>OLSM01002492.1_pt1 | contig 11760 bp, 11 predicted proteins | sample 1672721 | NCBI WGS metagenome assembly OLSM01 (sample SAMEA3136717, study PRJEB25190) | human gut metagenome | reverse complement strand
CAGTAAAAACAAAATTCCTAACAAAAAACCGCCGACCGCCGGCAGAAACGCCAGCTTGCCGAGATCCTGCGAGAGATCCATCGCCGGAATGAGCAATGACCAGATCGACGCCGCCACCATCACGCCGGACGCAAACCCCAGCAACGCCTTCTGTACACCGGCACGCATCTCATTACGCATCACAAAGACACAGGCTGCGCCGGCGGCCGTTCCTAAAAACGGAAGTATCAGTCCTAAAAATAAGTTCACCTGCACGTCCTCCTTTCCTCGTTTCATCCTATGCACAACATTTGACACAGTGAGGAAACGATTCACATCGTCCACATCCCGTGCAAAGAATTGTCTACACTATACCATCGCACTTCGCGATTTGCAATTGAGATGATTTGCTCTTTTCCTTTCTCTTTCACGTATATCCTTTCAAAGGATGTGGACGACAGACAGCGCGCCTGTCGTCTTCTGCCGCATCCCCTTTCCCTTTCTTCTTTTCCTATCCTGTGCTCCTCCTCTTTTCCCTTTCCCTGTCATCTCCCTGCTATCCTCCATCATGATCGATTTTGTATGCCTTGCTTACGCTGTGCCCGCCGCTTGTCCATCCATCCTCTCCCCGCTTTGGCAAAAGACAAAAGCAGCCCGTTGGGGCTGCTTTGCATGTTTTCCATGTGATTTATACGTTGATCTGCGCGTGGATACCCAGCACTGCCGCTTCTCTTTCCAGGATCGGATCGATGTAGTCCGCAAAAAACTCCTCGGTCTGCTGTACGCTTCGGCCGACGAAGAGCTTTGGCTGCATGCGCGACTTCAGCTCTTCTAAATCCATCGGGAAGCGCGGGTCCTGCGCAATGCGCGCTAACAGATCGTTGGGTTTCCCTTCCTCTTTAACAACTCTTCCGGCCGCCATGGAATGCACGCGAATCGCCTCATGCAGCTCCTGGCGATCGCCGCCGGCCTTCACGCAATCCATCATGATGTTTTCCGTCGCCATGAAAGGCAGCTCGTTCATCAGGTGCGACTCGATGACCTTAGGGTAGACGACGAGTCCCTCGGTGATATTGAGATAGAGATCTAAAATGCCATCGATCGCCAAGAACGCTTCCGGTATGGCGATGCGCTTGTTGGCGGAATCGTCCAATGTGCGCTCAAACCACTGTGTTGCGGCGGTGATCGCCGGGTTCAGTGCATCGCTGATGACATAGTTGGCAAGCGACGCCATGCGTTCACTGCGCATCGGATTACGCTTGTATGCCATCGCGCTGGAACCGATCTGACTCTTTTCAAAGGGCTCCTCCACCTCTTTGAGGTGCTGAAGCAGGCGAATATCGTTGGAGAACTTGTGCGCGCTTTGTGCGATCGAGCTGAGCACATGCAAAATGCGCGTATCATATTTGCGGGAGTACGTCTGCGTCGATACCGGGAAGCATTCCCGATAACCCAGCTTTTCAGCGATCAGCGTATCCAGACGTACTGAGGAACAAGTTCCCTGGATTTCCTGGAAATGTGCCTTTGGCATCAATCCCGGATATACCATCTCCAATGTGCAGGTGAACGGTGCAGATGTCCCTTTCTCGGTGAGTGAGTACCAGGAGTACAATGAGGCCATGTTGGAAGTGACCATTCCCGTCGATGAACAAGCGGAGCTGGTCATGGAATACAGTGGTTTTCCGCAGGAGAGCCGCAATATGTCCACGATGCAGGGCAGCAAAGAGATCAGCGCAGAATACCTGTGTCTGGAGAACTCGGCTCTTTCCCCGCGCCTGATGAATGTTATGCCGGGCGAAAATGGATACCCTGCCACCATTGAAATTACACTGCCTGCGTCCATGACTGCGATTCCATTTGGCTCCAGCGAAGCAGAGATGATTGCAGAACACGACAACGGCACCAAAACCTGGCGTTATGAGGCCAATGGCACGGGCGGCATCCTTTATGCCGGTGATTATATTTGTGAGAATATTGAGGCTGGCGGCATGACCATTGAGTTCTACTACGGCCGCAAACATCAATCTGTTATGGAAGCTGCGGGTGCAGTAGAGGCAGTCAAATCTGTGGTGGACTACTGTACTGAGCACTATGGCTCTTTGTCCTTTGGGACAGGTGAAACGCTCAAGCTCATCCAAAGCCGGGTCACTGGCGGCGGCTATGCCACGAATGGCGCCAGCTTGCTTGACGAGGCAGACTTCACCGCTGATAACCTTGGAAATGCTGATAAGGGCGGCGGCGCAGGCGAAGGCGGCAGCCAACGGGATAGAGGGCACGAACCAGTTCAACACGAAGCCCACCACAAGCACCGTGAGCAGCACAAGCCCCACGGCCAGCGACAGAATGGAGCCCTTGTTCTCCCACAGGTCGCGAGGGTTCGTCTCGCGAGCCTCGTTGAACAGAAGCGGGGCGATGAACAGCACGAGGAACAACTCGGAGGAGATGCTCACGTCGTGGACGGCTGGAACGACCAGGGCCACCACCGCGCCGACGGCAATTTGCACAAGCGGCAGCGACAGCCGCGGCACAACTTGGCACAGCACCGCCGAGCCGATGACACAAGCCAGCACAATGAGCGCCAGTTCCAAAACTTCCACGTGCGCCTCTCCTCCTCACGCAATTTCCCATTGACGGCTTCTATTATGCCGACGCCGCGATTTCCGTGGTGCCAACGTCCCGCACCCGTTTCATCCCCGTCACGCCCCCGTCACGTCTCGCGCTGCGGAAAAGCATCCCAGGCATCGCAGGCCCATCGCCCCGTTCATCCGCGTACTGCCCCGTTCGGCAGAGCACGCAGGGAATTCGCACAGGATTTTGCGATAGGGAGAACTCAACGGGCGCAAAAAGGGCGTTCATACTCTCCCTATCGCAAAATCTTGCACACAACGATTCCGAAGCACTCTCCCTATCGCAAAATCCTGCACACTTGACCGCAGTTCGCCGCCAAACCGGAGGGCAGGCTCCGTCGCCCCCTGCCCCTGTACGCTATAATCTCGCCATCGGAAAAGCCGCACTGAAACCGAGGAGGTCTCAATGGACGAAAACGTTCGCCCCGACGACATGGATCGCATCACCACCCCCGAGCTGGCCCAGGCGTTCATCAACGAGCAGGTCGCTGCCATTCGCGAGCAGGTGGGCGACAAAAAGGTGCTGCTGGCGCTGTCCGGCGGCGTGGACTCCTCGGTGGTCGCTGCACTGCTCATCCGCGCCATCGGGAAGAACCTCGTGTGCGTGCACGTGAACCACGGGCTCATGCGCAAGGGCGAGTCCGAGCAGGTCATCGACGTGTTCCAGAACCAGATGGACGCGAACTTGGTGTATGTGGACGCCACGGACCGCTTCCTGGATCTGCTGGCCGGAGTGGACGAGCCCGAGGCCAAGCGCAAGATCATCGGCGGCGAGTTCATCCGCGTGTTCGAAGAGGAGGCCCGCAAGGTGGGCGACGAGGTTGATTTCCTCGCCCAGGGCACCATCTACCCCGACATTCTGGAATCGAAGGACGGCGTGAAGGCCCACCACAACGTCGGCGGCCTGCCGGAGGATTTGCAATTCGACCTGGTGGAGCCCGTGAAGCTGCTGTACAAGGACGAGGTGCGCGTCGTCGGCCGCGAGCTGGGACTGCCCGAGAACATGGTCGAGCGCCAGCCCTTCCCGGGCCCGGGCCTGGCGGTGCGCATCATGGGCGAAGTCACCCCGGAGAAGGTGAAGCTTTTGCAGGACGCCGACGCCATCTTCCGGGAGGAAGTGGCCAACGCCGGCCTGGAGCGCAGCGTGAACCAGTACTTTGCCGTGCTCACTGCCAACCGCAGCGTGGGCGTTATGGGCGACGGCCGCACCTATGGTGTCACTGTGGCCCTGCGCGCCGTGACCACTACCGACTTCATGACAGCCGACTGGGCCCACCTGCCCTATGACCTGCTGGGCCGCACCTCCAACCGCATTATCAACGAGGTGGAGGGCGTCAACCGCGTGGTGTATGATATTACCAGTAAGCCGCCGGCTACAATAGAGTGGGAGTAATGTTTTAAGAGATTCACAAAAAATGAAGCCTGAAAACCCGCATAAAACCTGGGTTTTCGGGCTTCTTATTTTTCAAATGAATATTGACTTTGCGGAACATCTGCGGTACACTTTGGGTACGAAATGCGGAACAAAACAGTTTGGGAGGTGTGTTAAATGAAGTATACCGCTGTGAGTGTGCGGCAGTTAGACCGCAAAGGAAAACCATGGCAAGCAAGGGCAAAATACAAAGATGTGTTTGGCAAATGGAAAGAGGTTAGCAAAATGCTGCCAGACGCAAAAGGAAAAAGGGAAGCGCAGCGAATGGCGAGTGAGTGGTTAGACGCTCTTAACGCACAGGCCGATTTAATGCCCAATGCAGGGAAGATAAGCACAGTCGATGAAACATTCAAAGAATATCTGAAGCACCAGTTGGACACAGGAGAGATTGAAAAGAGCACCTATAGCAATAGCCTGCACTCGTATAACAGATATATCAAGCCATACTTAGGGAATTATATGTTTGCATCGGTTGATAATACGGTTATTAACGGCTGGCTGACGAATTTATATCAACTAGGACTTTCACAAAACACCATACACACAACCTATGCAAGATTGAAAAAAATATATAATTATTTCTATAACAACGGCGAATTACTAAAAGACCCATTCAAAGGTGTGAAGATGCCAAAAAAAGGCGATACGAAAGTAACACACTTGACCAATGAACAGATGGACAATGTGTTGGAGGCTGTTTATTTGGACTATGAACCCCAAGACCCGATGTATGTGGGAATCCTCTTGGCTTTCTATGCGGGGTTACGGCGTGGGGAGATTTGCGGTTTAAGATGGAATGATATAGACTTCTACAAACACACCATAAGAGTTCGTTCTGCGGTTGGCGTAAGCAATATACAGGGGACAAGCGACTACACGAAAAATCCCAAAAACAAAAGCTCCAGTCGCACTTTTCCAATGTTGCCCCAATTAGAACAGGCCCTTAAAGAGAGGAAAACGCTGATAAATCCTGATGATAATTGGTTTGTCATTGGCGAAGGGGAAAAGTTTATGCACCCACAACAGTATAACCGCCTGTTCAGTGAGTTTGTAGAAAGAAATCATTTAGTAGATGCCTATGGAAAGAAGATTGTGCCCCATGGATTAAGGCATAACTTTGCAACTGTTGGCATTCGCGCTGGAATGGACATTGCCAGTTTGGCGCTGATGATGGGACACGCAAGCAGAGCCATGACGCTGGACACGTATGGCGATGCCAACGCAGATGCGCTCACACTTGCCAGTGTTAAACTGGAAGATACCTTCAACAAGAATACTTCCTTTGGAGAAGAACAAACGCAGATGCAAGAAGAAGCAGAACAGAGAGAACAAAACAAAGGGGAAGGCTAGTTGTTAGCCTTCCCTTTTTGCTTGTAATGGGGACTCAGTTACCTTTGTGCCCTCTGTTTTCTTCACCAGTTTGTAAAAGCTGGTTCTTTTGGTGTTTGTCTGTTCCATGGCTGTCTTTGCGGTAATCTCTCCTGCTTTCCAAGAGGAATAAACTTCCTCCCAATTTTGGGGAAAAGCAAGTGCAGGACGTCCCAATTTTTTCCCTTTGGCTTTTGCCGCTTCAATCCCTTCTGCTTGCCGCTGGCGAATGGTTTGCCGCTCCTGTTCTGCAATGGTTCCCAATACTTCAATAAGAATGTTGTTGACCATTTCAAAGACCCATTCCTGTCCTTCTGGCAATTCTGTCATGGTGGTGGGAAGGTCTATTACCTTAAGGCGGATTCCGTTGTCTTTAAAATATTGCAGTTCGTTTTTTATGTCGGCTTTGTTGCGGCTCAAGCGGTCTAAGGATTTGACAACAAGGGTATCACCACGCCGTAGAATGGCGCTCTTAAGCGCCTGATAGCCCTTTCTCTCTAAATCCTTGCCACTACCCTTATCGGTGATTATGTCCCTTTCCTGCGCTCCTAGGGCCTTAAAAGCGGCAATTTGGCGGTCTAGGTTTTGCTCTTTGCTGGACACGCGCGCATAGTAATAGGTTCTGCTTTCGATGGTGTTCACCCCCTTTTCTGCTTCTGTTCGTATTGTATCACAATTGTTCGTAAAAGTCAATTTATTTACGAACATATTTGCAAATTAAAAAACAGATATAACGAACAGAAGAAAGCGCCTGTTTTCCTGTGTGCGTAAAGGTACACCTTTGTGAACAAACAAAAGGCCCCATATTTCCATGGGGGCAAGCGGCTTCAATTGGAAAATCTGGTATCGGCTCTTTCTGCCAATTCCTCCCCTTGCCGTAAGGCTTGGGGGTATTCTTTTTCCAGCACATAGAGAATATAGCGGTAGTTCTTGGCAGAGGGTATCTAACCGCTGATGTAGTTGTAAAGCGTATGGGGGCGTATGTGGATTTTCTCCCCAAAGTCTTTGATTGTCACACCTTGGAAGGGCAAACAGCGCAAAGATTCTTGAAAGATTGCCAATGTTTTCTGTGTCATGGAATAACAGTCCTCCCTTTCTTTTCTTCTACTTGAAAGTGGGGAAATCTCCTTCGTCCTATTCTTTTTGGGAAAGCAGGAGGGGGATAATTCTAGGAACCGCACAGAAGCGCATTATATGGAAAAGCGTGGCCTGATTCCCTTGTTTCACGAAAGAGGTTTTGCCAATTTTTAATGTTCTCCTTATAAGAAGCTATGAAAAATTGGCACTTACTCTTGAATGATAGAATAACGGCGGTTCTTCTCTCTGCCGTCTTTGATGGTGAATCCCTGTTCCAACAATTTCTTCTTGACGGTGTTCCACCCCACAAGACGGCTGTTCTTGTCGCGCAAGCCCAAAATGTGGCTTAACTCCCTTTTATCTTCCTCAAACAATTTTCGTTCCAAATAATCAGGAGGAAACGATATTGCCTCATAATCCAGAATATAGAGGGTATCTAAATCTTTCCTGTATCGTCCTCTCACTTGGACTTGGGCTTCTTTCTCTCGTGTGTGTACAATCACTGTATCAATGTGGCCATACAAACTGATGGAAGTTTCGCTGGATGCGTTAATGATAACGGCCCCATATTCTGGGGGAAGTTCTTTATTGCTGAGAATGTACTGACGTGCATTTAGTTGTTCCTCATTCATGGGGTGGCGCACTCGCAGTTGTTCTTCACTCGTGCGGTTTTTTTGATGGTTCGTGCTCCAAATCGCTATGGCTTTTATGCCATGTTGATTGAAGATTTCCGTCAACTGTTTCATTTTCGTTATGTGGGACGCATAAACCAAATATTTCTTATCTTTAGGCAAGGTGGGGATTAAAGATTCCAAATTTGCATAGAGAACAATATTTTGTGTTTCCAGTTTCCGAACATCGCTGTCCACAGTGATGTACTTTGTTTTACAGAACATTCCTGTTTCCGCTCGTCTGGGCGTTGCAGAAAGTCCAATCACCTGTGGGCCAGTTTGCTTGGAAACAATTTCCTCAATGCGCTCTTTGGCAATGCGGTGATAATTAGTATCCCGCGGCGAGTGAAGAAAAGCGCTGAATCTCGGCAAATTGTGAATCTCATCGCAAAGAATGAACTCAAAAGTATCCCCAAAATCTTTCTGAAAGCGGCTTTTATAAAACTCAACCAGAGTGCCAAATTTGGCATACGTCATCACCACAACTTTCGCGTCCTCAAAATCTACCATGTTATGGGTAACAAGGTAGAGCCAATCTTTTGTGAAATGCTGGGTGGAATGGTGTTCCAGTATTTGCTCCTTTCCATTTGTGGTATCGATAAGATAGAGCATTTTGTTTTTGTTGCTCACAGTTTCCGCTAGGACGTTTAGCGCCCATGTGGTTTTGCCAGAGCCAACAGGGGCGTAAACAAGGTTCAAAAAACCTTTCTAAAATTCATCTGTGTGGATGGCTTCGGAAAGCCATTTATTCCCAATCATCTTGAAACATCTCCTTCTTTTTAATTTGTGTCCTTGCGCGACATCTGAATGTGGGAAACGGCAGCAAGGTATACCGTTTCCCACTATTGGAACAAAACCCCAAGAAGTTTTGAAAGCTCATGTTATTCTACGTAGTATACATTCCATTTCTACGTTCTATTCTACGTATAAGTGTACGTATACTATTGGCCCATCTGTTATTTTCTGCCGCACTGCTGAAAGCGGCACCAGAGACAAGAACTTTCAGCAAGGGTGGGGTTTCCTTCTTAATTTTCTATAAATATTATACTTGAATTTTACTGGTTTTGCCAATTTTTAAGGGTTTCAAAAAAGGAACCATCAAAAAATGGCAGGAAAAAGGCGCTCCTGTGCGGAACGCCTTTTCACTCTACTTATAACCCCAATAGTTGCTTTTTCTTTGCGTCAAATTCTTCTTGCGTGATAACGCCTTGGTCAAGCAAAGATTTGAATTTTGCGATTTCATCAGCAGAAGAAAGTTGAATGGTTCCCTCTTTTCCTCGATTGGCAATTTGACTATCAATATATTCTTTTATTTTAGTCGCTTTTAGATACGTTTCATTGCGAATTAGGAATGAATTTTCATCTTGAATGGCATCCATGGTGCTAGCTCCCATAAATTCTTTTCCGCCAGCAATAGAGAAGGAGATGAATCCCGCCATGATAGAACCTGGTTTTTTAATTTGCACACTTGTCACTGATGAAAGGGGGATTGTCTTTGTGGTAATATTGTTAAACCATTTATTTACATCCCTTTTTGTCAATTCGATTCTGTCGTTATAAATTTTCAAAATACCTTTAGAAGGTGGGTCTTGAATTTCAAACATGAGTTCTGGCATTTTTAGAGTCCTTTCGCGATAAATTTATTTTTCAGTTACATACTGTGCTAAGTCTGGATACTCATCTATCATCATTCGTACGAGAGCATTTCTTAAAGAAACTATTGCCTGGTATTCTTCGCTTCCTTCTGGTAGATTTTCTAATTGTTCTGTGAGTTTATCATATTCATTAAATAAATCTGTTAACCTATCGTAATTATCTTGTGTTTCTTCAGCGATTCTGTCTGCAATAGAAGCGGCTTCTTGTGCTTCTTTCAATTCTTGCTGCAATCGTGCTTTTTCAGTGCAAGCAGTAAATGAAAAGCAAAAAATAGTGCATAAACAAAGCGTAAAAAATCGTTTCATGGTATCCTCCGTTTATGCTTGAGTTACTGTGAATATAGCGATTCCGCTAACTTGAGTCAATTTATATTGGAAGTCGTCTACTACTTTTACAATCGGTTCTTCTTGTTCGGGAAGGCTGGCAAGAACTTCTTGTACGGAGTCAACTATTTCTTGGTAGCTTCCTTCAGAAGGTGTTAGTGAGTAAACAATTACTGCTGCTGATAGAGCAAATTTTAATTGTCGTACCTCTGCCATGACAGATTTCCAACTATCTCCCACGGCGGAAGCATTTCCTGTGATTTCTCCCATAATAGATATTTCACCAACATCAAAGCCAATTACATTTGTATCCTGAGTGCCGTTTAAAGATTGAGTGATAACGACCTCCCCAGATTTAGACACTTCACTTTCGGCGGTAAATTGATAGCTATCATCAACAGTGAGAGGAAGAGTGGTAATGCCATCTGTATAAAGTTCGATAAAGGCATCGCGGTCAGATAGAATATCTGTGGACATCGATTCTGGTTTAGGAGTGGGTTCTGGTGTTGGTGCTTGAGAAGATGCTTTACTTTCTGGCGTGTTGGTACTGTTGCATCCTGTTACAGCAACTGCCATGACAAGGACAAGTGCCAAGACGATGCACAGAGTTGCCGTCACCACATTCTTTTTCTTAGGGGTTGGTTGTTTGGTTTCTGGTTTAAAGTGGGCTGGTGATTTCCTCATTTTGAATACCTCCTATTCTTAGCCCTCATTTTAGCACACTTAATTCCATTTGTCTATTATCGTAGACAATATTTTCGCCTGATTTTCATACACTGAAAAAAGAGGTGTCTACGATGATAGAATTTAACAAATTTGCAGTGGGGCGCCTGGTGCGGCAGTTGCGGAAAAACCGCGGCCTGTCCCAAGAGGTATTCAGTGGCTTAGTGGGCATTGCCAGAAGCCATTTAGCCATGATTGAAAGCGGCAGCAAGCAAGCCAATTTTGAAACAGTGTGGCGCATTGCCAACGCCTTTGATTTGCCTCCCCATACGTTGGTGCGCTTGGTGGAAGAAGAAATTCAGAGGGGAGAGAGAACGAAACAGAAATAAAGAAAAAGACCCTTCGCTTTGAAGGGCCTTTCCTGTTTGCGTTTTTAGTGTTCTCGAACAATTTCGGAAAAGGTGTGTTTTACAATGGGCGGCGTACCTTTCATTTTAATATACCGTGCGACCGTGGAACCACTTCGGCCCATTTCTCGCCCTACGGCGGCATAGTTGCCAAATTTTGCGTAAAGCCTGTGCATTTCCACGATTTCTTCGGGTGTCACTCGCCTTGCCATGGTTATTTAGCGGCTTTAACGGGCTTTTTCGCGGTCTTGATATTGGTGTCTGAATGCTCCATAGCATATTTCCAGCATTCATCAATATAGCCAGAAAAGGTTTTGTTTTTGGTGTCATCTCCAACGGCTTCTTGAATCGTCTTATTCATTGCGGCAAGTTTTTCTGAGTAATTCCAAGGAACAGTGATTGTTTTTGCATCGGTGTCCAAAATAATGCGCATAGAAATTAACCTCCCAAAACGAAAGTGTGTTTTGCCAAAATTCGACAAATTCCTACAAGAACTATTATAGCAATATGAAATTTTATGTCAAGAGATATGTGAAATCATTTTGCGGTTTTTATACTATTGTGATTCTTGCGAAAATCCGCGTTTATTATTAAATTCCATTCAATTCGACGCAAACCAAGCGAAAAACAAACGAAAACGATGCGGTTCATTTGCAATTTCCGCAAAATGCACTAAATTTATTTGTATTTCTAAAAAACAGAGGGGAAACGACGCAACCCCTCTGCTTTTCGTTATAATTTTGTTAAATTGCTTTTCAAAGTGTCAATTCCGCTTTTGGATACGGCGATGTAATACTGATGTGTAACGCTAATGCTTGCGTGTCCCATCTGATTTCGCAAAATATGGGCGGGAGTATTCATTTCAGCCAAAGCGGTTCCATAAGTATGGCGCAGGTAGTGATATTTGAATGCAATCCCCAATTCTTTTTTGATAGTCTTCGAATGGTACTTCATGGAATTTACTGTTTGTATTTTCCCGTTGGGTAAGGAGTTGACCAACTCCAAGGAAGAAAGCGGCGTTCCATCCATATCAGAAATAAATATTTGATTTTGTTCCCGCAAAGCGGAAAGTTCCTGCTGGGCCTGTGTCCGCTGTGCATATAGCACCCGTAAATGTGCTTGCAGTTTCGGAGACATATATAGGGTACGCCGCGCATTACGCGTTTTTAAGGGAACTAATTTTATAAGCCCCTCTTGGTACTGCATTTGCCGGTCTATGGTGATTGTGCCGCTGTCTATATCTACGTTTTCCCATTTTAGGCCATAACACTCATTGATACGCAGGCCGCAAAACCTGCCAAGTAAATAGGCGGTTTCGGCGTTGGTTCCCTGGAAATACACATCCAAGCGCGCCAGTTCATCCTTCGTGAAGGAAACAATGTCATTGTCTTCGTTGACTTTCATTTTGGGCATATGGATTTTTGTATCCTTATTCACGCATAGTTTGTTGTAGGTATACACGCTTAAATAATCGCGGGAATACGCTTGTCCAAAGATGAGATAGAACATCTTCAAAAAGGCTTCTACATAGCGATAGGCGCGGCCCTCTGTGTAGTA
>OLSM01002490.1_pt1 | contig 11782 bp, 10 predicted proteins | sample 1672721 | NCBI WGS metagenome assembly OLSM01 (sample SAMEA3136717, study PRJEB25190) | human gut metagenome | reverse complement strand
CATTCCTTAAGCGGCAGTATTTTACACACTCTGATTTATGCGTTTTTAACAAGCGGATTGAAAGTGATATTAGCATTTTTTATCGCGGTATTTCTGACAAGTAAGATCAGGACAAAAAATGTTCTGAGGGCGGTTGTTTTTTTCCCAAATCTTGTAAGTACAATAGCAATTGGCATTACCTTCTCTGCGTTGATGCATCCGACAAAAGGGCTTTTTAATCTGATTTTGCAGGCAGCAGGATTCGGTGCCGTTGACTTTCTCGGAAATGCAGATCTTGCACTTTACAGTGTGATATTTACAGATGTCTGGAAAGGCGTCAGTATTGCTACAATCATTTATATTGCAGGTATTCAGTCCATTGATACAAGCTATTATGAAGCAGCAAAGATTGACGGTGCAAATTGGGTGCAGAGACTGGTAAACATAGTAATTCCGCTGATCCGCCCGGCTATGAATTCTGTGATTATCCTTTCACTGGTAGGAGGACTGCGATGCTTTGATCTGATCTGGGCAATGACAGGAGGAGGACCCGGATTTGCAACAGACGTACTGGCGTCTGTTATATATAAGCAGTATGCGGCCGGGTACTACGGACTGTCCACAGCTGGTAATGTCATCATGTTTATACTGATTGCAGTCATTGCCTATCCGCTCCAGAGATTTCTGTTGAAGAGAGAGGAGGGATAGTATGAAGCAGAAAAAAAGTATTTTAATAATAGGAGATATACTGGGGGTGCTGGGAGCTTTTTTCATCTTCATCGTTCCATTCCTCTTTATGCTTACAAACTCACTGAAGGACCGGAAGGAAGCAAATCAGCTTACGTTATCACTGCCAGAGGTGTTTCAATGGAGTAATTATAAGGAAGTGCTTACTTACAATAATGGAATAGTGCTGACTGCATTTAAGAACAGTTTGATTATTACAATATGCTCCGTTATAATATTAGTCATCACCTGCGCGATGTCCGGATATATTCTGCAAAGGCGGAACGATAAGAAAATGACGGTGTTTAATGCAGTGATCATGGCGGGACTAATGATACCGCCGGCTATTCTGCCAACAATCTCTCTGATGCAGTCATTACACGTATACAAAACGTTGTTCGGCATGATTATGGTAGAGGTTGCGCTGCAGACACCATTTACAGTGATGTTGTACAGAGGATTTATGAGCTCTATACCGGTCGAACTCGAGGAAGCCGGTTATATTGACGGCTGTAACCGCCGGCGGATGTTTGCTTCCGTTATTTTTCCGCTGCTGAAGCCTGTTACAGCAACGGTGGTGATTCTAAATGCAGTAACCGTATTTAATGATTTTACCAACCCCTTATATTTTCTGCCGGGAAATAAAAATGCAACAGTGCAGCTGACTCTGTATAATTTCATGGGACAGTTTTCAAGTTCCTATAATATGCTGTTTGCTGATGTAATTGTCATAACCATTCCCATGCTGATTCTGTTTATTATTTTTAATAAGCGCATTGTAGACGGAATGGTGGCAGGCTCTGTAAAAGGATAATACATAGGGAAAATGACCGGTATGCGGATCTGTTATGCGTATACGGGGGAAAAGAAAGGAAGAGGAGTGCATGCGGTTTCAGACGAAGATGATAGTAGGATATACCATATTGATGTTTGCGCTTGCACTCTTCTTAGGAATCGAATTCTCGAGGATTGAGGTTAAGACTCAGGAAGAACGGGAAAAGAATAATCTGCAGATTACCGCTAATCAAATCACTGCGCAGATGGAGGAAAGGCTTGGGAGGATGGAGGCATCTATGAATTATGTCCTTTCCAATTCAATGATCCGGGATGGGATTATGATTCTGGGAAAAAAGGAGAAGGAAAGGGTGGATAATCGCTTAGAATCGGAAGCCAGAGCCAATATAAAAAAGGAAATCAATACAGATTTTGTTACATCCTCGTGCTACCGTATGATTATTTTTAACCCCAATGGAGATATATTTACAACCTATAATGCCTTATCGGGACGGGTAATTGAATCAATCGACATGGAAACACTCCCCTATCTGGCAGAAGCAGCTAAGAGAAATGGAAAGCCTGTAATAGTTTCTGCCCATGAAGATGTATGGGGCTATCAGACACGGCCGGAAGTGTATTCGCTGGTGAAAGCAGTGCAGGGGTACAGGGCTGGATGGATTGAGACGCAGGCTTTAACAAAAGAACTTTCAGAATTTCAGGTTTCGCAGGAGGAGACTGACTATATGCTCTTTGCCGATGATGCGGGCGTTTTGTTCAGCAGCAGGGAAGAACTGCAAAAGGAGGATTATCAGGAAATACTTGCGCAGCCGGGCAACAAAGTAGTAAAGGATGCCGAGCATAAACAACTGGTGGCAAAAGCCTCTTCTAAGAAATATGGAATTACAGTTCTGTGCATGGAAAGTATGAAAGACCTATGGGACTATTCCTATAATAAGTTTACCCCTTTTCTGATTGCACTGCTCTTTTTTATTGTATCTATGCTTTTTGTGGTTGCATTATCCCAAATTCTGACGAAGCCGCTGAGACAGCTGCGTACTGTTATGACGAATACCAAGTTGGATAATCTGAGCAGTCAGGTTCTGATTGATACACCAAATGATGAGATCGAAGCCCTTTCTGTATCTTATCAGGAGCTGTTAGAGCGGTTGAAGAAAGCCATTGTAAAAGAAAAGCAGCTGGTCACCTTGTCCCTGCAGGCACAGTTTGATTCTTTGCAGGCACAGGTGAATCCTCATTTTATGTATAATGTGCTGAATATTATATCTGCGAGGGGAATTGCAAATGGAGATGACAGTATTTATGAAATGTGTGGAAGCCTGGCAGCCATGCTGCGCTACTCTACCAGTAATTTAAGCCGCATGGCAACGATTGCGGAGGATGTGGAGTATTTAAATCAGTATTTTTATCTTTTAAAAGTCCGTTACGAGCATAAGCTGGAATATTCTGTGCAGATAGCCCCGGAGATTCAGGGACAGCTTATACCAAAAGTAACACTTCAGCAAATCGTAGAAAACAGTATCAATCACGGATTCCAAAACAGTGCAGGAAAGATGCGGGTAGAAATCAGCGGATGGCAGGAAGGCGAGTATTGGTACGTTAGAATCCATGATAACGGTCAGGGGTTTGAAGAGGATACACTTAGACACCTGGAGGAGAAGATGGAACAAACACGGAATAAAATATTAGAAAACAAAGATAATATGCAGCTTGAAATAGGCGGACTCGGATTGATTAATACCTATGCAAGATGCCTGCTTTTATATAATGGCGATATTATATTTGATTTGAGAAATACAGCAGATGGTGCAGAAGTTACGATAGGCGGATATATAAGGCCGAATAATGGAGGATAATAATATGTACAGAGTATTGGTTGTGGATGATGAGCCGGCCGCAGTTACCAACCTGTGTTACATTATTGAGAAGGTGTGTCCTGATTATGAGGTTGTCGGCACTGCGGAGAATGGAAGAGATGCGCTGGAAAAAATGCGTCTGAGCTGCCCTGATTTGATTGTGACGGATGTAAGGATGCCGATTATGGACGGAATTGAACTGGTGGAGACGGTGATCAGAGATATGCCGGAGGTCTATTCGGTCATTGTCAGTGGATATCAGGATTTCGAATATGTGAAAAAAGCGATTCAGTCAGGAGTGTGTGATTACATATTAAAACCAGTCATGCCGAATGCTATGCGTGAAACTTTGGAAAAGATTGCCCTGCGGTTAAGGGTGAACTATTATCATGCACGAAATGAAATCGTACATAAGGTATGTAACGGTGTTGTGTGTGAAGAAAAGGAGATAGCACGTTTTTTCCCATATCAGGAATATTACCGGGCAATTCTGCGCCGTAACGGTCTGCCGCGCAGGTATTCAATGGGAGGCGAGAGCAGAGAGATTTACTCAGATATTAATGAAGTCATCACGGTATATGGAAGAGATGAGATGGAAGCATTGTATTTGATTCCAAAGGATCTGTTGTTCGGCAAAAGTTTTCAGGAGTATATACAGAGATTAAAAGAGAAGGAATACGGTGAAAATCAGTATTTTACGGTCGTCTATGACCGGAATAGCTTTCTTATTGATGAACTGTTTGACAAAGTAAAGGAGCTGTACCGCTGTCTCGATACAGTTAGCGTTGTCGGGCAAAGCCAGACGATAGATGTATCAAGAGAAGGGATGGTAAAGGATATTGTATTTGTTCATGAGGAGATCAATCTGGTACTGGAAAATTGGGAGAAAATGCTCAGGAACAGGGATTATGAGAAGCTGAAAAAGGATCTGCGGTATTATTATGAACTGTGGGAAGCAGAGAAAAAGCCTCAGCTCTGGCTGGAATATGTCTCACGTCAGGTGCTGTATATTGTTAGAAAGTATACAAGCTGGGCGCAGCCTCTGATAGAGTACGAATATATGCTGGAAGATGCCTTTTTCTATGCAACGTCTGCAAAATCGCTGAGGGAGAGTTTGCTTGATCTGGTTTTTTACTATCTGCGTGAAAACAAGGCTCCGGCGAAAGTGAATTCGCCTGAATTTTTCGATGGAGTTAGAAAATATTTGAAGCAGCACATAAATGAGAACATTACACTGCCTGAACTTTGCGAGCATTTTTCCATTTCACAGACTTATATGAGCAGAATGTTCCGAAAGTACGCTCAGCGTTCATTTAATAAATTTTTTACAGAACTTCGTATAGAGCAGGCGATGGAACTTATGAGGAAAAATCATAATCTTTTTATTAAAGATGCTGCCTTAATGGTGGGGTATCAGGATCAGTTTTACTTCAGCAGGCTTTTCCGGTCCTATGTTGGAAAAAGCCCCAGTGACTTTATGGAGGAGATGGATGAGTAAAATGAACGAAAAAGAAAAATTAAAGAAGCCTCCGCTGTATCGCTTTGCAGCATTCATATTGATGTTGTTTCCATATATTTTCTTATATGCAGGAATACAGGTCATAGCGTCTTTCGCGGTGGAGATTATGGAAGATCTTACGATTAAAGAAGCAAGTCTTTCGTTTCTGTCTTCCTTGGGAACCCTGTCTATGGCAGTTACATCCGCAGCAGCAGGGGGATTAGGTAACAGGTACGGGGGCAAACGTACGGTAATTCTCGGACTCGTCATCATGGCTGTTTCGGGAGCTTTGTATTTGGGGAATGCAGGGAGCATTTTCGGATTATACATAATTCGTTCTATACAGGGAGCCGGTACAGGTGTTGTGTGTGCCTGTCTGATGGCTCTAGTGAGCGCATGGTTTCCTAAAAAAGAAAGAGGAACTGCACAAGGGGCTCTTGGAAGTTTCTATGGGGCAAGTATCTCGCTTGTCACAATCTATGCACTGTCCTGCCGGAAAAGGGGCCTGGCGTGGAATGGTGCAATTGGTCAGATGCTTTTATGTGGAGGAATTTTCCTTGCAGTTCTGATTGCTTTTTTCTACAAAGATATCGAAAAGACTTATGGTGTGTCAGTTATTGATGAAGTAATAGCAACAGATGTCGGGAAATCAGACACTTCAGACTTAATGGTACACAAAGGAAATACTTTTGATAAGCCCTGTAATTGGAAGGAGTCACTTACATTCCCGGGTTTTTGGCTTATCGGACTTCTCCTTTTTTTCAATGGTGCCTGCACGTATGGCATTGGATTTATAATACCCCTGTTTTTTACCTACTGCGGATTTAACTCGGACAGCGCAGCATCTATTATGTCTGTTGGTACTCTGAGCAGTATTTTTTTTGCGCTTTTTGGAGGATTTATCAGTGACCATTTCTTCAGATCCAGACGCTGTGAGGTAGGGCTGATCTCATTTGGGGGGGCAATGACTTTGTTTTTCATTATAGTGCGAATAGGTGGATTACTCTCTGCGGCAGGGTTGACGATATGTTATTTTCTTGCCTATGGCATGATGTATCTGTCAGTTGGGCCGCTGTGGTGTCTGCCGGCAGAAATGGTGTCATCTGAATTTGCATCACGCAGCATGGGAGCGGCGTTGCTGTTTTCAGGTATTGGCGGTTTTGTCATGACGAATCTGTTTGGAATTATCATACAGATAAGCGGTGCGGGAACAGGAATGTATAGCCTTGTCGGCTGTATGATGATTGTATTTATCAGCTTCTTTCTGATCAGAAAAGTATATAGAATATAAAACAGACTGCTTTACTGCGGGAGAGAGTGGTTTATACGATTCCATCGGTCACGTTTCTATTATGTATATTTCAAATGCTTTATCCGGAGCTTATATTAAATGAGACAGCTATGGCAATTGCCAATCTGGTTCTGATTATCAGTTTTCAGAACAGGGCAGTCAGAAGGGATTATTTGACTATGGTGGGCAACAAGGAGAGCTTTTATGATAACCTTACGCTGAGGAATGCCGGGAAACAGGAATTTCAGCCGATACTTCTGTCTCTGCGGCAGTATGATATTGTTAGCCAGAATTACGGGAATCAAAAGGGGAATGAGATCTTATATTTGTAAGGGAGTATAGCTGACGCGATTAACGTTCATGTCAGGGTGGAACTTAATTTGAAAATTAAGTAAAGTAACGATTATTTCTGGAAATAGATGATAATGATTGAACTGTGAGTGCACGATGGGGTATAATATAATTAACAATGAGGCGGTGTTACAATGTCAGAGATGAGGAGTTGATAATATGACAGACCACACGATTATTACCATTGGCAGACAGTTTGGGAGCGGCGGGCATGAAATTGGGAACCGCCTTGCAGAACGGCTGGATATTCCGCTTTATGACCACAACCTGATCCGGATGGCGGCCAAAGAGCTGAAGGTAAGCGACGAGGAGGCTTCCCGTGTTGATGAAACTATACTGGGGAGGTTTTTATCCGCATATGTTGTTGGGACAGGAGATTATACGGCATTTATGAGCCAGGAAGCTTATGGTGTGCCCCTAAGTGACCGGATGTATGAGACGCAGACGAAGATCATTAAGAAGCTGGCGGCTCAGAGTTCCTGTATTTTTGTGGGCAGATGTGCGGATTATGTGCTGGGAGATTATACGAATTGTATCAACATTTTTATTCATGCCTTTAAGGATGACAGAATACGCAGGATTATGAATATCTATAAGCTCACTGAAAGACAGGCATGGGATAAGATCAAGAAAGTGGATAAGGAGCGCAGGCTTTATTATGAAGCGCATACCGGACGGGAGTGGGGCAGCAGTGAGTCACATGAGATCCTGTTCAATGCCAGTCTGCTGGGGGTGGATGGAGTTGTGGATGCTATGGAAGCAATTTATAAAACCTGGGAAGGCAGAAAGCGATGAAAAAACATGGAAAGAAGATGATAGCGCCAGTCATTATAACGATTTTGCTGCTGCTGTATTTTATTGGGTTTGCGGCGGTGGTATTTATGCTGAGGCCTCCTCTGGCGGTTTGCATTTTTGGCGCAGTTATACCTCTTGCTCTGGCAGGAGTGGCGCTGGGAGTCTGTATCCAGCGGATTAAAGAGATAAGGAGTGGAGAAGAAGATGATCTTAGTAAATACTGATTATATCACAGGAAAGAATTTTGAAATGTTGGGTCTTGTAAAGGGAAGTACGATCCAGTCAAAGAATGTAGGAAAAGATATTACACAGGGTTTTAAAACTCTGGTCGGCGGCGAGCTGAAGGCCTACAATGAGATGATGAATGATGCGCGGGCTCTGGCTACAAAGCGTATGACAGAAGAGGCGGAAAGCATGGGAGCCGATGCGGTGATTAATATCCGCTATGCTTCCTCCGCAGTTATGGCCGGGGCTGCAGAAGTTATGGCCTACGGTACTGCAGTGAAGTTTACGGAACCGTAAGCAAGTCCTGTAATTTATGAAGCATCAGATATGCAGAGCAGGAGATTCTGTCTGATATGGCAGAGTCTCCTTTGCGTATACAGCAGTGCTTATGAACAGGGATACCGGAAAAGACAAAATCATAATAAGGGGATGGATCAATGGACGGAAGAAGTTGGAAAAAGAGAATTCTGGCACTTATACTGCCGGCTTTTCTGATGCTTTTTGGGCTTGCGGCAGGCGCACCGCAGGCGGATGCGGCAAAGGCAGCGGGTGGGAATAACAGGCTGGAAGTACATTTTATGGATGTGGGCCAGGGGGACGCGACGCTGATTATGACGGACGGGCATGCCATGCTGATCGATGCGGGAAACAACAGCAAGGGGACGGCAGTTCAGAACTATCTGCAGAAACAGGGCATCAAGAAACTGGATTATGTGATCGGTACACATCCGGATGCCGATCATATCGGGGGGCTTGACGTTATCATATACAAATTTGACTGCGGAGAGGTGCTGCTGCCGGATTACCAGAAGAATACAAAAACCTATGACGAAGTGGAAGACACTTTGAAAGCCAAAAGTTATCGGGCGACGCATCCGGCAGCAGGGGATACGTACCAGCTGGGAGACGCTGTATTTACCGTAACCGCGCCGGCTGATAAAAAATTTGACAACGCCAACGATTATTCGATTGCAGTACGGCTTGAGTACGGAAAGAATGCATTCTTGTTTGTGGGGGATGCGGAGGAGGATTCCGAGCATGAGATGTTGAAAAGTAAGCAGAATATCAGCGCCGATGTGTATAAGGTGAGCCATCATGGGAGCAAAACGGGAACATCCGAAGAATTTCTGGAGAAAGTAGATCCCCAATATGCCGTGATCAGCTGCGGGGAAGACAATTCCTACGGGCATCCCCACGCAGAGGTTCTGAATCTGCTGCGCCGGGAAGGCGTCCAGGTATTCCGTACAGACGAGCAGGGTACCATTGTGGCTGTTTCCGACGGCAGGAAAATCACCTGGAACATGTCCCCGGATGATAGCTGGAAGGCCGGCGAACCAAAGGGAGCCGCTGGCAATGAGGACAGCGGTGGTCCGGGCACTGTGCAAAAGGCAGAGAAAAAGGCAGCAGGGACCAGGAGTGTGGATGGATATATTTTAAATGCCAGTACAAAAAAAATCCATCGGCCGTCCTGCAGCAGCGTAAAAAAGATGGCGGAAAAAAATAAAAAAGAGACGGACAAAGAGATAGAGGAACTGAAAAAGGAAGGATATAGTCCGTGTAAAAAATGTCTGTAACCTCAAGATAGGATTTTGGGGGACGCCAGGCGGACTGTAAGCGGCCGGTTTAGTTCAGAAAGATATGCGGTGAAAGCAGAGCCTATTCGTAGTTTGCGGCAGTGTGCCGATTACTATGGATAGGCTCTTTTTATCTGACAGGGAAGTCTGCCTATCAGATAAAAATCCTCCCGGCGGGATGCGCACTGCGGCGTAAGAGGCAAGTGGCGTTATGCAACCGCCGCAGGTACGAGTTTCGCAAGCGGAACTTTATTTTTGTGCAATTTGTATAAAGTTTTGAGCGTTTTAAGTAAAATGCTATGAAATTGAAAGAAAATTATCATGTTTTGTGCGGATATGTTGATTTTTTTGCTCAATAAGTGATGTAAAATAGAAGCGAAAAGAGGCAAAGAAAGGGGGCATGAAGCATGGATAGTCTGAAATTCATCAGCTGGTATGAAACGTTTCTTGGCGAGGAAGGCCGGAAGATTTATGCGGAGACTGTTTTAGATAAGCGGGAGATGAGAACGGTTCATATGTTTCAAATTTCAGGCAGTGAGATTACGGTTGAAGATTCTATTTTACAAAAGGACGATAAGATTGAGGTCATCCGCCATGTTCGGGCAAATGGAAAGGCAGATACAGGAATTGAAAAAAACGGGATTGCATTCGGTATGGAGATTCTGCTCGGGGAGGGAAAACAGTTACGATATGGCATTCCTTCCTGCCGGTATTCTTCGGGACAGGCGGGGAAACATACCTATATGGAGGAGCGGCTGACGGCGCCGGTCATTATGGCATATGATGAAAGTGCCAGGACAGCAGTATCTGTGGCCAGGACGAGGCCGCCTGCGGATACGGGAAAGGAAATACGAAAAACAGGGGATTCCCGTTATCTGCACAAGACGGAGGTGGGATCTCTTGGATATGAATGGCGGGAAGGCAGGGAAAATATTCTGTGTGCCCGCTGGCCATACGAGGAGATGGAAAAGAGTGTGGCGTTGGATGCCAAGGGGACGCCTGTTCAGGCCTTTTACCCTATAGACGGGAATGCCTGGGAGATGGTGCTGCATTATGAAGTTCAGCAGACCTGTGACAGAACATTTACTGACGCTCTGTATCACGTTTTTTCGGGGCTGGCAGAGCAGTTTGAAACAGAAGGGCATCATACAGTCAGCCTTCCGTTCACTTTGAAGGAAGAGATTATCTGCCGTGAGACAAGCCTCATGCGGAGCTACCGGGAATTCGGAGGAGACGGGGCGGGATTTTTCTTTCATTTTGATCCGCGCAAGGGGTACGGTTCAGAACCGTCCGGTTTTGGAACCTCTTTCAATACAATACCCCACAGCACGTATGTACACATTCTGGAATACGGTTTTACCGGCCGGCAGAATCATACGGCGCTGATCCTGGCCAGAGATAAAGGCGGTGAATGGATCGAAAAGGGAGAGAAGGTAGTGGACTTCTTCCTGAAGCACTGCATGATGGAGAATGGGTGGGTGTATTCACTTTATGACCTGGATCGGGAGGAGCCTTTTTTCTCCTTTGGGGATCCGGATGCTCCAAAGCTTCATTATATGGATTACCGGGGAGCAAAAGGGAACTATCTCAGGACAATGACGGAGCCGGTAAACGATGTACTGGAATACTGCAAATGGTACCGGGAACAGGGCCATGTTAAGAAACAATGGCTGGAGGCTGTAATGCGCTATGCAGACCTGCTGGTCTCTCTGCAGAATGAGGACGGTTCCTGGTACCGGGCGTACGAACCGGACGGGACTCCTGTTTTTATGCTGGAGGAACCGTGGATGACAGAGCAGGAAAGAGAGCGGGGCAGAAAAGCCGCGTCAGCCATTCCGATCGTGTTTCTCTGTAATCTGGCAGAATATCTGTCCGAAGGGGAGTACAGTACAGACGTTGAGAATACAGAGCCAGCTGGTTCGAAACGATCCGTCTATCTGCGCGCCGCAGTAAGGGCCGGTGAATATGTCCTTTCCGGCGGATGCAGGGAAGAACTCTTTCAGGGAGGAACACTGGATAATCCCAATGTGGTGGACAAAGAGGCGGCACAATATGCAATGGCCGGATGCTGGCACTTATATGAACAAACCGGTGAGAGACGGTTTCTGGATGGTGCGGCGACGGCCGGGAAACAGTTTGTGACATGGAATTATATCTGGAATGCACCGGTGAAAGAGGGAACGGTCCTTGCTGAAAAAAAGTTCCGGACAAAGGGCATGGGTGCCATTAATTCTATCTGGTGCGGAGGCGTGGTCGATATCTACTCCCTGTTCCATATCCGGGAGCTGTATCTGACGGGCCGGGAGACCGGGGATGAATTTATGATCCGGATGGCAGAATGGATCAGCACGGCCGCACATCAGATCATGTCCTGGCCGGGTGACCGGATGGGATTCGCAGATATCGGAATGCAGCCGGAAGGATTTGGCATATGCCCCCAGGGAATGGATGAGGGAATGATTGAAAAGGGAGATATCTGGGGAACTCTGGGTTGGATCTACTCAGCTGGAATCTCAGGAATGGAGCGGTATTTGAAGGTGATAACATAGAGGCTGTTCTCTGTCCAGGCGCCGGACAGAATAGTATGATAAAAGAAAGCAAAAACAAAAGGAGGATTTACTATGAAGAGAAGAATTACAAGCATGCTGCTTGCAGCGGCAATGACCATTACTATGCTGACAGGATGTGGCAG
>OLSM01002483.1_pt1 | contig 11807 bp, 10 predicted proteins | sample 1672721 | NCBI WGS metagenome assembly OLSM01 (sample SAMEA3136717, study PRJEB25190) | human gut metagenome | reverse complement strand
CCAGCACGGCCAGCTCGGTGGCGGCCACGCCCATGCCTTCGTCGTTGTGCGGGTGGAGGGAGAGCACCACGGAGTCACGGTCGTCGAGGTGGGTGGAGACGTACTCCACTTCGTCGGCGAACACGTTCGGCGTGGTCATTTCCACGGTGGCGGGCAGGTTGATGATCATCGGGTGCTCGGGAGTCGGCTTGATAACACCGATCACGGCGTTGCACACCTCGACGGCGTACTCCGGCTCGGTGCCGGTGAAGGATTCCGGCGAGTACTCGTAGTACAGGTCGATGCCCTTGGCCTCGTTCTCGAGGTCCTTGCACAGTTCGGCGGCGTCGGTGGCGAGCTTCTTGATCTCCTCCTTGTTCTTGCGGAACACGACCTCGCGCTGCAACACAGACACGGAGTTGTAGAAGTGCACGATGGCGCGCTTGGCACCCTTGAGCGCCTCGTAAGTGCGGCGGATGAGGTGCTCGCGGCACTGGGTGAGTACCACGATGGTCACGTCGTCCGGAATCAGCTCACGCTCGATGAGCATACGGATGAAGTCGAAATCGGTCTCGGAAGCGGACGGGAAGCCCACCTCGATCTCCTTGAATCCCATGGAGACGAGCAGGTTCCAGAAACGCAGCTTGCGCTCGGAATCCATCGGGTTGACGAGGGCCTGATTGCCGTCGCGAAGATCGACGGAGCACCAGCGCGGCGCGCGCTGCAGTCGCTTGCCCGGCCACGTACGCTCCGGGTAATCAAACGGGATCTGCTTGTCGTAGGCGGCGTACTTGTTGTACGGCATACGACTCGGCTTCTGCGGATCGCCGATGAATCGCGCCGGAGGCAGCAGCGGGTCGTTGTTCCCCCCATTGGACGCTGCGGCTACCGCTGCGAGATCAAAAACGGATGATTGATCCTGACCCATTGTTCCTCCTTTACTGTGTGAACCATTCATACAATCGCTTATTGGATATTCGTTTACGCATTGGTAACATGCATAACTTCCTCTATCCTAGCGACGGCCCATTCCAACATCCCGTTCATCTCACAATACGCCAGCACACTTAGCGTTCCGACGCAGCACTACTACTTACAGCTATGCGTGGGGGGCGCATGGGCGACGTCCTCGCGTTCTTCGACTGGGAGCACAGCGCGAACGGACCCACCGAGGCCATCAACGGAAGGCTCGAGACCCTCAGGGGCATAGCCCTGGAATTCCGCAACCTCGACAACTACATCACCAGAAGCCTGCTGCACGCCGGCGGCTTCAGACGCGCCATCCAAACCCACCTCTGACACATGCCCCTACACGCCAAAATCGGAAGAGCCCGATAACCTGCTATACGACGAGGATGCCACCTATTCCGCATTCAGGCCGTATCAGCAGAATTGATGTATTGACCGGTTTTATGGTCGTCACCGCTTCTTCACCAACGAGCGGATGACGGCCATAAAACCGAGGCTCATGGCACCGGACAGCACTGCGAATACCTGCGGGCGGCGCAATTCGTTACGCATGCTGATGGCACCGGTCACGCAGTGGTCCTCGAACCAGACGCGCACCTCGTTGCTGGAGTATCGGCCCACCAGATCACCCCAGGTGAGCATGCGGGTCACGTAGCCGGCCGGGTTGCTTTCATGGAATTCGAACAGGCGGATGCCGCGATAGCGCGACTTGGGACCATAGCATTCGAATCCGCAGGTAGGCGCGTAGCCCAAATCAATGCCATGCGCGTGGCCCACGAAGGCGTTCTTGTGATCGTGACCGCAGAACAGCGCGAAGTAGCCGCCTGCCTCACGCAAGGCGTCCACTTCACCGACGTTCTCGTCCGCACAGCCAATCGCCTCACCCAGCCGCGATCCCGGCCGGCAAATCTCATGGTTGAGCACGTAGCAATGGCCGGCGTGGGTACGTGCGCCTTCCACCGCGTTCGGCGTCCATGCGGGAACCTCTTTGAGGCAATCGTAGAATTCCTGCGGCGGAATGTGCTGGAAGGCGATGGCAGGCACCGGCTTACCGTCGCCGTTGCGTTCGCCAAGTTCGGACTGTACGGCTCCCAGCCAATCGATCGCCTCGGGGCTTGGCGTGCCATACCCATCGGAATCAGCCAAATCAAGACCGCGCGGATTGACCACATAGGCCGGGTATTGGGCGTCGTTCTCTTCAGGCTTGCCGGCGTAATCGCCGGAATTCACCATCATGACGGACATAGCTACGCGCCCGGATCCGTCGGAAGCCTCAATGGGCAGGGCAAAAGTGCCTGGCTCGAGGCTGTCGACCGGGTTCAGGCAGCCGGGGAATTCGCGGTAGATGCCGTCCTGCTCGTCGGCCAGGATGCCGCACTGGAAATCGTGATTGCCGTAGGTGGCGGCGAACGGCACTTCCGCTTCGATGACCGGGCCAAGGAAGCCGGCAAACGTGCGGCGGACTTTGTCACGGGTCTCGTCCATGAGCTCGTCCAAAGTCGTCGGCACATCCTGTGGATCGGATGTTGTGGAGTAGACCAGCGTGGACGTGGTGGACGCGGTGGACGCGGTTTGTTGGACGTCGGGATTGCCGCCGTCAGACTTCATGGCCAGCAGACGATTGTTCACGCGGTTTCTGGCCCGCCGCTTGATTCCGCGCAGCTTGGCCTCGACTTCGGTGACCGCACGCACGCGAGCGCCCGGTTCCTCGCCACGGCGGCGCAGGAAAGTGTCGATGTAGGCAGGATCGTAACCGCGAATCTGGTCGCCGGTGAACACCACCAGATCCGGGTCGGCTTTGCGAATGGCCTCACGGATAAGGCGGATGGTATCGGGGAGCACGTTGGGGCCGTCTTGGATGTCGGCCATCTGCAGCACGCGGAAGCTGCCGTCTTCGCGGAATCGCAGGTTCGTCATGCCTCACCAGTCTAGGGACGTAATGCTGTTTCGCACAGCATACGCGCCGGTCCTTCACGTTCCCCGCCGCTCCGCACGGCAGCTGAATCACTACGAGAAATCGTAGAACGTGTATCCCTTATCCGCTCCGCTCGTCACGTTGAGCAATGCTTTGCCGTTCAGCGTATCGACGTCGTTTCCTATGAGATAGCCGTCTCCCGTGGCTCCCATATCCGAGTCGTGGTAGGAGCCGGAGAAGGTGCCATCCTTATTGACTTTCATTACGGTTCCCCATGCGCCGACAACGGGCGGTCGCCATCCACCTTGCCGACCTTGTCTTTTGAGGAGAATCGCTTTAACGGAACAGACTCACCCCGCGACGGGCCGTGCAATACGCGTTGCCCAGCCAAGTATGGCGGGAATTGGGCCAGACGGCTCCCAGTCGCGGTGCGTTCTGGCTCATCCAGATGCTCGGCACGCGTCCGTCTGCGGAGCGTGAGCCGAGCAGATTGAAGCCGTTCTTTTCCAGCAGCCACTCCGGGTGCTGGGTGGCGATGGCCAAGCCTTCCTCGAGGGTGAGCGGCAGGCGCTCATCGGAGTCAATAAGTTTGCGGGCCACATCCGGCTCGCGATTGACATAGCACGTGCCGGTGTGCGGATTGACGACCAGATAGAACGGGCCTTCCGGCGGCATGAAGCCGTCTTGAGGCAGGAAGCTGGCGATGTCACGCGGCGGCATGGTGGTGAAGCCTGCCATGCGATTGATGGAGGTTCGTGCAATCAGCGACTCAGGCGAAACCAGTTCACGCGTGGGCACCAGCAGGATGTTCGATCCCAAATCGGAATGCTCGAGCGCCCCGATCAGAGGTCGGGCCAGCGAGCGGAATGCGGCGGCGGAAATATCCGCCACATCCGGGTAGCCGAGAGCCACGATACGGTCGAGCTGTTTTTGGGCCTCTACTGATGCGATAGACATGGCTACCAGTGTAGAACATCGCCTTCGCTTCATTGGGCAGCCACCATCTGGGAAGACCACTGCCGTTGTTCCGCGTGTTTCGTACAATTGCATTGTTTTACGGCCACCCGCATGACGGCCGTCCGACGTAAGTAATCCATCGAAACCCAGAGGTCATAGAGGTCATCATGTCCGAAAAATTGAAGGTCGGCATCCTTGGTGCCACCGGTATGGTCGGTCAGCGTTTTATCACGCTGCTTGAGAATCACCCGTGGTTCGAGGTGGTCACGCTTGCCGCTTCCGCGCACAGCGCCGGCAAGACGTATGCCGAGGCTGTCGGCGACCGTTGGAAGATGGAAACCCCGATGCCCGAATATGTCAAGAACATGGTGGTCGTCGATGGCGACGATGCCGAGTCCGTGGCCTCTGGCGTTGATTTCATGTTCTCTGCGGTAAACATGCCGAAGGACCAGATTCGCGCCATTGAAGAGCGTTATGCCAAGACCGAGACCCCGGTGGTCTCCAACAACAGCGCCCACCGCTGGACCCCGGACGTGCCGATGGTGGTGCCGGAGATCAACCCGGAGCACTTCGAGGTGATCGAGCACCAGCGCAAGCGCCTGGGCACCACTCGTGGTTTTATCGCCGTCAAGCCGAACTGCTCGATTCAGGCCTACACGCCGGCGCTGGCCGCGTGGAAGGAATTCGAGCCGCGCGAGGTGGTTGTGAGCACCTACCAGGCGATTTCCGGCGCGGGCAAGACCTTCAAGGACTGGCCCGAGATGGTGGGCAACATCATCCCGTTCATCTCCGGTGAGGAAGCGAAGTCTGAGAAGGAACCGCTCAAGGTGTTCGGTCATGTGGACGCCGCCAAGGGCGAGATCGTGCCGTTCGACGGCGACCTCAAGATCACTTCCCAGTGCATCCGCGTGCCCGTGCTCAACGGCCACACCGCCACCGTGTTCCTGAACTTCGGCAAGAAGGCCACCAAGGAAGAGCTCATCGACCGTCTGGTGAACTACACGTCCAAGGCTTCCGAGCTGGAGCTGCCGCACGCACCGAAGCACTTCATCCAGTACCTCACCGAGGATGACCGCCCGCAGGTCAAGCTCGACGTGGACTACGAGGGTGGCATGGGCGTTTCCATCGGCCGTCTGCGTGAGGATTCCATCTTCGATTGGAAATTCGTGGGTCTGGCCCACAACACCCTGCGTGGTGCAGCCGGCGGTGCCCTTGAATGCGCCGAAATGCTCAAGGCTCTCGGCTACATCACCAAGAAGTAGTTGAAACTGAGTCCGAAACTGAGAAAGCCCTCCGCAAGGAGGGCTTTCGTCGTATATACCGCAAAAACGCGGCTCAGTGGCTCAGCGGCCAGTACCGCCGTACACCACGGCTTCGATTTGATCGGCATCGAGACCGTATGCGGTGTGCAGCGCCTTGACGGCGTCGTTGAGCTGATCGAGCGGCACGAGCGCGGCGATACGAATCTCGGAGGTAGAAATCATCAGCACGTTGATGCCCTCATCGCTCAGGGCCTGGAAGAACTTGGCGGCCAGACCGGCATGGGTCTTCATGCCAACGCCCACCACGGCCACCTTGCCTACGTTGGTGTCCACATCGAAGGAGTGGTAGCCCAGCACTTCCTGCTTGTCGAGCAGTGTGTTCTGAACCTGCTTGACGGCCGATTCGGGCACGGTGAAGGAGATGTCCGCAGTGCCGACGGATGCGCCGGCCTGCACGATCATGTCCACGTTCACGCCGGCGGTGGCCAGCTCGGTGAACACCTTGGCGGCCATACCCGGCTCGTTCGGCACGCCACGCACGGTGGCCAGCGCCTCGGAACGATCGTGGGCAATGCCGGAAATCACCGGTGCCTCGGGGCCCAGGTCAGGGAACAGGTCGCCCATGGATTTCGCTTCTTCTTCAGTCATGTCTTGCCTTGTCTTGCTTGAAATTACTTACGATTATCGTTCGCTGTAGCCGCGCTCAGTCGAGGTTCGGCAGCGTACGCGGGTCAATGCCGTCGGGCACCACCAATGTGCCGGGGCGACGGGAGAACGAGGAACGCACGTGCAGCGGCATGTTGAAACGCTGAGCGTATTCCACACAGCGCAGTGCCAGCACCTTGGAGCCGCAGGACGCCATCTCCAGAATGGACTCGTAATCGATGGACGGAATGCGGCGGGCGGAAGGCACGATACGCGGGTCGGCGGTGAAGATACCGTCCACGTCAGTGTAGATCTCGCAGATATCGGCACCGAGCGCCACGGCAAGCGCCACTGCGGAGGTATCCGAACCACCGCGGCCGAGCGTGGTGGCGTCACCCTTGGCGTTGATGCCCTGGAAGCCGGCAACGATGGCGATGTCTCCCAATGAGAGCGCGTTCTTCACGCGGTCCGGTCTCACGGCCTTGATGTGGGCCGCGCCGTAACGGGCGTCGGTGAAGAAGCCGGCCTGCTGACCGGTGAAGGAGTGGGCACGGCTGCCTTCGGCGTGAATGGCCATGGCCAGCAGGCTCATGGAAATTCGCTCGCCTGCGGTCATCAGCATGTCCATCTCGCGCTCGGGCGGGTTGGAGTCGATGCTCAGCGCTTGGTCGATCAGGTCGTCGGTCGTGTCTCCCATGGCGGAGACGACCACGGCCACCCTGTTGCCCTTTTTCTTGGTCTCGACGACGCGCTTGGCCACGCGCTTGATCGATTCGGTATCGGCGACCGACGAACCGCCGTACTTCTGCACGATGAGAGCCACTGCTGTCCTTTGTTCTTCTCTTAGGGGGAGTTTGCTCAATATTCTACGCAAACGCAACGATTATAAAGGTTGCCGCGTTCACCCCGCGACCCCGCGCCGACATGTGGACACGGGCATGGCCTACGTTGTTCAGCAAATATTCAAGTTTTCACCGGTGGTTCTTTGAGGCAGCCGCATCCATCCTTTGAGATTCGAGCGGTTAACTATCAATTACCGGCAAACGAAAGCAAACCGGCGAGGTTTCCGCAGACCCCATAACTGAATACCTTCTTCTTCCTCTCTCCTTTTCAAGGCCCGGTCCCGCAGCCCGGGCCTTTTCCTTTTGTGTTGGGAACGATGGGTCAAACGCACGATACGAGCTCACGGAGCAAGCGTGGCCAACGGCACTACCAATACCCCATCATCCCGGCGATAAGCGGCAGCCGTAGCGGTCAGCACCATCAAGAATGACGGACGGCCTTCGTGATCTTGATCAATTCTGTCAGCCAACTTTTTCAAATGGGCCGCCGCAATATCAACCTGCTTTTCTCCGAGCTTGACCTCAATGAGAGCCCATCGTCCATCATGCAGGCCAATGACCGCATCAGATTCCAATCCCGTCTTATCCCGATAATGGAACACATCTCCGCCAAGCGCATCAGCATACACACGCAGATCGCGAATACACATGGACTCAAACAGCAAGCCAAAGGTCTCGAAATCATTAAGGAGTTTCTCCGGGGTCGCGTGCAGTACCGCACAAGCTATCGACGGGTCGCTGAAGTGTCTGGTTGGGCTCGTTCTCACTGCAGTCTTAGAACGTAAACGAGGGTTCCAAGCTGGAAGATCTTCAGTTACGCAAGCTCGCGACAATGCATCTAAATAATCGGAGAGTGTACCTTCCGAAGGCGGTTCACCCTGCATATCCGCCGCGATAGTGGATTGCGACGCCTGAGAAGAAATATTGCGCGCATACGAGCGCATAATCAGACGCATCCAAGTTTTATTGCGCTTTATACCATCCATACGATTGATGTCAGAATCAAGTAGTTCTTCGACATAATCCGCGGCCATGCGCAAGGCAACATTTACTCGAGATTCGACTACTGCTTCAGGCCAGCCACCGCGGCATAGCGCAAACGCGGTGTTTTCAATATCGAAATCGGAGAAACCCGAAACATCATGGTTGCCATCGAACAACTCTCCCAACGAAACAACGCCCGTCGATTCCTGCGATTCAAATAAGGACATGGTACGCATGGTTAATCGGGCAATTCTTCCCACTCCGGAATGAGCTGGTTCCTGTTGAGGAGTCGCCGATCCAGTTAGGATGAATCGGCCACGACCGCGCCCTCGATCGATGGCGAAACGCACCGCGTCCCACAATTGCGGGGCCATCTGCCATTCATCAATGAGTCTCGGCTCCTCACCTCGCAGGATGAGAGAAGGCTTTGTATCAGCCAAGGCCAACAGCGTAGCACTGCGATCCGGGTCCTGCATGAAGACCTGACTCGCCGACTGCCTTTCTGCCGTTGCAGTCTTGCCACACCATTTTGGACCTTTAATCTGAACGGCACCAGAAGACTGCAATGCCTGAGTCAGCAACCCATCAGCCACTCGAGGAAGGTACTCGCCACGTTGAATCTCCGAGCTCTCCACTGCCATATGTGCCCTCCCGCAAACCGTCGAAACATCAACCTATAAATCACTCTATTGCGGAAGTTGGACCATTCTAATTGTGGAAGTTGGACTATTTTCGTTGTGGAAGTTGGACCATTCCTATTAGGGAAGTTGGACACTAGATTACGAACTAGACTTTTCCTTTTTGCAGCAACAGTGCCACCAACACGATGGGCGTCATCACCGCCTATCGCCAGACCCTTTTCCTTGACCTAAAAAGAGAGATGCCCAGACAGTGCCATCTTTTCTCTGATCACACTAGCCAATTCGGAACGCAGCGGCGAATCCGTGATCCGCACATCCTCGACCACCGTGCCTTTGACGTTGAGAAGCTGGTTGAATATGCTGCTCATCAGGCGCTTTTTGGCTGTGCTTTTCTTGGTCGTTAAACAGCCTACCCAAAAAGCGCTCTTCTCTTACTCCCACAACGGTTCAACAACGAACCACCACCCACGAAAACAACAACAGCGCCGTTTTTTGATCCCTCCCTCAGTCAGCGCGACTGACAGCTCCCTCACAGAGAGAGCTCAGTTTTTACTGCTTGTTGATGGAACAGGCAGCGGTGTCAGTGGTGACACCGGAATCAGTCCAGCCCATTGGAGTTTGGTCGATGGTGAGGTCGGAGACGGCCTTGATAGAGGTAGTCACATCAAAGGAGTAGGTAACGGATTCTCCAGGGCCGATATTGGCGATGCTGGCATACACGGTCTTGCCATTCAAAGTCTCCTGACGACTACCAGTCACCGTACCACCTGAGGTTTGAAGATTCGTGAGGCTGCCTCCCGCAGGAGCGTAGATTAAGGTTTTCTCTACGCCACGGCCTTGTTGATCAGCGTTTACACTGAGAATATACGTTCCGGCAGCTCCAGCTATGCCAATCTGGTTATCGTCTATCGTATTCGTCATCGTATATTCCACATGGTAGGTCTGAGAACCATCATTATTGCAGGCGGAACGAGTTATCTTCGACGTGCGGTGAATATACCACCCCATCTTTGACGGGTTCTGCTCAGTCACATACACACCCGCCTGCGGATGTTCCTCACTGCTCGGAGTCTGTGCAGTGAAGCCTGCATCGCTAATAGTCTTCTCAGTAGCCTCGTCAAACGAATACATTGAGAAGCAACGACCTTCCGACATACTTCCCATCAGTTGCGCTACCTTGCTCAGCTTCGTCAAATCCAAATTAGAGAACATGTTACTAACTGTTTGCTCGGCGACTTGGGCAAAATAGGTGTCCTGCATGTAAACCGGATAATCGATATACACCTTGTTTAACAGGAATTCAGCAGTGTTGCCTCCGGCGAGCACACGGCCATCAGAAAGCGTGATGTTGCCGTTGATTTTCACCAATTCCTGCAGAAACACCGGATCAACCATGAGCACACCATCCAATGGAGTGTCACGTCCCCATGATGTGCGCTGCCAGATAGACTGCATACCTTCTGCAACACGAGAGGTATCAGGATATACAGCCAAATCACGGATATCGAACGACATTTTCAGAGGCCCCCACTGCTCGAAAATACGCTGTTCATCTTCCGTTGGATCACCAGCACCATACGGGATGCACTCTTTGTTCGAGCGGAAATCCCCAATACTAATCTTGCCGTTGTCCGTAGTCACCACACCCACGGAACCAATCAGGCCACCGGATGAGCGCTCCTCCGAAGTGGTCATGGCCATCAACGCGTATGTACGCGTCTGGCCAGAGCCGAGAAAATTCGGCGGAATCTGGAATATGCCAGATAGCTGATCAACCCTATCGGCCAATTTCGTTAATTGAGTCTTGCCGGTGTTGTAGGCATCGTTGACTATGCCGATATGGGCCTTCGGCAGATTCTGATATTTCTGGACCTGCTGTTGCAGCGATTCATTGGCTGAGACAATGGTCTTCTGCGCCTCCAGAATCGGCTGAATATTCAGCTGCCCATCCCCTGTGCTCAGTTGCGCATTCTTCAAAGTAGTCAGCACATTCATAAACTGCGGCACCGAGTCGCCAATCAATGAATCCACTACCGAAGTCATGCCCTGCACGGCGGTAATGTCATCGCCATACACTGGCAGTTTCGAGGCAATGTTCCACAGCGTGCCATGCACAATATCGTTCGCCGCGGCGGTTTCGGTCTTCGCTTGATCGATCTGCTAACTCACCTTATCAACGTTGTCGAGATTGCTGAGATCGGATATGCCACCCAACAATTGCAAAGCCTGCTCCTCATGAGCCTTAACCTGCTTGGCTTCCGGAATACGGTTTCAATCCGCAGAATCCACACACGCCTAACAGCACCACGAGCAATGCCAGAATCGACACCACCCATGGCCAGACACGGTGCCTTCTGCTCGGAATACTTACTGCGTGCCCTGCCCTATGCCTGCTCATACCAATTCCCAAAATGTCTGAGCCAACTTGCATATCTATGCAATGACCAACCGCCTATTATGCCCCGGTCTCTTGCGAAAAGTGGGTTCGCTCCCCGCTTCTGCACATATTCCGAACCGACTGGGCACCCCCAGGTATAACGTATTGGGGTGCTTTTGAGAGGCTGCCCGGCCAAGCACATGAAGAGACGGTCGCCGAAACCATCGATTGTTGCGCGACATATGACGCCGCATGAAGAACCGACATGCCAACCGACACCGCCCAAAGCCATCAGGCCGAGCAACGGAAGTGGAGTGTGTGCGTGGCTGGAGAGAGCGGAATCAAGAACCGTCGTGGCGAACTGCAACGAGTGCTGAGCCAAGAGGAATCGTACGTTGACGGCAAGCTGAGTCATGCCGCGTTTATTTCGATCGCAATCCTGACCTTCATCACCTTTGTCGGCAACTTTACCCAGCTGCAACTGAGCTCGGCGCTGCCGATCATCGTGTCGGAATTCCATATTTCCGTGACCACAGGCCAGTGGCTGACCTCCGTGTTCCAGCTGGTTATGGGCGTGATGGTGCCGCTGACCGCGTTTCTGACCCGGCGCTTCTCCACCCGCCAGATCGTCATCTGCTCGATGGCGGTGTTCACACTCGGCTCCGTGCTGGCATGGTTGGGGCCAAACTTCGTATGGGTGCTGGTCGGGCGCGTGCTCGAAGCTGCCGGCACAGGCGTGATGTGGCCGGTGCTGCAAATCACCGTGTTCTCCATTTACCCGCTGTCTCGCCGCGGGTTTGCCATGGGCACGGTGGGCATGGCCATGAGCGTGGCACCAGCCATCGGCCCCACCTTGGGCGGCTGGCAGACCGATGCCAACGGCTGGCGCTCGATCTTCCTGACCATGACCATCATTGGCGTAATCTCGCTGCTGGCAGCCATGTTCGGACTGCATAATTTCGGTTCACACGACCCTTCGGCCCGCGCGGACTTCTTCTCGGTGTGCCTGTCGGTGATCGGCTTTGGTGGGCTGATGTTCGGCTTCACCAATTCAGAGACCTATGGATTCGCGGCACCGGTCACGTGGGGGCCCATGGTTGTGGGACTGGTCGGCATCGTGTGGTTTGTGATGCGCAACCTGCGCGCTGGCAAGCGGTATCGCGAGGCCGTAGCCAAGGACGAGTCGGCACTCCCCCAGCCGCCGCTGCTGGACTTGGAAGTGCTGAAGAACCGTTC
>OLSM01002480.1_pt1 | contig 11824 bp, 9 predicted proteins | sample 1672721 | NCBI WGS metagenome assembly OLSM01 (sample SAMEA3136717, study PRJEB25190) | human gut metagenome | reverse complement strand
TCTGTGGTGGGTTGGTTGTTCGCACTCCTATCTTACCACAGTTGGGTTCTCTTTTTTTCCCCTACTGTTACCTATGTATTGTACCTCAACACTAGGATGATTCTACTGGCATCCACGAGAAACGGCGAACCGGGGATGTCCACAAAGGAGCAGGCGGCTACCCGGGAGGAAGCCTCACGCAGGCAGCCGCTGTCCTTAGGGGATTATTTGGCCAGCCAGGCATCCAGCTGCGCCTGCTTTTCGGCGATGATGTCATCCACACCGGCGTTCTTCAGATCCTGAAGGAAGGCGTCCAGCAGTGCGTCCGTGTCGCCAATGTCCAGCATCAGGGAGGCAAGATACTTGTCGCACACGTTGTTGCACGCAGCAATCTGGTCGCTGACCTCTGTCGAGTCAAAGGCGAAGCCAAACGCAGGGGATTTCTTGCAGTTTTCATTGGAGTCGGCCCATTTCTGATAAGCGTCCGCCTTCATCGGGGCCACGGGATAGCTGGGGAACAGGTTGGGCCAGTAAGTGGCCAGACTGCCCACAGGCCAGCCCACCGTCATGGAATTCAGCTGATCGTTCGCGTAGGTAATGTTTCCTTCTTCGGTGACCATGTAATGCACGCCCTCGATGCCGTTGCAAACCACGTCGATGATCTCTTTGTCAACGTAGAGCAGGTTCAGGAACTGCATCGCCTCTACCTTGTGATCGCTCAGCTCCGCAATGCACCAGATGCCGCCGGTAGCGTTACTGGTGGTGGCCCATGCATCTGTCTCACCGCTAACGCAACCAAGTTCAAAGGTGAACATGGGCTGGTTGAGTTCCTGACAAATGGCAGCAGTAGGACCGCCAGCGAACACACCAAAAGCTACGCCATCGCCCACAGGCGCATAGGGAGCATCCTGGCCATTAATGGCATCCTTCTTGAAAAAGCCGTTTTCTGCCCAGGTCCTACCAAAAGCCAGATCCTTTTTGTAGTATTCCGTCTCGTAGTAATTGACGATCTTGGGCTCAGCGTTCTCGTCAAGGATGATGCAGGCATAGTAGTTGTTGTTGCCCAGCGTGTCCATGGTGGGGTAGAAATACATGCCGCCCACACCCGTGGAAATCACAGTCATGTCAGGGAAGGTTGCCTTGACCTTCTTCAGCTCCTCGGTGAAGGATTCGTAGTCGTGCACATTTTCAGCCACAAAACCTGCCTGACGGGCCACTTCAGCATTGTAAATGAAACAGTTTTTGTTGCTGATGGTTTTACCGGCGGGCGCACCATAAATGGAACCGTTGTAGGTCGTGGTATCCATGTAGGGACCCATTGTGTCCAAGATGCCCTGCCCATATTCCTGAATGAGCTCATCCATGTTGGCAACGGCCTCGTTGTCCGCGGCAGCAGGAATGGACATGGCGCCGAACATGTTGAACAGATCGATACTGCCGTCGGCCAGCATGAGGCTGATCTGGGTAGCGTAGGAGGGCCAGTCGATGCAGACCAGCTCAATCTTGAAGTTGTAGCCCTTTTCGGCCAGCAGCCTGTTCAGTTCATCCTGCACTAGACCCCTGTCGTCCAACGGGTTGTTGGCAACCATGGCAGACACCTTGATGGTGACCGGTTCCTCAGCCAGGGCAGGCAATGCTGAGAGTAGCATCAGAGCAGTCAGGATCCATGCGATGACCTTTTTCATGTGTGATACCTTCTTTCTCTTTTTCATCTTCCGAAGAAGATTGAATCTGATGGCAGCGGGGAGTACTTACTCAATGCAGCTGTAGGCAGCGGCACGCATTTGATGGATCAGGTCGTTATCCAGCGGGGGAAACAGGTTGCGCATGAACACGATGGATACATGCTCCACGGGATCGCTTTCGCACCAGGTGCCGAATCCTCCCGACCAGCCGAAGGAACCCAGCGAGGCCGAGACATTGCCGCGGGAACGGTCAACTAGCGTACGCACGCCATAACCGTAGCCATAGCCGTCGTTTGCGTCAAAGAAATCCTTCATCTGTTCCTCATTGAGGTTGTTCTGATGCATCAGCTCGATGGTCTTGCGGCCTAGCAGGCGCACGCCGTCCAGCTCGCCGTCGTTGGCTAGCAGCTGCATCAGTCTGTTGTAATCCCTGGCGGTGGAGAAAAGCCTGGCGCAGCCTTCCTCATTTTCACGGCCGGGCTTATGCTTGGTATCCATGGGGATCACTGTGGGGGTGAAGGTGCCGTCGGGACTCTCGGCAAACACGTCCACCATGCGTTCACGCACATCGCCAAAGTAGAAGGCGCGGGTGCTGTCCATGCCCAGGGGCTTGAAGATCATCTCCACCAGCGCATCGTTGAAGGGCATGTCCATCACGGTTTCCACAATGCCCGCAGCCAGTTCGCTGGAGAAGCCGTACATCCAGTGCGTACCGGGCTCAAAGGAGAGAATCGACCGGCTGGTGGCCTCGATATGCTCGCGGAGGGAATAGTAGCCGCGATCCCAAAGCTCCTTCATGGCAGCGGCCATGGACTGCGGCGTGGGCTGGGACGGAACCAGTCCCTTGTTGCAGTAGGGCAGACCGCAGGACATGGTCATGACATCCTTGACGGTGATGGGCCTCTCGCACGGCACAACGGACAGCGTACCGTCCGGATTGTGCTGGAACTTCTTCATGTTGCTCCACTCGGGGAAATACTTGCTGATGGGGTCATGGAAGCAGATCCGGCCCTGCTCATACAGCATCATCATGGCGGTGTACAGGGGCAGCTTGCTCATGCTGGCCATTCTGAAGATCGAGTCCGCGTTGACCTTTTTTGTTTTTTCCTTGTCCGCATAGCCGTAGTAGCCCTCAAAGAGTGTTTTGCCACGCTGCGCAATATGAATGGCGCAGCAGGGAAGACCTTCGCTGATCTTACGGGTAAGCAGCTTGTTCAGACTTTCAATGCCCATAATCATTCCTCCTGTTACAATATAATTGCCTCGGAAAAGTGGCAGCCAGCTAACTATCTGCCATCTGACCTCTCAGGTCGGCGCTTTTGCGGCGGCCTTTTTGTGCTGCACTTTCTCTCTACCTGCTGCCTGTAAATTTTTCTTCTGTCAAGTCCTCCTCGGGGCTTGACTTTTTATTTGCAGGCTTATTTCGTAAAGGCATCCCCCGCCATACGCGAACCGTGAGATGCCGGGGATCCGGTTGGCTGGCACCGCGCGGCGCCTCATGTATAGCTGGACAGAACCATTGCCCAGACCTCGCCGTCGGAGGTATGCTCGCCCTGCCGCAGCCGCTGCATGACATCCTCCGCAGGGCGGTCGTCATCCGCGAAGCAGGTGCGCGCGTCCTCGCCGTTCCTGATGGGGTTGGGGAAGGGAATGCCGGTGGCATAATCGGCCTTCTCCGCGACGCGGCGGATGCGGCGGAGATCATCCCGGGTCAGGAAATCCAGATGGTGCGCGCCCAGGAAGCCCTCAAAGGGGATTTCCAGCAGCTTGTCCACCGTGGCCAGATAGACCTGGCGCTTGACCGAGCCATACCCGAACAGCAGCGTGCAGGGGTATGCATTGTCACCCGTATACAGGATTTTCCGCTCCTCCAGGTAGAAGGCCCTGGAGCCGATGGAATGGCCGGGCGCATTGTACACCCGAAGCGTCAGTCCGCCCAGGTCAAACACATCGCCCTCATCGCAGGGTAACAGTTCACCTGCCGTACGATGCAAAAACTCCTCTGGATCAAAACTTTCATCCTCAATGGAACCATACTGGGCGATGCGTCCGGTCAGATGCTTGCGCCGAAAATCCACATTGTTGCCGTAGACCGCATCCGGAATGTCCTCCGTGCCCATGTAAACAGGTTGGCGAAACTGCACATTGGCCCCCACATGATCCACGTGATTGTGGGTGTTGAAGATAAAAAGCGGCTTGTCCGTAAGCTTGCGAATGGCGGACGGCAGATTGCCAAAGCCAGTGCCACCGTCAATGACTGCGGCATGATGGGAGCCGACAATCAGATCGCTGACGGGGTATAGCCGGTCGATCAGGATACGGTATACGCCCTCGGTTACGGGGATCACGCTAAAGTATTTGTCCAGAATACGTTGCGCCTCAAGGTTCATCCTTTCACACCTCCAATGGTAATTCCTTTTACAAAGCCCCTTTGGAAAAATGGATACGCAATCAATATGGGCAGCATGCCAATCACCGAGATGGCCATGCGGCTGCCTACACTGGGGATTTTCAGTCCGGCCGTAATCAGCGCGTTGGAATCGTTGTTGCGCAGGAATTCGGCGCTGGACAGGATACGGTTCAGCAGATTCTGAATCGTGAACAGACCGGTGCGCTTGACCAGGTAATACAGGCCGTTCATCCAGTCGTTCCAGTAGGCCAGGCCTGTCATGAACGCCACGGTGGCCAGAATGGGCTTGGACAGGGGAAGCACGATGGCACAGAACGTGCGCATGTCGCTGGCTCCATCAATGCGCGCCGCGTCCAGAATTTCCTGGGGAATGTTCGTGCTCAGGTAGGTTCGTACCATCAGCACCGAAAAGCCGTTCATCAGAAGGCTTGGCACAATCAGCGCCCAGATGGTGTCCTTGATATGGAAGGTTTGGGTATACATCAGGTAGGTGGGGATCAGTCCGCCATTGAAAAGCATGGTGAAAAAGACGAAGAAGGAAAAGAAGTTGCGGCCCCGCAGGTCCCTGTTGGAGAGCGGATAGGCGAAGAGCATTGTGATCATGACGCTCGACAGCGTACCGATGATGGTCACAAAGAACGATACCTCGTAGGCGCGCAGCAGCTTATCCTTGGAGGTGAGCAGATAGATATAGGCATCCAAGCTCAGCTCCGAGGGGAACAGCGAGTAGCCGTTTTGCTCCAGCGCCCTCTCGGAGGTAAAGGAGGAGGCAACGACCAGCAGCAGCGGAACAATGCACATCAGCGACACAATTAGCAAAACAGCAATAGTTATGCACTGAGCTTTTTTTCCATACACGGCGCATGACTCCTTTCTCAGAACAGGGCGTTCTCTTTTTCAAACCGGCGCACCGTCAGGTTGGCGACAAGAACAAGGATAAATCCCATGATGGATTGAATAAAGGTGGCGGCAGAGGCGCGGCCGATATTGTTGTCCTCCAGCAGGCCCCGATAAACGTAGGTGTCGATGGTACTGGTGGTTTCATACAGCATGCCGGAATTCATGGGTACCTGATAGAATAGGCCGAAGTCGGAGTAAAAGATTCGCCCTACGGAGAAAAGCGTCAGGGTGATGATAACGGGCTTGAGCAGGGGCAGCGTGATGCGGCTGATCTGCTGCCAGGTGGTCGCGCCGTCCACCATGGCAGCCTCGTAGTAGGTTCGGTCAAAGCCGACCAGGGTGGCAAAATAGACGATGCTGCTGTAGCCGAAGGATTTCCACAGATACACACAGGTCAGGATCACCGGCCAGTACCGATCCTCGGTATACCAGGAGATGGGTGTAACCCCCAACGGCATGAGAATCGAGTTGTTGATCATGCCGGATTCAGCGCCAAAGAGCGCATAGACAATGTAGGAAATAATCACATAACTGAGCAGATGCGGAATCAGGATCACCGTTTGGAAGGACTGCTGCAGCTTCTTGCTTCGCACCTCGTTGAGCAGGATGGCAATGGTCACGGACAAAATGGTGCCAAGCAGGATAAAGGCAACGTTATACAGCAGGGTATTCCGGACGATCAGCCAGAGGTCCTTGCTACTGATCAGAAAGGTGAAATTCTTGAACCCGCACCAGTCGCTGCCCCAGATACCACGGGGGTACTTGAACTTCTTGAAGGCCAGCATCAGCCCGGGGATGGGCATGTAGTTGTTGATCACAAGGTACGCAACACCCGGCAGCATCATCAGATACATAGGCCAGAAGCGCTTGATTTTCCGCATGATATTGTTTTTCCCGCGCATAGCTTTTCCCTCCCTGCAAAAATCACGACTGCCAAACGAGTCACGGGTTCCGCCTGACATGCCAGTAGAAAAGCAAGGCTATCAGCCCCGTCAGGAGCATGCCCGAATAACATACGGCTGCATAACCGGAATGTTGCGCGATGATTCCGCTGACCGTCGGCCCCAGCGTGTTGCCAATATCGCTGCCCAGCAGCATGGTGCTGGCCACAACGCCGGTGCGGGCGGCGTCGGCGCGCTTCATTGCTTCGCCCTGCAGGGTGACGTGCCCCATGCCCTGGCCGATGGATTTCAGCAGCGCCGCCGCCAGGCACATCGGCAGCGTCCACGCCTGGGCAAACAGCAGCATGCTAAGCATAGTGATGCAAAGAGAGGAAAGCACCATGACCTTCAGGCTTGCACGATCTGCAGCGCGGCCAACCACAATGCGGATGACGATCAGGGAGACCGACGCTACCGTGAAGAACAGGCTGATGTTCTGAATGCCGCGCTCCTGCCCGATGGAGAGAACAAAGGAATTCGTCGTGCCGTTATAGTAGCTGAACAGGCCACCGACGATGGCAAAGACAAGGAAGCGCGTTTCGATCAGCCGACTGAGACGGAACGGTTCCTTTGGAGCCTGGACAGTCCCGTCCTCCGGAAGCCTGACCAAACAGAAGAACAGAGGCGGCAACGCCATGGAGAGGGCAATCAGCGTATACATCGTCCTGAAGCTGATCGACGCGATGAGCGCGCTACCAATCACAGGGCCAACGGCCTGCCCGACCAGTGTACCCGCGTTAAAATAACCCAGCCCTTCGCTGGTTCTTTCCCGCGGGATGAAGTGGGTGACCAACGCCATGGCAGCGGTCGTGCTAACGCCAAAGAGCGCGCCGTGTACCACGCGAATCACCATCAGAACAGGCAGACTGCCTGCGAACGAATAGCCAAGCACGGTCAACCCCATGAGCATGGTGGAAAGAATATAAACGGTTTTCTTGTTGATTCGGTCAAATAAGTAGCCGCCAAAGGGACGCACCAGCATGGCCGCGAAGGAAAAGAGACTGGCAATGGTGCCTGCCAGCGACAAGGTGGCGCCCATGGAAAGCGTGTAGGTGGTCATGGTGGTCAACACGATAGAAAAGCCGAGATTGGAGAGAACGTTTACAAAGCTCAATGTGAAATACGGATGGTTCCATAAAGCCTGCTGATCCGTTTTCCTTCGCATAAGCAATCCTTCCTGCCCGACAAACGAGGAATATAACGAACGCATATTGATCATCGTTTACATCTTAACACTGTGTCACAAGTTTGTCAAGGGACAAAATGAGCTTGTTTTTTTGACTTTTCTATTGACTTTTCCAGCAAATGACGTTGAGTAACGTTTTTAATCCGGTCGGAAACGGTTTCATGGTTGCATACCAAGGAAAGTGCGGCGGAAATGCCTTTGTTGAGTCAGAAGAAACTGTTTCCACAGATGGTTGAAAACGTATTCATTTAATGGAATGGACGTTGGAGATTGCAAACACAAAACCGATTCGGTATCGAAAGGGAGTTGATTATGATGGAACGGTCTCAGGTAGCTGATTTTTCCCTGCTAGGTATTTCGCAGCTTTCCGCAGTAGAATACGCAAGGCCAGACGGCATTCCGCAGCGGATGGATCTGATTTTTGATTACAATGCCCCGCGGCCTATGCCCGCCGTCCTCTGGATTCACGGTGGTGGATTTACCGAGGAGCAACTTACGCGGCTGTCGCGCCCCGAGCATCGCTTTGTGGAGCTGGCGCGCAGGGGCTATCTGATTGCCAGCATCGATTACCGCATGGCGCAGGTAAAGCCCTTCCCCTCGCAGTTTCAGGACTGTAAGTGTGCGGTGCGCTTTCTGCGCAGCCACGCATCGGCGTTCGGGATTGACCCGGAGCGCATTGCCGTATGGGGAGAATCCTGTGGAGGGCAACTGGCGGCACTGATGGCGGTCGAGGGCGGAATCCCCGCACTGGATGAGACCAGCGAATGGGCTGACACATCCAGCGACATCCAGGGTGCGGTGGCATGGTATGGCGGCTTCAATATCGAGAAATTCACCGGAATGCTCAGGGATCCGCGGTTTGCCGTGATGTATGGCGGCACATGGGAAGAAAAGCGCGAACTGGTCAGGGCCGCCAGCCCGATTCAGTACGCCTCCGCGAAGCTCTGCCCGATTTTGTCCATGTGCAGCGACTCCGACGTACGCGTTCCCTATACCCAGAGCGTGGAATTCTGCCAGGCCGCTTCGGGCTTTGGAAACGATGCGCGGCATGTCACGGTGCCCAATCAGGGCCACGGCTATTTCGAGGGCGATGAATATTACCAGATGATCTATGATTTTCTTGATAAACATATGAAGTAAGCGTGCCGCGCCCAGCGAATACGCTGCCCCGGACAAACCCGCGCTCACAGCACTTTGCCTGATGGATGGAGGCTCCATGCATGAAACAGTCCCCGCAGCAAAAAACGACGCTTTTGAAACGGATCCGCAGCCATCTTCCGCTGTACGTCATGGCCTTGTCGGGCGTTTTGTACCTGTTTGTGAATAACTACATGCCCCTCCCTGGCCTGCAGCTTGCGTTCAAAAAATTTAAATATGCCGACGGCATATGGGGAAGCGCTTTCAATGGCCTCAAGAATTTCCGTTTTCTTTTTAGAAGTAGCGATGCCGGTATCATCATCCGCAACACGCTGTGCTATCGGGAATTTGCGGAGAAGTGGCTGCCCATCCACGCCAGGAAGGAACGCTTTTCGCCCAACTCTTACGACAGCTATCGCAGCAATCTGGAACGACATATTTTGCCGTATTTCGGTGACCGGGTGATGAACAGCATCACGGCGGAGGACATTGATGACTTTCTGGATGCGCTGAGCCGGAAACCCTGCCGTGGGCCCAAGAGCTACGGAAAGCGCCCGGAGGATATTCCGACGCTGTCCTCCAGTACCGTAAAGAAGTGCTTTACGATCCTGACCTCCGGCTTTGAGACGGCAAAGAAGTGGCACTACATCAGCGAAATCCCCAAGGTCACCGCGCCCACGGAAAAAACGGTCAAGCGAAGAGCCTGGGATGCCCGGCGCGTTTATGAGGTGCTCGACAGCATCAAGGAGGACGAGCTGCTTCACCTGGCCGTCCACCTGGCGTTTGTCTGCTCCCTGCGGGCTGGCGAAACCGCGGGAATTGATCTGCATACGATTGATTTCCGGGATGGCAGCCTGTGGATCACCCGACAGATCCAGCGGGTATCAGACAGCGCAATCGGCGTGCTGCCCAAGCATGAGGTGCTGCGCATCTTCCCCAAGCAGGTGCTTACTTCGAAAAGCAGCATGATTCTCAAGGGACCGAAAACGGAGGACAGCCATCGGAAGCAGTATCTGACCACGCCGCTGCTGGATGAGCTGCGTGGGAGATTGGCGCGGATTGAGGAAAACAAGGCGTTCTTCCGTGAGGAGTATCGGGATTACGGACTGCTGATTTGCCAGACGGACGGACGACCTGTCGATCCCAAGAATTTGGAAAAGAGCTTCAAAGAGCATCAAAAGCGGATCGGCATCCCGGAGAATGAACGCATTGATTTCCAGGGGCTTCGCAAGTCTGGTCAGATGCACAAGGTACGTCTGTCGCAGAACAACTATCAGTTGGTTGCGGAAAACGCCGGACAGTCGCCGGAGGTCCTGATGAACCACTACAACGAGGCGCTGGACTACGAGAAGCGCGCCCTGTCACGGCTGGTGGAGAACAGCTTCTATCCGCATCAGGAAACGTCTGGCGAGGCGCAGGACAGCGCGGATGTGTCTGCGCTGATGGCACAGATTCAGCAAAACCCAGAGCTGTGCCGGAAGCTTCTGCAATCCCTGACACTCGGTGCACAGCAGCGCGCCTGATGCAAAGATTTCTGCGTGTTAGCAGGATTTGTTAGCAGGCGGCTATGCACATTCATTCGGCGCATAATCAGCAAGGCCGTCAAGAGGCTAAAATTAGCTGGGAGTCTGAAAATGTGCCCGAAATGTTAGCTGGAAACCGAGGCCTGATGCAAGCGGCGCTTCCTGGTCAAGAGAGGAGGAGAAAGCAGAAAACCTAACAATACAAAGAAAATCGCCCCTGCGAGTTGTCTCACAGAGGCGACTGTCTGGAGCTGATAACCAGATTCGAACTGGTGACCTCATCCTTACCAAGGATGCGCTCTACCTGCTGAGCTACAGCAGCATAGCTTTCCCCACGGCTTTCGCCGTGGGGAGTGGCGACCGAGAAGGGACTTGAACCCTCGGCCTCTAGCGTGACAGGCTAGCGTTCTAACCGACTGAACTACTCGGCCACAAGCGGCTTTTGTAATATACCAAATCCCGCGGAATATGTCAAGAGCTTTTTTGAATTTTTTCATTTCTAAATTCCCCTTTCCTATAAAGATTTATTTATTATATTTGGTATTTCATCTCTATAAATTCGCCCAGAAAAAGCTTCGTGTGGCAAAGATATAAAGTTAGAATCAAGTGGACAAATAGGTCTAAATAGAGGATCTGCTATTATAGTTTTTGAATTTTTTAGACATTTTTCTATATCATCCTCAAACATAGCTATTTTATCTCCTTCTAAAAGAAGTTTTTCGTCAGTTTCTAGTGATGAAATTACATTTACAGTTTTATTTTTTTCTTTTGAAATAGCATAAGCCAATGACTCTGACATTATGCTTTCTCCTACTATTGTAATTTCTGCATTTTTGTCTATTTTTCTATTATCATAAGAAATTTTATTTTCTTTTGTAGATTTCACTTCTTTTAAATCTTCTATCACTTTATTTGCAAATTCTTTTCCAAATGGTGTCCCAATTACATATGGAATGTTTAAATTTTCATACATATATTTTGCAGCTCCCATTCCAGAATAAGACACAACTAAGTTTATATCTGCATCTCCTGCATTTTTTATATCGTCTAAATTACTTCCCATAGCCCATGTACTTATTACTTCAAAGTTGTTTTCTTTTAATAAATCTACCATTGCTTCTACACTTTTATTTATTGAAAAATCAAGAGGTGTAGCACCTAGTATATTTACTTAAATAAAAGTGTAGAAGCAATGGTAGATACTTTTATGATAGTATTTTTTACTTCCCTGCTCTCTTTATCTATACTCTCCTTCTTCTCTCCCCTACTCTCTTTATCGTTTCTCTTTAGAAACCTTTTAGCTAGAGCTTCAAATGCCTTATATGCACCAGATACATATGAATGCATACCTGTTGTATCAAATCCAAAGGTTGGGATATTTGTTTCTTTTTCAATTATATTTGCAATCGCCTTAAAGTCTGTACCTATCATTGTAGGTATTGGCGTACCCGCCATGGCGATAAAATTTGGGCTTAATTCTTTTGCAGTGTAGACTATATCATCTATAAATTTTTGATCATCCCCCATTATCGCCTCCATTTCAGATAATCCTGAAATATAGACCATACTATCAAAATCATACCATCTAGGTTCATCGTGTGTGTTATATGTTGAATTGCATCCAGATGCGTCGTGCATTACACAAAGACCACCTAGCTCATATAATGCCGAACATATTCCAAATGCGTCTGCTGAATAAATCGATATTCTACTTGCAATTTGTTTCATAATTTTCACACCCCAATCCCTTAAATTGTATTAATTTTTTCATGTCTTTTTCATTTAAAAATGCATCTATCATAAGATCACATAATTTTATGATTCCACTAAATCCATACATTCCGCCACCTTCGATTATATTTACAAAGTTATTTGAACCTGTGAAATACGCCGCTTTTTGGCCTAATGCTAATAGTTTTTCATCTCTTTTGCGATTTACAAAACGCATTTTTACATGTACTGTTGCGTATATTTTTAAATTTGGATAATTTTCTTGAATCCATTTAAAATCTTCCTCTTCCTCACTTGCAAAACAATCTTCGTAAATAGCAACAACATTAAAT
>OLSM01002475.1_pt1 | contig 11860 bp, 9 predicted proteins | sample 1672721 | NCBI WGS metagenome assembly OLSM01 (sample SAMEA3136717, study PRJEB25190) | human gut metagenome | reverse complement strand
CTGCGCCAGTACCTGGGCGACAAGATCAAGCGCATCCCCCTCGCGCGGTTCACCGAGCGGTCGAGCGGCGACTACCTCAACGCGCTCACCGCGAACGTGAACGATTACGAGCAGATCCTCACCCACCGCACCGGATCCGTCGTCAAAGACATCACGCTGGCCGTGATGCTCACCGGCTTCGTCTGCTGGCTCTACCTGCCGGCCGGCGCGGTCGTGGCGCTCTCGTTCGCGCTCATCGTGCCCGCGATGGCGCTGTCGTGGCACCAGGTGCGACGCTACGGCACCCGCAAAAGCGACATCTGCGCCGCGAACACGAGCCGCACCGTCGAGCACGTGACCGGCATGCAGACGCTGCGCGCCTACGGCATCGGCGGCGTGAAGAACGAGGCCATCGTGGACAGCATGCGGGAGTACTCGGACGTCAGCTTCTGGTACGAGGCGGCCCTCATCCCCCTCGGCGCGGTCATGTCCATCATCGTGGGGCTGTGCCAGCCGCTGCTGTTCCTCATGTGCGGCGCGGCGTACCTCGACGGGGCGCTGGGCGCGGTTCCGTACCTGCTGATCATCATGCTGCCGCTGTTCATGAACAAGGTGTGGAACAGCATCTTCGTGAACCTGACGGCCTACAAGAACCTCATGATCGCGAAGCGCCGCATCCAGGCGGTGGTGGACGAGCCGGAGGAGGCGGGCAGCTTCGACGCGCTGCCGGCGACGGGATCGCGCATCGAGTTGGCCGACGTCGGGTTCGCCTACTGCAAGGGCGAGCCGGTGTTCGAGGTGAAGTCCGAAAACGGCATGCCGATGATCGAAGAGGAATCCGCGGCCATCGACAAGACCAAGGAAGAGAGCCGAGAAGAGTGAGCGTCGCACGGGATCTGCCGGACATACCGCGGTATTCGGCAGATCCCGCCCATATGCGTGGCTTCCGGTGCAAGGTCTTGAAACATTGATACTCTCGAACCGTATATTCTTTTCAAGGAGCGATTATGAGCAACACCAATCCGCTTGAACCCGGCCAACAGCCTCGTGCGGCCGCATCGTCTGCCGCTGACAACGCTCCGCGAGTGGCACGCTCGGCCTCGAACACGCCACTGATCGCCGACAGGGATCGCCCTGAGGAGAACCGACCGGTACGCCCGATCCGCAATCGCAAGAAGCCACACGCCCGCCGCATGAACCTCTCGCTCACCCGTGTGAGCGCATGGTCGGTGGCCAAGGTGAGCTTCATGCTCTCACTCGCCGGTGCCATCATCCAGATCATCGCCGTGCTGTTCCTGTGGCTGCTGCTCAAGGCGGTCGGTGTATTCGACCAGGTGACGCAGATCTTCTCGTCCGCCGGTCTCGACTCGGGCAGCATCAATCTGTCGAACATCCTTTCGTTGCCGACCGTGCTCAGTGCGGTGACGATCTTCTCCATCGTCGAGATGGTGATCATCACCATCCTGTGCACGATCTTCGCGTTGCTCTACAACGTGGTCAGCGCGCTCGTCGGCGGTGTGCACGTCACGCTCGGCGACGACTGATCCCCTTCGTTCCGCTTCGGCCCCTCCTCGGAGGGGCTTTTTCATTGGTCGCGCCTTCGCTGCGCCTGTGATGACCCACATCGCGCTGCCTGCCGCACGCAAATCATTCCTGTGAATGAGTACGACGGGCATGCGGCTGGGCTACACTCAACACTGTGTTTAGGTATCTAGGGTCGTTCAGCCAATCGTTCACGCTGGCACTCATGCTGTGGCCATTCGTGTCGTTGCTGCTCACACTGCCGATTGTGGCGTTCGTCTACCACCGCAACCACCGGCTGAGCTTCACCAGCGCGTTCTCCGCATACGTGGCGGTGCTGTATGCACTCGGCCTCGTGGCCTTCACCATGTACCCGATGCCCGACGACCCCACGCTCTTCTGCGCCACGCACAACCTCGCCCCGCAGCTCGACATTCTGCGGTTCATTCAGGATGCGCAGACCGGCCTGTACGGCGTGCTGCAACTCGTGATGAACGTCGTGCTGTTCATGCCACTCGGCTTCATGCTGTGCCGTTGGGCCGGCTGGAGATTCTGGGTCACCTCCGCCTTCGCACTCGGCTGCTCCATATTCATTGAGACCTCGCAGCTCACTGGAATCTGGGGCATCTACCCGTGCGCGTACCGCCAGTTCGACGTCGACGACATGCTCACGAACACGCTCGGTGCGATGCTCGGGTATGCGTGCGCCCTGCTCTACACGAAACTCGTGCCGAAGAAAGCGAAGCAGCTCACCGGCACGAACACGCGACCGGGATTCGTGCACCGCATGGTCTCCATGTGCATCGACTTCCTGCTCATCGCGCTGGTGTACGTGCCACTGAGCATCCTGTACATCTTCCTGTTCTACCTGGTGTTCAAATCGACCGGAGACGGCCATTACGTCTGGCTGTCGCTCACCGTGGAACCGCGCGTGCTCGACTACATGACGTGGATCACCGCGGCCCTCTCGTTCCTGCTGTTCGAGGTGTGGATTCCCTGGCGTCACCATGGCCAGACGCTCGGTTGCCGCTACACCCACATGACCATCGAGACGCGTGATCGCTCACGGGGCCAGCGCATTGCGTTCTACGCAATCCGCACGCTGTTCTTCGGCGTCATATTCGGCGGTCTCGCCACGAACCACCCGATCTGGGGATGGACGTTGCTTGCGCTGCTCATCTTCTGGCTTGTCAAGAAGTGCATGCCGTGGGATCTCGTGCCGGGGACCGATCCGCAGACGCCGCCCACTTCGCCACAGCCGCAGGTTTCCACGCTGCCGGAACCGAATCTGCAGCGATGAATAATCCGCAGACATGGCATACAGCGAGACGGCCACCGGAACACACGAATCCCGGCAGCCGAATTGCTGCATACGAACGGTTACATGAGCGCGCGCATGCGCAGCACCACCATGAACAGTGCGATCACATGGCACACATAGCCGCCAATGGTACCCAAATGGAAGAGCTCGTGGAACCCGAACCACTTCGGGAACGGATTCGGCTTGCGCAACGCGAAGCATACAGCGCCGGCAATATAGCAGGCTCCGCCGGCGATCACGAGAATGGTGGGCACAGGCCCGATGTACGGGGATTTCCAGAACAGCCAGATGATTGTGATCGGGGCGAGTCCGAGCACAATGTAGACGATGGTGAACAGCCAGTCGAGGCCCACCGGGTAGATCAGATGCACGAACGTGCCAAGCAATGCGGTGACCCAGACCACGCCCACATACACCCAGCAGATCACCGTGTTGTTCAGTGCGAAGAAGAACGGCGTGCAAGTGCCGGCGATCACCAGGAAGATGTTCGAATAGTCGATGCGGCATAGTACGTCGTCGACGGCCTTCGGAAAATACCCGTGGCCGAGGTGGAGCGCCGCGCTGTTGCCGAACAGCAGGATGATCGTCGCGCTGTACACGCTGATCGCCACCTTCATCCAGCCGCTCGGCGCCAGGCAGATGAGGATCACCGAGGTGGCCACGGAGAACGGGAAGGCGATGAGATGCAGCCATCCGCGCAGCTTCGGTTTTTCCAGAAGGATCTGCCTGAGCTGCATCTTGGTGCGGTACTGCTCGTTGCGCTTGCTCTGCGCGCGGAGTTTCTTCGCCGTCACCACTTTGCGTGGTTTCTGAGAACGCGTGACCTGGCCAATATGCCGGTTGTTGCGCTTCATACGGGAATCTTCGAGGTACGAACTGCGCGGGGGCTTGCGCTGACTGGGATTCGCTCTCCTGTTTGCCATATTGCCCAGCATAGGAAGTTTTGTATAAAACGGCCGCCTGAGTTATTCCTACAGGAAATTGCATGCAGCATTCTTGCGTAAAAGGGGACAGATTCCATACCCGATTTGTCTCTTTTTACGCAGGTGAGGGCAGCCATCGCGGAAGGTGGCGTGGGGCTGTGCTGCTTATTTCCTGTGTACAGCTCTCCTTCTGCGTACGGCTCCCTTTCTGCGTAATTTGGGACAGGTTATGCGGTGTATCTGTCTCTTTTTACGCAGGCTCGGGTTTGCGTTGGTTGCACTCTGAACTGCACCCCGATTATGAGATTGCACTCCTCCTTCTCCTCCTTCGCTGCGTAAAAAGGGACAGATTAGTGAGCTAATCTGTCCCTTTTTACGCAGCGAAGACGCCGAGGGCGCCCCTGGGCGCTTAGAAGATGCCCTGCGCGACCATCGCGTTCGCCACTTTGGTGAAGCCCGCGACGTTGGCGCCGAACATGAGGTCGCCGTCGTGTCCGTATTCCTTGGCGGCATCGAGCGATTCGGCGACGATGTTCTTCATGATGCCCTTGAGTTCCTCGTCCACCTTCTCGAAGCTCCAGGAGAGACGGTAGGAGTTCTGGCTCATCTCGAGACCGGAGACCGCCACACCGCCTGCATTCGCTGCCTTGGCCGGGCCATAGAGCACATGGTTCTTCTGGTAGACCTCAATGGCCTGTGGCGTGGACGGCATGTTGGCGCCCTCGCAGACCACCGTGCAGCCGTTGTCGACGAGCTTCTGGGCAGATTCGCCGTCGATCTCGTTCTGCGTTGCACACGGCAGCGCGATGTCGCACGGCACGGTCCACACGCCCTTGCAGCCCTCGTGGTATTCGGCACCCGGAACACGCTCGGCGTATTCCTTGATGCGGCCGCGGTGGCCGAGCTTGATGTCCTTGACGATGTCGAGCTTGATGCCGTCCGGATCATAGACGTAGCCGTTGGAATCGGAGGCGGTGACGACCTTCGCGCCGAGGGCCTGGGCCTTCTCGGTGGCGAAGATGGCCACGTTGCCGGAGCCGGAGATGACCACGGTCTTGCCTTCGAAGGAATCGTTCTTCAGGACGCGCAGGGCTTCCTGGGTGTAGTAGCACAGGCCGTAGCCGGTAGCCTCGGTGCGAGCCAGGGAGCCGCCGAATTCGAGGCCCTTGCCAGTGAGCACGCCGGAGTATTCGTCGCGGATGCGCTTGTACTGGCCGAACAGGTAGCCGATCTCACGGGCGCCGACGTTGATGTCGCCGGCCGGAACGTCGGTGAACTGGCCGATGTGACGGCACAGCTCGGTCATGAACGCCTGGCAGAAACGCATGACTTCGGCATCGGACTTGCCCTTCGGGTCGAAGTCGGAGCCGCCCTTGCCGCCGCCCATCGGCAGGCTGGTCAGGGAATTCTTGAGAATCTGCTCGAAGCCAAGGAACTTGATGACGCCCTCGTTCACGCTCGGGTGGAAACGCAGACCGCCCTTGTACGGGCCGATCGCGGAGTTGAACTGGATGCGGTAACCGCGGTTGACCTGCACCTTGCCCTCATCGTCCGTCCAGGCGACGCGGAACTTCACCACGCGCTCCGGCTCGACGAGGCGCTCGAGCACGCCCGCCTTCTCATATTCCGGGTGCTTCTCAACAACCGGCTCGAGGCTTTCGAAGACCTCGCGAACGGCCTGCAGGAACTCCGGCTGGTCGCCATCGCGCTTCTCGACCTGCGCGTACACGCGCTTGACGTACTCATCAGTGAGCATATTTTTCCCCTTCGGGATAGTTGGGTTATCAATACGGCGATTTCATTCTATGTGCTTGATTGTGAGACGCACAAGATATTGCTCAAGATTTGGCTGGAGCGTGCGGATATAGGATGGATTCGGGCATGCAAGAGAGACACGTCCAAAGAGAGACTTGTCCATTGACGCGATTCACGGAATCGCGAATGCAGAACAGGAGCAAAAATGTTCGAAGGATTCAAGAAATTCATCGCACGCGGCAACATGATCGACATGGCCGTCGGTGTCGTCATGGGCGGTGCCGTCACCACCGTGGTCAACGCGATCGTCAACAGCGTCATCAATCCGTTCATCGCCATGATCTTCGGCAAGCCGAACATGGATGGTCTGCTGGCGATCACATTCAACGGCGCGACCGTTTCGTTCGGCGCAGTGCTGGGCGCTATTCTGAATTTCCTCATCATCGCCGTCGCCGTCTATTTCTGCATTCTGGTGCCGATCAACAAATTCCGCGACATGACCGAGGCGCTGCTTGCCAAGACCAAGCTTGCCGAGCAGAAGAAGGCCGATGAGGAGGCCGCTTCGGCGGAGCCCACCGCCGAGGAACAGACCGTTCTGTTGCTGCAGCAGATCAGGGACGAGCTTGCCAAGCAGAACGCTCAGAACGCCTAGAAAATCGGAAAGTCCGAACGGGCGCGCGCGACTGAGCGGGCGCCTCTCCCCTGCCGGCTCGGCTGATTGCGCTGATTGCAACGATTCCGCCGGCTCTTGCCGACAGGTATGAAAAAAGGCTTCCGAATCATCGGAAGCCTTTGTCTGTGGAGCTAAGGGGATTCGAACCCCTGACCCTCTCCATGCCATGGAGATGCGCTACCAGCTGCGCCATAGCCCCGTGGAGCTAGCCGGGTTCGAACCGGCGACCCTCTGCTTGCAAAGCAGATGCGCTACCAGCTGCGCTATAGCCCCGTGAGAAAAAAAGAGCGGCTCGCGGCCGCTTCATTTTTCCTGTGGGCCCGGGAGGACTTGAACCTCCGACCTCATCCTTATCAGGGATGCGCTCTAACCACCTGAGCTACGGGCCCAACTTGCTGTGTCTTGAACACAACGAATTGAAATGATACTTGAATCACAGGGAAAGTCAAGTGCCGCCGTGTCATCGGCGTGTCGTGGCATAATGCAGGCATGACATACGGGCAGCGCAACGGCGGTAACGGCCGTTACGGCAGGGGAGTGGGGCATCGCAACCGCAATCGCGTGATTTCCGAAACGACGGCGAGCATCGCCGGCATGCGGGTGGCCATCGTGCGCAAACCCATCAAAAACATGTACCTGCGCATCAAACCGCCGAACGCGGATATCGTCATCTCCGCGCCGCAACGAATGTCGCAAAGCGCTATCGAACGGTTTGTGACGGAACGCAAGCCGTGGATCGAACGGGCGCAATGCAGCATGCGGCAGGCCAGAGACGCGCAACTCAACGCGCAGCGTGCGCAAAACGGCACTATTGGCGATACTGGCGCTTCCGCCAACCCGCCCGCTTTCGTATGGACGGACGAGGCCAAGGCGCGGGCGCAACGCAACATCGAATCGCAATTGCCTGTGTTGCTTGCCAAATGGGGCCCGGTCGTTGGCCGTACGCCGACGCATATCACGTTGCGTCTGATGAGTTCGCGTTGGGGATCGTGCACGCCGAAGACCGGACGTATCCGACTTAACCTGCAGCTTGGTTTAATGGCCCCTAGATTCCTCGAATACGTGCTGGTGCATGAGATGACCCACCTGTGGGAGAACGGCCACGGAGAGGGCTTTCAAAGGCGTATGAGCGCCTATCTGCCGCAATGGAGGCAGTTGCGCCGCGACATCAACCGGCAGGTGGTGCTGTAAAAGGCCGCTTGGGTTACTTGGCGTCCGCCGCGGAACCGTCCTCATCGGCGGTGTGCCGACGCACTTCCAGCGTTTCGATACGACGGCCGTCCACCTTGGTGACGACCATGTCATAACCGTCATCGGACGACAGCACGTCGCCCACTTCGCCCATTTTGCCGGTGTGCGCCAGGAAATAGCCGGCAACCGTCTCGTACGGGCCGTCTTCCAGCTCGATGCCGGTCAAATCCGCGAAATCCTCGATCGTCATGCCACCTTCGATGGTGGCCACGCCATTGACGAAAGCGGTGCGTTCCGTACGTTCGCCGCCCTTCTCTTCGGGCAGATCGTATTCGTCACGGATGTCGCCGACCAATTCCTCGGTCATGTCTTCCAACGTGACGATGCCGTCGGTGCCGCCGTATTCGTCGATCACCACGGCCAGGTGAATGCCTCGTTTGCGCAGCAGCTCAAGGCTTGGCAGCAGCTTCGACGTGCCCGGCAGGGAAATGCCCTCACGCGTCACGTCGGCAACGGTTCTCGCCTTCGGATCGCGGATGTCAAGCAGGTCGCGCACGTGCACGAAGCCGAGCACGTCATCGAAATCCTTGCCGGTGACGGGGTAACGCGAATACGGCATTTCACGCACGTACGCGGCGGCTTCCGCAATCGGCATGGAGCCGTCCAGGAACGCGACGTCGGCACGCGGACGCATGACCTCCGCCACGATGGTTTCGGATGCGTCGAACACGTCGTCGAGGATGGTGCGCTCGTCCTTGCTGAGGTTGGTGTTGGTGTTGACCAGCACGCGCAGCTCATCGTCGGACACCTCGCTGTCGGTCTCGTTCGGATCGAAGCCGAGCAGACGCACGATGCCGTTCGTATTCTTGCCGATCAGCCAGATGATCGGCTTGCACACTTTGGCGAACACATGGATGGCCGGCACCACGGCACGCGCGATCTGCTCGTTGCGTTGCATGGCGATACGCTTCGGCACCAGTTCGGAAATGACGATCGAGCAATACGAGATGATCAGTGTCAACGCGATGGTGGTCAGGGGAGCGGCGACGTTATGCGGCACACCCCAGTCTTCGATGACCGGCACGATATACGGGGCGATTGAGGATTCGCCGAACGACGCGGACAGGAAGCCGCACAGCGTCACGCCGATCTGCACGGTGGACAGGAACGTGTTCGGGTCGCGTGCGATCTGCGCCACACGCTTGCCGCGCGCATCCTCCTGTTCCATCTGGTCGATCTGCGATCCGCGCAGGCTGACCAGCGCCAGTTCGGTGCCGGCGAACACGGAACCGAGCAGCAGGAAAATGAAAATCAGAAGGATGTTCAAACCAAGCGACATGATTCCAATCTAAAGCAACGGCATGTCAAAACAGCGCGACGCAACGGATCCGGAAGCCGTCTTTTTCCGGAAAATCGTCAGAAGCTCAGCACTTCCACCTTGCCGGAATCGAGCTGGTAGCGTGCGCCCGTGATCATCAGCCGATCCTCGGCCAGCGCGCGCTGGATCACTTCGGAACGTTCCACCAGCTGTTCGATGGTGCGTGCGATGTGCACGCGCTCGAAATCCTCCGCCGATTCCAGTTCCGATTCGTGCGCCTGCCAAATCGAAAAACCGACCGTGCGCATCATGATCGAATCCGAATCGCAGATGCGTTCGTCGATGTCGGAAATGCTGTCGGCGGCCATCAGCGAATCCTCCGCGTCGGCGGTCAGCTCGTGCAGCAGCGCCTCGTATTCCTTGCATGCCTGCTTGATCGCGCCGCAATTCTGATGGCCGAGTACCACCAAAAGGCGCACGCCGAGCACGTCCACCGCGTATTCCAAAGAGGCGATCACAGCATCGTCTATGACCTGCCCTGCCGTGCGCACGGTGAACAGATCGCCGATGCCTGCGTCGAAAATAATATCGGGGCTGACACGCGCATCAGAGCAGCTCAGTATGGCCGCTTCCGGTGCGTGTGTGTCCACAAGTGCCTCGCGTGCTTCAGCGCCACGATTCGGATGTTCCGGTTTGCCCTCCGCAAACCTGCGATTACCTGCCAGCATGCGGCTCCAAACGCCGCTTGCCGTGCCTTCGACCTCGTCTTGGTCTACAAACAGTTCGTCTGCCATTGACTCCACCCCTCATTGTTCAGGCTAGCCAACATCATACGTTTTGGTCTGACCGTTCGCTGGGAAATAGAGCGATATCTCGCTTATGTATGGCAGATTTCGTGTTCTGTCCGGTGATATTTCGCTTATGTATGGCAGTCCCAAAGGTGAAAAACCGGAAAAATGTACCCCCGAAGTGGGTTTTTCGCATGATGGTCTGCCATATATAAGCGAGAAGGCTCATGACAAGGCTCCGATTCTGCCATATATAAGGCAGATATAGGTATGAAAAAGGGTCCCCGATCGGCAGTGCGAACGGGGACCCTGAAAGAAACTGGCTAAAATCAGCCGGTGTTCTGCAGGCCTGCTGCGACACCCGACACGGTGCACAGGATTAGGTAGGTGTTACTGCAGTCTGCAGAAGATGAAAAGAATAAGAGCTAAAACAAGAAAGGCGGCACCGCTTATTCTCATTAAGGATGTGTATAGATTGCTCGGATCTCCTTTTTGAGTCCAGAGGAAATTGCTTATTTTCCAGAGTTGCCTTGGAAAAATAAGCATACATAATCCTAGCAGGGCAAGTGCTGTAGATATATGTACTGCACTGTTCTCCTTATTTTAGGTAGTCGGAGATGCAAGGGTATGGTCCTTGTTTATTATAAAAAAGGCTGCTGGTGCAGACAAGCTTCCTGCTGAGAGAGAAGCTGAAGTGAGTGCTCGGGCTTTCGCCGCGTTCATAGCTCAACCAAGACGGTAGTTCGCATAATGTGTAATATGTGGGCAGATATGGCATATGCCACATCTGCCCACACATTATCTTCTACTTAGGATCCTTCTGGTGGATGAATGGAAAGCTGCTACATAAGGAGTGCCAGTGCGAGGAAGAATCCTGTAATACCCGTGGCTATCAATACGGTGATGGTGATGATTCCGGCGAAGATACGTACAGCCAAGATCTTCCTTCCATGACTCGAGGGGTTGGTTGCGGCTAATTTCGTTATTCCAGCCACAGACCAGCAAGCTATGCCCAGTGCCAGTGTCAAAAATTCTCGAAACCATTCCGCCTCAAGCAAGGGAAGGCCGACGATCGATGACGGATCGCTTGCTAGTTTTGGCGGAATGGCGCATAGGATACGTTCCAACATCAGGTAAGGGCCATCGAAATGGACCAGATTCAGAGTGAATGGGAGCAGCAGCACCAGCCCTATCCACCATAGGATGCGCCGAGTGATTATGAGCTTGGCATCCAGTGTCCCGGCGTCGCCCTTCGTCTTGATGCCGTCCGTTGGTCCGGTGTTCCCGCGCTCATCCGCTGACTTGTCCATGTCCCCTCCGATCAGCCGAGGTGCCCCGTTCCGTGTGCGTCCGTTCCGTGTGCGTCCGTTCCGCACACCCGCCCGGCGTGCCCCGCCGCCGGCCAGTCTAGGGCGGATGACGCGAGCGGGGAGGCCCGCGCCGTCAATCGGCACGGAACCTCCCCGCTCGCTTTTCCCGATCGGTCGGCCGGGAATCAGCCCGTGTTCTGCAGGCCGGCAGCAACACCTGAAACGGTGCAGAGGATCAGATAGATGAATCCTGCCTGTTGGCTTTGCGAGAGCTCTTCCTTGTCCACCTTCTTGCGCAGCGACTTGAGCGCCAGCACCTGAGTGACGGACAGCGCGTCCACGTACGGGGAGCGGATGCGGATGGCCTGGCCGAGCACGTGGCGGTGCTGCAGCGGCCACTTGTCGCCCACGATGGCCAGAACCCACTTGCGGGTGAGCTCCATCTCGTTGAGCACCTTCTCATTGAGGTCCTCGCGGTCGCCGAGGGCAAGGTACATCCTGGCGATGCGCTCATCCGTCTTGGCGATGGACATCTCGATGTTGTCGATGAAGGTGGAGAACAGCGGCCATTCCTCATACGCCTTGCGCATGGTCTCCAGATCGCCGAACTTCTCGCATGCGGTGCCGAGACCGTACCAGGCGGCCAGGTTGATGCGGGCCTGAGCCCAGGAGAAGATCCACGGAATCGTACGCAGGTCGTCGAGCGACTTGGCGCCGAGGCCACGCTTGGCCGGGCGGGAGCCGATCGGCAGCAGGCCGATTTCGGTCAGCGGCGTGACGATCGAGAACCACGGGGCGAAGCCATCGGTGTTCAACAGGTCGAGGAAGCGGTTGTGCGCGGCCTCGTCGAGCTGAGCGGCCATATCGGCGTACTTCTCGGTCATCTCGGTGTTGCGCTTCTCCACGCTCGGCGCGGACTGCAGCAAGGTCGCCGCAGCCACGGACTCGACGTGGCGGATGGCCAGCACCGGGTTGCCGTAGCGGGCGAAGATGACCTCGCCCTGCTCGGTGAGCTTGAAGCGGCACTTGACGGAACCGACCGGCTGGGCGAGCACCGCGCGGTTGGCGGGGCCACCGCCAC
>OLSM01002474.1_pt1 | contig 11861 bp, 8 predicted proteins | sample 1672721 | NCBI WGS metagenome assembly OLSM01 (sample SAMEA3136717, study PRJEB25190) | human gut metagenome | reverse complement strand
CGCCGCAGCCCGTTATCACGAAGGATAACGTCACGATGCAGATCGACACGGTGGTGTATTTCCAGATCACGGACTCGAAGCTGTATGCTTACGGCGTGGAGCGCCCGATCTCCGCGATTGAGAACCTTTCCGCAACGACGCTGAGAAACATCATCGGTGAGATGGAGCTTGACCACACGCTGACCTCGCGCGATGTTATCAACTCGAAAATTCGCGTCATTCTGGATGAAGCGACCGATGCGTGGGGCATTAAGGTTAACCGCGTGGAGCTGAAAAACATCATTCCGCCGAAGGAAATTCAGGATTCGATGGAGAAGCAGATGAAGGCGGAGCGCGAGCGCCGTGCGAAGATTTTGGACGCAGAGGGCGAAAAACGCAGCGCCATCCTCATCGCGGAAGGTCAGAAGGAATCTGCCGTTCTGCGCGCGGAGGCTGTGCGCGAGACGAAAATCAGAGAAGCACAGGGTGAAGCGGAGGCAATCCTCTCCGTGCAACGTGCGTTGGCGGATTCCATTAAGCTTCTCAACGAAGCCGATCCGAATAAAGCTGTGCTGACCTTGAAGAGCTTTGAAGCGCTTGAGAAAGTAGCGGACGGCAAGGCGACGAAGATTATCATCCCGTCCGAGATTCAGGGTATGGCAGGTTTAGCCGCAAGCGCGAAGGAGATTTTTGCGACGGAAACGCCGAAGGAGTAAAGTAGCGTTTACGGCGAGCAAGATGTAAAAGTCTTTCGTCAAGTTTTCTTCGGAAAACTTACGGGTTCTCAGGGCAGCGCCTTGAGTCGCCATTCGCAAATGGCGAAATGCCTTTGCCGCTAATACAATTTATCCTCTCCCGGCGCAGCCGGGAGAGGATTTTTCTATTGAGCTTGCGTTTTATGCGTTTTCAAGGTGATTTGCACGACTTGTGTATATAAAAGCTCTCTATATATCTCCCTCAGTCAGCTTCGCTGACAGCTCCCTCGTCAGAGGGAACTTGGAAAGCTGCCTTTTTTGACGAATAGAGGGAGATAATATACGTAGGTAAAGTGAAAATGCCCTTTTGCATTTCAAGATGTGCTGCTATGTATTTAATATATGGTGAGACGAAAGCGGAGAAAGGGGACATATCGAGGTATACAACGCATGTCCACGAGCAGGGGAGAATTTTGGATTTTTTTCTAAAAACGGCAAAAACTATTGAAAAAACGCGTTAAATCCCGTAAAATGATAAAGGCAACAACGTATAAAGTACGCCTACGGCTTGGCACACAATTTGCTTGCATTTTTCCGCCATGCCGACCGTAACCCCCCTTGCCGGGCGTCAGCCTGTCTGCGGGTGTTCCGTGCAGCCTGATGAAAAATCTGACGGCGCAGCTTGTGCACCAACGTTATACATTGCTGCCTTAAAGGTCTGCTTAATGAATTGATTTATCAGTTGCTTGAGACAGACTAAGGACAGAAAATTCAAGGCTGCAAGTGCCGGAGGTGCGATATGGCTGAACTGATGTGCATTTTTACTGTATCTGCATGGGCGTTTTGCGGTCAATTTTAGAAGCATAGGTTGTGTTTTCTGAGCACAGCCTATTTTCTTTTTTTCGCGGTGCTTTCTTTCACGCCGCAAAACTTGAAAGGATCGGTGATTTTCAATGAGCAAAAAAGTTGCAGTGATCATGGGCAGTGACAGTGATTTTCCGGTGGTTTCCCCGGCGATTCGCAGATTGAAGCAGTTCGGCATCCCGGTGGAGGCGCGCGTGATGAGCGCACACCGCACGCCGGAGGCCGCGGCGGAATTCTCTAAGAACGCGGAAAAGGACGGCTTTGGCGTTATCATTGCGGCGGCGGGCAAGGCTGCGCATCTTGCGGGCGTGCTGGCTGCGCACACGACGCTGCCGGTCATCGGTATTCCGGTGAAGTCTTCCACGCTCGATGGCCTTGACGCACTGCTTGCAACCGTGCAGATGCCCTCCGGCATTCCGGTGGCGACGGTGGCGATTGACGGCGCGGACAATGCTGCGATTTTGGCGGCGCAGATGCTGGCGCTTTCCGACGAGAGCATCGCAAAGCAGCTGCACCAGATGAAGGTGGATATGGAGCAGGGTGTTGCGAAAAAGAACGAAGCCTTGCAGCAGAAAGTTGCCGAGCTATAATTCGGGAGGGATAAACGATGACAAAATCGATTTTGCGAAAGTACGCAAAGCTCATCGTTCAGATGGGCGTGAACATCAAAAAGGGTCAGGGCGCTGTAATCTTGGCGGATACGGCGCAGTCTGAGATCGCACTGATGGTGGCGGAGGAAGCCTACCGCGCCGGTGCGAAGTGGGTGGACATCCGCTGGACGAACCAGGACCTTGACAAGATGCGCTATAAGAAAGAAAGCGTAAAGGTGCTTTCCGCTACGCAGGAGTGGGAAAAGGCGCGTATGCAGTATGAGCTTGACGAGCTGCCGGTGCGCATTTGGATCGACTCTGACGACCCGGACGGCCTGAAGGGCGTGAACGTTGAGAAAATGCAGAAGGCGAACCTTGCCCGTATGAAGGTGAGAAAGCCGTACCGCGACGCGATGGAAAACAAGTACCAGTGGACGATTGTCGCCGTGCCGAGTGCAAAGTGGGCGAAGAAGGTGTTCCCGAACGACCGCACGAGCGTGGCGGTGAAGAAGCTGTGGGACGCAATCCTTCAGACGGTGCGTGTTTCTAAGGATAACGACCCGGTTGAAGCGTGGAAAGCACACAACGCTTCCCTCAAAGCACGCTATGAGAAGCTGAACGCATGTCACTTTGAGAGCCTGCACTATTTTAGCGAGAACGGCACCGATTTCACCTGCGGCCTGATCCCGGACGCACAGTGGATGGGCGGCGGCGAAACGCTGCTGGACGGTACATTCTTCAACCCGAATATGCCGACCGAAGAGATTTTCACCTCCCCGATGAAGGGCAAGGCAGAGGGTACGGTCGTTTCTACGATGCCGCTGTCTTACCAAGGCAATTTGATTGAAAACTTCTCCATTACGTTTAAGGGCGGCCGCGCGGTCTCCTGCAAGGCGGAAAAGAACCAGGAGCTTTTGGAGCACATGATTGCGATGGACGAGGGCGCGGCGCAGATCGGCGAGCTGGCGCTTATCCCGAACGACTCTCCCATCTCGAACCTCGGCATTCTGTTCTACAACACGCTGTTTGACGAGAACGCTTCTTGCCACATTGCGCTTGGCTTGGGCTTCCCGAATGTCATCAAGGATTACGACAAGTATACGCTTGATGAGATTCACGACAAGGGCGTGAACGATTCCGTCATCCATGTGGACTTCATGGTGGGCGACGCGACGATGAACATTGACGGCATCACGCCGGACGGCGAGGTTATTCCGGTGTTCAGAAACGGCAACTGGACAGAGAAATTCATGTAATTCATTTTATAGATAATTTAAAGAAAGAGAGAAGTTAAAGAATGAAAAGTTACAGCGATAGCTACAAGGCAGCGGGCGTTGACGTTACCGCAGGCTACAAGTCCGTAGAGCTGATGAAAGAGCACGTAAAGCGTACAAGCATTCCGGGCGTGGTTTCCGGCATCGGCGGTTTCGGCGGTCTTTTCCAGCCGGACATGACCGGTATGAAAGAACCTGTGCTTGTTTCCGGCACAGACGGCGTGGGCACGAAGCTCGTGGCGGCCATGCTGCTCGATAAGCATGACACCATCGGCATTGACTGCGTTGCCATGTGCGTGAACGACGTCGTATGCTGCGGTGCAAAACCGCTCTTTTTCCTCGATTACATCGCCTGCGGCAAGAACGTGCCGGAGAAGATTGCAGAGATCGTAAAGGGTGTTGCGGAGGGCTGCGTGCAGTCCGGCTGCGCGCTCATCGGCGGCGAGACCGCAGAGCACCCGGGCGTGATGCCGGAGGACGACTATGACCTCGCGGGCTTTACGGTGGGCATTGTAGATAAGGATAAGATCATTGACGGCTCCAAGATGCAGGCGGGCGACGTGCTTGTTGGCGTGGCATCCTCCGGCGTACATTCGAACGGCTTCTCTCTGGTGAGAAAGGTGTTCGGTCTGAATAAAGAAAAGCTTGAAACGTATTACGAAGAACTCGGCTGCACGTTGGGCGAGGCACTTCTGACCCCGACACGCCTGTATGTAAAGCCTGCGCTGGCGGCCATTGAAGCGGCAGACGTGAAGGCAATCTCCCACATTACGGGAGGCGGCTTCTACGAGAACATTCCGCGTATGATGAAGAAGGGCCTCACCGCTAAGGTGGACCGTTCCGCAGTGCCGGTGCTGCCGATCTTCGACCTCATCGCGAAGACGGGCAACATTCCGGAGCGCGACATGTTCAACACGTTCAACATGGGTGTCGGCATGTGCATGGCGGTCTCCAAGGAGACGGCGGACGCGGCCATTAAGGCGCTGAATGATGCGGGCGAAAAGGCGTTCGTCATCGGTGAAGTGGTTGAGGGCGACGAGGGGGTCATCCTGTGCTGAACATCGCAGTCCTCGTTTCCGGCGGCGGAACGAATTTGCAGGCGCTGATCGACGCGGAGAAAGCCGGTAAAATCGAAAACGGCAAAATTTCCGTGGTTGTGGCGAGCAAGCCGGGCGTTTATGCCTTGGAGCGTGCGAAAAACGCGGGCATTGAGGGCATTGTGCTGGCGCGCAGCGACTATGAAAACGTGGATGCGTACAGCGAAGCGCTCGAAAACTTGCTGAAAGAAAAGCACACGGACTTAATTGTTCTGGCGGGCTTTATGACCATTACGAACGAGAAGTTCACGAAGGCGTTTGAAAATAAGATCATCAACGTGCACCCGGCGCTCATTCCGTCGTTCTGCGGCAAGGGCTATTACGGTCTGCACGTGCACGAGGCGGCTTTGGCACGCGGCGTGAAGGTCTCCGGCGCGACAGTACACTTTGTAAACGAGGTGTGCGACGGCGGCCCGATCATCTTACAGAAAGCGGTGCCGGTGGAGCAGGGCGACACGCCCGAGACGCTGCAGCGCCGCATTATGGAGCAAGCGGAGTGGAAGATTCTGCCGCAGGCAGTGTCTTTGTTCTGCGCGGGTAAGCTTTCCGTGAACGGCTCTATCGTTACGATTAAAGAATAATTTATCCCTTTACATAGAAAGGAAACGGATACATGGAAATTCTGGATATTAAAAAGGAACTTGCAGGCAACGCATACCCGGGCCGCGGCATCATCATCGGCAAAAGCGCGGACGGCGTGCATGCGGTCATCGCGTATTTCATTATGGGCCGCAGCGTGAACTCCCGCAACCGCGTGTTTGTGGAGCAGGGCGACGGCATCCGCACGGAAGCGTTTGACCCCGCAAAGCTTTCTGACCCGTCCCTTGTCATTTATGCGCCGGTGCGCGTTTTGGCTAACAAGACTATTGTGACGAACGGAGACCAGACGGATACCGTGTTTACATACCTCAAGGCGGGCAAGAGCTTCAAAAAAGCGTTGAAGACCCGCAAGTTTGAGCCGGACGCCCCGAACTTTACGCCGAGAATTTCCGGCCTTGTAAAGCTGAAGGACGGCGACTTTACCTATAAGCTTTCCATTTTGAAGAGCTGCGAGGGCAACCCGGACGCGCCGCAGAGCTTTTTCTTCGACTATACGCCGGTGGACGGCCTCGGCCACTTCATTCACACGTATAAGTGTGACGGCGCACCGCGTATCCCGTCCTTTGAGGGCGAGCCGAAGCCGGTGAAGATTGAGGGCGACATCGACACGTTTACGAATGACCTGTGGACGAACCTGAACGAAGACAACAAGGTTTCCTTGTTCACGCGCTTCATCAATTTGAAGACGGGCAAGATTGAGACCCGCATCGTCAACAAGAATAAGTGATTTTTCGGAGGGGAAACTATGAAAGAACTGGAACTGAAATACGGCTGCAACCCGAACCAGAAGCCGGCGAAAATTTTTACGAACGACGGTCGCGACCTGCCGATTCGCGTTTTGAACGGCAGACCGGGTTATATCAACCTTTTGGATGCGTTCAACTCCTGGCAGCTTGTAAAAGAGTTGAAAGCGGCAACCGGTATGCCGGCGGCGGCTTCCTTTAAGCACGTGAGCCCGGCGGGCGCAGCTGTGGCAAAGCCGATGAGCGACACGCTGAAAAAGATTTATTTTGTGGACGATCTGGAGCTTTCTCCCATCGCGACGGCGTATGCAAGAGCCCGCGGCGCAGACAGAATGTCCTCCTACGGCGACTGGGCAGCGCTTTCCGACGTATGCGATAAGGAAACCGCAACGCTGTTGGCACGTGAAGTTTCCGACGGCATCATTGCACCGGGCTACACGGACGAAGCGCTTGCGATTTTAAAGACAAAGCGTAAGGGCACGTACAATGTCGTCGAGATTGACCCGGATTACAAGCCGGAGCCGATTGAGCACAAGGATGTTTTCGGCATCACGTTTGAGCAGGGCAGAAACGAGCTGAAAATCGACGCGGACATGCTGACAAATCTTGTGACGGAAAACAAAGAGATTCCGGAGGACGCAAAGCTTGACTTAGTGCTCTCCCTCATCACGCTGAAATACACGCAGTCGAACTCCGTCTGCTATGCGAAGGACGGTCAGGCCATCGGCATCGGCGCCGGCCAGCAGAGCCGCATCCACTGCACGCGTCTTGCGGGCAACAAGGCGGACATCTGGTATCTGCGTCAGCACGAGAAGGTGCTGAATCTGCCGTTTAAGGAGGGCATCCGCCGTCCTGACCGCGACAACACCATTGACGTGTACATCAGTGAGGAGCATGACGACGTGCTGCGCGACGGTGTTTGGCAGCAGTTTTTCACGGAGAAGCCGGAGGTGTTCACCCGCGAGGAGAAAGCGGCTTGGCTTGCGACGTTTAAGGGCGTTTCCGTGGGCAGCGACGCGTTCTTCCCGTTCGGCGACAACATTGAGCGCGCGCACAAGAGCGGCGTAGAATTTATTGCGCAGTCGGGCGGCTCTATCCGCGACGACAACGTCATCGATACGTGCAACAAGTATGGCATCGCCATGGCATTCACGGGCATTCGTCTGTTCCACCATTGATCCGAAAGGCGAGGTGCTTTTATTATGAATATTCTGGTTATCGGCAGCGGCGGACGTGAGCATGCGATCATCCGCAAGCTGAAAGAGAGCCCTAAAACGGAAAAGCTGTGGTGCGCACCGGGCAACGGCGGCATTGCGGCAGACGCCGAGTGCGTGGCCATTAACGCAATGGACATTGACGGTGTTGTGGATTTCGCGAAGAAAAACGCAGTTGACCTTGTGTTTGTTGCGCCGGATGACCCGCTTGCGGCCGGTATGGTAGATGCGCTCGAAAAAGAGGGCATCCGTGCATTCGGCCCGCGCGCGAATGCGGCCATCATCGAGAGCAGCAAGGTGTTCTCGAAAAATCTGATGAAGAAATACGGTATTCCGACGGCGGGTTACGCGGTGTTCTCCGACCCGAAAGAGGTCGTAGAGTACGTGGAAAAGCGCGGCAAGTTCCCAGTTGTCATTAAGGCAGACGGCTTGGCGCTCGGCAAGGGCGTTATCATCGCGCAAAACTTTGACGAGGCGAAGGATGCCGTGCACACCATCATGGAAGACAAGGTGTTCGGCGCTTCCGGCAACAACGTTGTTGTGGAGGAATTCCTGACCGGCCCGGAGGTTTCCGTGTTGGCATTTACGGACGGTAAGACGCTGCGCCCGATGGTGTCCTCTAAAGACCACAAGCGTGCACTGGACGGCGACAAGGGCCTGAACACCGGCGGCATGGGTACCATCAGCCCGAACCCGTATTACACGAACGAAATTGCGGACGAGTGTATGAAAACCATCTTCCTGCCGACCGTCAAAGCGATGCAGGCAGAGGGCAGACCGTTTAAGGGCTGTTTGTACTTCGGCCTGATGCTGACCCCGGACGGCCCGAAGGTCATTGAGTACAACGCGCGCTTCGGCGACCCGGAGACGCAGGTCGTGCTGCCGCGCCTCAAGACCGATTTTGTGGACGTTATCAACGCGGTCATCGACGAGAAGCTCGACGAGCTTGAGATTGAATGGGTTCCGGAAGCGTGCGCGTGCGTCGTGATGGCGAGCGGCGGCTACCCGCAGTCTTACCCGAAGGGACTGGAAATCACCGGCCTTGACGAAAACGGTCAGGCGGAAGGCGTGACGGTGTACCATGCCGGCACAAAGCTTGAAAACGGTAAGCTGCTGACGAACGGCGGCCGCGTGCTTGGCGTGACCGCGACGGCTAAAACGCTGGACGAAGCGCTCGAAAGGGCGTATGCAGCTGTGGAGAAAATCCATTTTGACGGCGCGCATTACCGCCATGACATCGGCAGAACGAAATAAGATAAAATGAGAAAGCAGCCCTGTTCCGACGTGAACGGGGCTGTTTTTGCGCAACAAAAAACTCCGCTTGCTCATCAGCAAACGGAGTTTTCGTTTATCGTTTTGAATTTACCTTATTCCAGCTCGAATGCGCCGGTGTAGAGGCGGTAGTAGGTGCCTTTCTGCGCGATGAGGTCGCGGTGGCTGCCACGTTCGATGATGTGGCCGTGGTCGAGCACCATGATGACGTCGGAGTTCTGGACCGTCGATAGGCGGTGCGCGATGACGAACACGGTGCGGCCTTTCATCAAGGCGTCCATGCCGGACTGCACGATGGCTTCCGTGCGGGTATCGATGGAGGACGTCGCTTCGTCGAGAATCATGACGGGCGGGTCTGCAACGGCGGCGCGGGCGATGGAAATGAGCTGGCGCTGGCCCTGTGAGAGGCCGCTGCCGTCGCCGGAAAGAACGGTGTCATAGCCCTGCGGCAGCATACGAATGAAGCCGTCGGCGTTTGCGAGCTTTGCGGCGGCGATGCACTCTTCGTCCGTGGCATCGAGCTTACCGTAGCGGATATTCTCCATGACGGTGCCGGTGAATAGGTTGACGTCCTGCAAAACCACACCGAGGGAACGGCGGAGATCCGGCTTCTTGATCTTCGTGATGTTGATGCCGTCGTAGCGGATCTTGCCGTCAGAAATGTCATAGAAGCGGTTGATGAGGTTTGTGATGGTCGTTTTGCCTGCGCCCGTTGCGCCGACGAACGCGACCTTCTGGCCGGGCTCTGCGTAAAGCGTGATGTCATGCAGGACGGTCTTCTCCGGGGTATAACCAAAATCGACGTCCTCAAGCTCTACGTGACCGGTGAGCTCCGTATAGGTGACCGTGCCGTCCTTATGCGGATGCTTCCATGCCCAAAGGCCGGTGTGCTTGTCGGTTTCGGTGAGCACGCCGTTTTTCTTTTCGGCGTTGACGAGCGTGACGTAGCCCTCGTCCTTTTCGCTCTCGGCATCGAGCAGAGAGAAGATGCGGGAAGCGCCTGCCATAGCCATGATGATGGACGAGATCTGCTGCGTGACCTGGCTGATCGGCATAACGAAGCTGCGGGAGAGCTGCAGGAACGACGCGATGCCGCCGAGCGTCATGACGCCCATGCCGGTGAGGGTCAGGTTCGGTACGCCTGCAAGTGCGAGACCGCCGCCAAGCACGGCGATGAGCACGTAAAGGAAGTAGCCGAGTGCGTTCATGATGGGGCCGAGGATATTGGCAAACTTATTCGCTTCGGAAGCGTTTGTGAAGAGGTCGTCGTTTCGTTTGTCGAACTCGACCTTTGTTTTGTCTTCGTGGCAGAAGACCTTGATAACCTTCTGGCCATTGATCATTTCTTCGATGTAGCCGTTCACATTGCCGAGGGATTGCTGCTGGCGAACAAAGTAGCTGCCGCTTTTTGCGGTGACCTTGCCGACGATCTTAAACATGACAAAGAGGAACGCGATCAGGAACAGGGTAAGCCAAATGCTGAGCGTTAACATAGAACAGAACACGGAAACGACCGTGAAGATGGAGGAAAGCGTCTGCGGAATGCTCTGGGAAATCATCTGGCGCAGGGTGTCCGTATCGTTTGTGTAGAAGCTCATGATGTCGCCGTGGGTGTGCGTATCAAAGAACTTGATGGGCAGCGTCTGCATGTGCTCGAACATCTCGTCACGAATTTTCTTTAACGTGCCCTGTGAAACAACTGCCATGGTGCGGTTGTAGAACAGCGTAGAGAACGCGCCGATGACGTAAATGACTGCCATTTGGAGCAGCGCATACAGAAGGCCGCTGAAGTTCGGATTGGATTCGAGCAGGAGCGGGGAGATGTAATCATCGATGAGGGACTTTAAAAACAGGGAGGACATGACGCTTGCGAAAGCGCTCACCGCAATGCAGATGAACACGAACACAAGGTGCAGCCTGTACGGTTTCATATAGGAAAGCAGGCGGAATAAGGTCTTCTTATCGAGCTGCTTCATGCTTTCTTTCATGGAGAGTCTGGGACCATTAGGACGCGGTGGCATTGTCAGGATCTCCTTTCGTCTGGGATTCATAAACTTCGCGGTAGATCGGGCTTGTTTGCATGAGCTCGTCATGCGTGCCGCAGCTGACGATCTTGCCGTCATCTAAGACAAGGATCATATCGGCTCCCTGTACGGAGGCGATGCGCTGGGCGATGATGATTTTTGTCGTGTTCGGGATCTCCTTTGCGAACGCGCCGCGGATAAGCGCATCCGTGCGGGTATCGACCGCGCTGGTGGAGTCGTCCAGAATGAGAATCTTCGGCTTTTTTAGCAGCGCACGCGCGATGCAGAGGCGCTGCTTCTGGCCGCCGGAGACGTTGACGCCGCCCTGGCCCAGGTCCCCATCGAGGCCGCCGATGCGGTCAAGGAACTCGTCCACGCAGGCCACGCGGCAGGCCTCGAGGAGCTCCTCGTCGCTAGCGTCGGGCGCGCCCCACTGCAGGTTCTGGCGCACGGTGCCGCTGAACAGCACGTTCTTCTGGAGCACGATGCCAACGGCGTCCCTCAGCGCGGCGAGGTCGTACTCGCGCACGTCGTGACCGCCAACGGCCACCCCGCCCGAGGTGACGTCGTAGAGCCGCGCTATGAGCTGCACGAGCGTGGTCTTGCCCGAGCCCGTGGCACCCAGAACGCCCACGGTGGAGCCTGCAGGCAGGTGGAGAGTGACGTCTGAGAGCACGTCCTTCTGGGCCGAGGCGCTATACCTGAAGCCGACGTGGTCGAAGTCCACCGAGCCGTCCGGGACCTCCGTCAGGGCGTGCTCCGGCGAGGAGATGGCGGGCTTCTCGTCAAGCACCTCGCGGACGCGCCGTATGGACGTCAGGGCGCGCGCCATGAGGAGGAACACGTTGGAGATCATCATCAGGGAGTTCATGATCTGCAGGACGTAGCTCATAAAGCCGGTGAGGGTGCCCACCGTGAGCTGGCCCGCCATGATCATGTTACCGCCCGTCCAGAGGATGCCCACGCAGGCCGTGTACATGGCCAGCTGGAAGACGGGCGTGTTGAGCACGGCGCCCGAGAAGGTCCTGGTGGCGGTGGCGGCAAGATCGGAGTTCACCTCGGAGAAGCGCCGGGCCACATGGTCCTCGCGCACGTAGGCCTTGATGACGCGGATGGCGGTGAGGTCCTCCTGGAGGGCGTCGTTCAGGCGGTCCATCACGCCCTGCAGGACGCGGTAGAGCGGGCCCACGCGGCGCACGATGAAGAACAGCACCACCGCGAGCACCGGCACGATGGCCAGAAACACCACGGCCAACCGCACGCTCATCACGCAGGAGAGCAGAAGCCCCATGACCAGCATGACCGGCCCGCGCAGAAGCGGCCTGAAGCCGGTGACCAGCGCATTCTGGATGACCGTCACGTCCGTGGTCATACGTGTGACCAGCGAGCTTGACTCAAAGTCGTCCAAGTTGGAGAAGGCAAAGCGCTGGACCTGGGCAAACTCCGCGCGCCGCAGGTTTGCGCCCAGCCCCATGGCCGCCCGCGCCGAGAAGCGCGCATAGCCCGTGC
>OLSM01002468.1_pt1 | contig 11880 bp, 8 predicted proteins | sample 1672721 | NCBI WGS metagenome assembly OLSM01 (sample SAMEA3136717, study PRJEB25190) | human gut metagenome | reverse complement strand
ATCTAACTTTATCTGCTATCTAAAATAATTAATAAAGCTATAAGGAAGAGTTGCTAAAGGTGCTAAAGAAATTAGTAAAGCATTGTCTTTATATCCATCTGCTGGTTTAATTAGTTTTTCTTTTTTGATGATTTCATATAATTTATTTAGTGATTCTTCGGATTGAAATAAAGATGAAATTAAAACAAATTCTATTATGAAAGCTAGAATAAACAAAAGCATTCCTAAGTGGATAACTAGTGAGTTATTAACAACTCCTCCTAAAATAATCATGACGTAACTTGCAATTACGAAAAAAGAATCTAGTTTATGACCTAAGGGAATATTTTTTCTTGATTCCTCTGTTTGTAATGCTACATTAACTGCACTAACTGCAGCATAAATATCTTCCCCATCAAATACTTCTGGAGATAATTTGATCACGTTTCTTTCTTTGTTATAATGATCGAGAAAGCGACCATTCTTTTTAATAATATGGGGTTCTTCCTTGCAAAAAAGAGAAGATAATTTTCTGGCTATTTCAAAGCCTGATAATCCGCTTTCATTTCTTTTTTCTTTATTCGTTTTAGCAACACTTCTAATTAACATGTTAATTAAAATAATTAATATAATTACAATCATAAATATTATTTCTATAATCATTATTTAACCTCATAGATAGTACCTTCTCTAGTGTCTTTGAGAATGATACCTTTTCTTTCTAATTCATCACGAATAGAATCGGCTAGTGCATAATTTTTTTCTTTCTTTGCATTGTTTCTTTTTTCAATCATTTCTTTGATATATGCTTCATCTATCTCTTTTTCTTCTTTCTTTAATAAATCTAGAGATAAAACTTTATCCATTTCTTCTATTACTTTTATTTTTGTACTATCAGTTGTATCTTCTTTTAATAAATCGTAAAGTAAAGTAATCGCATTAGCAGTATTTAAATCATCCTCTAAGCATTCTTTAAATTTGGTAACATATGTTTCTTTTACACTTTCGTTGACATTACCATCTTCTTTTAAGTTTGCTATTTTGGATTTCAATTTTTTATAGGCGTTTTCAGCACCACTTAATGAGTCAAAACTAAAAGTTAATTGTTTGCGATAATGACTAAGTAATACCATAAAGCGATAACTTAAAGGATCATATCCTTCTTCTTCAAGGAATGATACGGTTAATACTTTTCCTTTTGATTTACTCATTTTACCTGTCGCATCATTTAAATGTTCACCATGTACCCAATATTTACACCAAACATGACCTAGATAAGACTCACTTTGTGCAATTTCATTTGTATGATGTGGAAAAATGTTATCCACACCACCACAATGGATATCTAAGTATTCACCAAGATATTTAAGAGAAATACCAGAACATTCTATATGCCAACCAGGATAACCTTTACCAAAGGGACTACCCCATTTTAGTTCTTGATCATCAAATTTTGATTTGGTAAACCATAATACAAAGTCTGTTTTATTTTTCTTGTTGGTATCTTCTTCTACTGTATCGCGTACACCACTAATTAACTCTTCACCAACGTGATTGGTAAGTTTATAATAATCATCTAATTTAGAAGTATCAAAATAAATATTTCCACCAGATTTATAAGCATAGCCTGTATCTAATAATTTCGTAATAATTTTGATATATTCATCAATATTATCGGTAGCGGGACTTACGATATCAGGCTTTTTAATATTTAGCTTTTCTGTATCTTTGAAAAAAGCATCCGTATAAAACTGCGCAATATCTAATACGGTTTTGTGCTCTTTTTTGGCACTTTTTACCATTTTATCATCACCCGTATCTGCATCGCTTGTTAAATGTCCTACGTCGGTAATATTCATTACTCTTGTTACATCATAACCGATCAATCTCAAAGTCTTTTCAAGTACATCTTCCATGATATAAGTCCTTAGATTGCCAATATGAGCATAACTATATACTGTTGGGCCACAAGTATACATTTTTACTTTGCCCTCTTCCCAGGGAACAAAATCTTCTATTTTTCTTGTTAAAGTATTATAAAGCTTCATAAACAACTTCCTTTCATGCTATTATTATATTATAAAGTTGGATTAAATGAAAGTTTTATCTTTAGAAAATTATCTTTTTATTCAGTAGATTGCTTTTTTCCTAAATAATAAAAAGAAAAGATGATTTCTTATATTTCGTTATTTAAGTTTATTTGTTTTACTTCTTGATGTTCATTGATAATTAAAGTTGTCGTTGTAAGAAGCATACTTGCTATAGATACAGCATTCTTTACTGTATTTATTACTACATTAGTAGGATCTATTACTTTGGTTTTATTTATATCTTCATAAGTTTCTTCTAAGGAATTATATAAAATATTAAAGTTATTTTCCTCTATTTTTGTTTCTATTTCCTTGATATTACTGCCTGCATTTTCTAAAATTTGCCTAAATGGTTTATTTAAGGCTTCTTTTAAGATATCATAACCATGGTGTTTATTTTCTAGTTCCTTACTTATTTTTAGTAAAATAAGTCCACTTCCGGGAATAATACCGTCACTTGCACATTCGATCGCACTTAATGCATCATCAAAGCGCATTTTCTTTTCTCTTCTTTCCGTTGGGGTTCTTGCTCCTACATAAATAATACCTTGTCCCGTTGTTAACTTGGCAATTCTCTCATTTAAAAAATCTTGTTCGTAAGAATCCTTTTCTTTTATTAATTCTTGTTTCAACTTATTTACATGATCGTTTAGTTCTTTTGTCATATCACTTATTATGATTACCTTATCTTTGTTTATTTTGATGTTTTTACATTTGCCTAAATGATATATTTCTATTTTTTCCGTTTGACTTTCTATTTTCGCATTTGTTAGCACTTCTAAATCTTGTAATAAATCCATTTGATGTGTTCCATATTCCGGAATTTCAAGTAAGATAACATTTGTTATTCTATTGAAATTTAGTGATAAAACTTCATTTATTACCTCTTCAGAATAATCTTTGGCAAGTATGACGGCTGGTATCTTCTTTTCTATTAAAAAGTTCATGATTGTACTTATTTCTTCCATTTCATTTACCTCGGTATTCAGTAATAAAAGGTAAGAATCTTGATATTCTATTTCACTATTACTCGTTAGAAAATAAGGAGAAGATAAAAGGGTATCAAAAGTATAGCCAGTAATTATTTTGGCGTAAGTTTCTTGGCTTTCACTTTCTTCAATTTTTAAAGTCCCTTTTCTTTTTAATTTTAGATAAGTATCACTAATCATACTTCCTATTTCTTCATCAGATGAGGCAATACTTGCAATATGAAAGTAGTCTTTTTTGGTTGGTGTTTTGCTTTCTTCTTTTATTTTAATAAGTACTTCTTCTGTTGCTTCATCTAGTTCCTTTTTTAGAATATTAGGGTTTATTCCTGCTTTTATTTTTTCTAATCCTTTTTTAAAAATACTTTCTAGTAGTACTAAAGTTGTCGTTGTACCATCTCCAACCATTTCATCTGTTTTGATCGATGCTTCTTTGGCGAGCGTTAAAATCGTATTTACTCGTTCATCTTCACTTTCTATATTTCTTGCAATCGTTACTCCATCATTAGTGATAAAGGGATTTAATAAAGAGTGATCAATAATGGCATTAAAACCTTTTGACCCTAATGTTTTCTTTACTGTGCTACATAGAAGATGGATCGCTTCTAATTCACATTCCTGTAGTTCCTTGTTTGTTATTACTTTCTTCATCATATTTCCTCATTTCTGTTATGTATTTCCAATATTTTTTGGGCATAAAATTCATTTGACAACGTTTGTTTCTTCTTGCTTCAATACCAATTGTATCAAAAAAAGATTGCCATAAAGCTTCCATTTCTTGTTCGGTATCATCAGTATTTATTTCTTTTAAACTGATGTTTTCACCTGATGCAATATAATACTTTATGGTATCATAGATACTATAAATGTTTCTTCCTACATCTTTTATAATCCAGTATTCATTTTTTAGGCGATTAGCAAAATGGTTAGATAGAAGAGGTAAAATGTTGTTGGTTGGGCTTATTTCAGCATATAAGACGTGATTATTTATTTCTTTAAATCTTGTAAAACCTTTTAATTTATGATTTTCATTGCTGACATATTTGGCAATTTTCAAAGCTTTTGTTACACATTTTAGATTTCGCATCATAAAGATTTTTTCTTGATATTTTTGAGCATTTAATAAGAAGTAATAAATAATTAATTCTTTATATTTTTCTTCAGATAAGTAGACATAATAAATAGTTTTTAAAATGGAAGAGGATAGATTCATTTCTTTTATATCAAAGTTTGGACTTAATTCCAAAGTAATGACGTTATTTAGTAGAGTTGGCGCTTCATTTTCATGATCACAAATATCAAAGGGTTTGATGTTTCGTTTTAATAAATCATTTATCAAATTAAGAAGACTAGAAAAAGAGCCGTCATATATGTAAATATCACTTGTTTTCATGAAAATAAACTTAATTGTTCCTTCTTACTTTCTAGTTTTGGATTGTCTTCTAAAATTAAATTAGCTTCAATAAATTTTCGTTGAAAATAAGCGCTATTTATAAAATATTTGCCATTACAAGTAATAAAATATTTGGCTCGTTTTATTACTACTCCCATTTTCTTTAAGTCATCAAAAGTAATTTTAAAATTTTTACGACAAGAAATAATTCTCTCAGCAGATTTAATGCCAATTCCTGGTACTTTTAATAGATCATAGTATGATACTTTATTTATTTCTTTGGGAAATTCTTCTAAATGTCTTAAGGCCCAGTTTGCTTTAGGATCCATTAAAATATTAAAATTAGGATTCTCTTCATCTAACAAATCGGTTACATGAAATCCATAAAAGCGAAGAAGCCAATCAGCTTGATACAATCTATTTTCTCTTACTAATGGTGGTGTACTTAAACTTGGTAATAATTTATCTTTATTTACCGGAATATAGGCTGAATAAAAAACTCTTTTTAAATCAAAACTTTGATATAAGCTTTCACTTCTTTTCATAATGTCGAGGTCGGTTTCTTTGGTAGCGCCAATAATCATTTGCGTGCTTCCCCCAGCTGGAACAAAAGAGTGCGAGCGATTTTCTTTTACATACGACATAATTTTAGTTACTTTGCTACTATCTTTATTTGGTGCTAACAGTTTTAGGCCATTTTCAGTGGGAAGTTCAATATTGGCACTTAAGCGATCTACCAAACTTCCTAGTTCTTTTAACAAATGTGTACTGGCACCGGGAATTGCTTTACAATGAATATAACCATGGAAGTGATATTTATATCTTAACATTTTAATTGTTCTAATTAATAGTTCCATTGTATAATCAGGATTTTTGATAATGCCGGAACTTAAAAATAATCCTTCTATGTAATTACGGCGATAAAAGTTCATTGTAATTGTACATATTTCTTCAGGAGTAAAAATTGCTCTTTTAATGTTATTGCTCTTTCTATTAATACAATACTTGCAATCAAAAATGCAGCAATTGGTCATAAGTATTTTAAGTAAGGATATACATCTACCGTCACTCGCAAATGAATGGCATATTCCAGAATAAGCAGCATTGCCAAAACCACCTTCATTTTTTCTTGTACTACCACTTGATGAACAAGAGGCATCATATTTGGCAGCGTCTGCTAAAATTTTTAATTTTTCTTCTAAAGTCATTTTTATCACCTAACTACATTATAATACAAATGTATGTATTAGTCAAACAAATATTCGCTACCATTTTTTGGCATCAAAAAAGCAACCAAATTAACTCGATTGCTTACATTTATTATATAATCTCATGAATTTTTCATATAATTCTTGACAATTATTTACATCCATTTCCTCTACATCTTTTAAGGGATTCGTTAGTTTTAACTCCTCATATTTTGAAAATCCTAAATGATGAAATGGTAAAAATTCAATTTTTTCGATATTTTTTATTTTTGTTAGATAATGAGCAAGATCTTCTAAATACTGATCATTATCCATGATGCCAGGAACAATTACTTGTCTTATCCAAACTGGTTTACCGCTTTGATTTAAACTTTCGATAAACTTTTCACTTTCACTTATATCTTGTCCCGTTAATTTTTGATATTCTTCTCTATTTGGATGTTTAATATCTAGTAAAACTAAATCAATTAAAGATAAAATTTCCTCATATTTACCAATCCCTACTCCTGCTGTATCTAGAGCAATATGAATGTCATGTTCTTTTAATTTCTTACAAATATCGAGTAAAAAATCAATTTGAAGTAGGGGCTCTCCACCAGAAAATGTAACTCCACCATTATTTCTTTTAAAGTATGGTTTGTTACGGATAATTTTTGCTACTAACTCATCGGTTGTATAATTAAAGTTTCCCATTTTCCACATCTCGGGATTATGACAATATAAGCATCTTAACTTACAGCCATTTAAGAAAATGACTGTACGAATTCCTGGGCCATCTACTAGCCCAAAGGTTTCGATCGAATTAACAGAGGCCTGCATTATATTCTCTCGTGGAAAGTTCTAGCAATGACTTCTTCTTGTTGTTTTCTTGTTAGTCTATTAAATCTTACTGCATAGCCAGATACTCTTATTGTTAATAATGGGTATTTATCAGGATTTTCCATTGCATCAATTAGGGTTTCTCTATTCAACACATTTACATTTAAGTGATGAGCTCCTTGGATGAAATATCCTTCTAGTAAGCTTACTAAATTGTCGATTTGTTCTTCTTTAGTATGGCCTAAAGCACTTGGGATAATAGAAAATGTATTAGAGATACCATCACGACAACATTTGGCATATTCGAGCTTGGCAACAGAGTTTAATGAGGCAATGGCACCCGATTCATCTCTGCCATGCATTGGATTGGCACCTGGAGCAAAAGCAACACCTTTTTTTCTTCCGTCTGGAGTAGATCCTGTTTTGGTTCCATAGACAACATTTGATGTAATTGTTAAGACAGAAAGAGTTGGAAAAGCATCGCGGTAACATTTATGTTTAGATAGTTCTTCATAAAATTTTTCGGTAATCTCTTTTGCTAGATCATCTACCCGATCATCATCGTTTCCATATTTAGGAAAATCCCCTTCTATTTCAAAATCAATGGCAATGCCTTCCTCGTTTCTAATTGGACGTACACGCGCATATTTAATAGCAGATAGAGAATCACAGGCAACTGAGAGTCCAGCAATACCGTAAGCCATTAATCTTCTTACATGAGTATCGTGCAATGCCATTTGACCAGCTTCATAAGCATATTTATCATGCATATAGTGAATAATATTCATCGCATTTGAATATACTTCGGCAACTTTTTCTAGCATTTTGAAATAATTTTCTCGAACTTTTTCATAGTTAAGCACTTCATCAGTATTTTTTTCAAAGCCTTCAATTACAAGCGTGTTTTTCATTTCATCAACACCACCGTTGATTGAATAAAGAAGCGCTTTTGCTAAGTTACATCTAGCGCCAAAAAATTGCATGTCTTTGCCTTCCCGCATCGCTGATACACAACAAGCAATCGCATAATCATCACCATATAAAGGACGCATCACATCATCATTTTCATATTGAATCGCATCGGTATCAATACTCATTTTGGCACAATACTTTTTGAAATTTTCTGGTAAATGTTCGCTCCATAAAATAGTCATATTTGGCTCTGGAGCTGGGTCTAAATTCGTTAGTGTGTGTAATAAACGGTAACTTGTTTTGGTAACCATACTATGGCCATTTTCGGTAATTCCACCGATAGATGCTGTAACCCAAGTAGGATCACCAGAGAATAATTCGTCATAATCCGGAGTTCTTAAGTGTCTTACTAGTCTCAATTTAATAACAAATTGGTCGATAATTTCTTGAATCTCACTCTCATTAATCGTTCCTTCTTTTAGATCCCTTTCAAAGTAAATATCAAAGAAAGCATCAACGCGGCCTAAAGACATGGCTGCTCCATTGTTTTCTTTTACGGCAGCTAGATAAGCAAGATAAGTCCACTCAACAGCTTCTTTACTATTTTTGGCAGGTTTAGAAATATCAAAGCCATAACGGCTAGCCATTTTTTTTATTTCATTTAGGGCTTTTATTTGCATTGATACATCTTCTCTTAGTTGAATTAATTCTCGATCCATTGGTCCTAACAATCCAGCTAAATCTTTTTTCTTTTCTTCTATTAGATAATCAATACCATATAGAGCTACCCGACGGTAATCGCCAATAATACGACCTCTTCCATAAGCATCTGGAAGGCCTGTTAAAAGGCCGGCATGACGAGCTCTTTTGATTTCATCGGTATAAGCATCAAAAACACCATCATTATGCGTTTTACGAAATTCTTTTAAGTATTTTTCCACTTCAGGATTTAATTTGTAGCCATAGGCATCAAGTTCTTCTTGTACCATTCGCATGCCACCATATGGATTTACGATTCTTTTTAGTGGTTTATCAGTTTGAAGACCGACAATTACATCATCTTCACTACAGATATATCCTGGCTCAAAAGCGTTAATTCCTGACATATGATCGACATCGATATCTAATACTTTTTTCTTTAATTCTTCTTTTAATAAATCACTACAAGTACTCCATACCTTATCTGTTTTCTTGGTTGTTCCTTCTAAAAAGAATTCATCACCATCGTAAGCATGATAATTTTTTTTAATAAAATCACTTACATTTATTTCTTCGGTCCATAGACCATCTTTAAAATTTCTCCATTCTTCTTTCATAACTACCTCCATGCTATTTCATTATATCATTAATTTTTATCTCTGTTTAGTAGTTTTATCATATTTTGTCGTTTCATTGATATGTTTAATAAATGTAAAGAAGGCCATACTATAATTAGTGATTATCTATGAAAAGTGAGCAAAAAGCATTATTTTTTAATATTCTTGTCAATATCTTTGTTTCTTTAGTTAAGATTATCGGTGGCATTTTTGGAAATACTTTTACCTTGGTTATTGACGGAATCTATACAATTAGTGATTTGGTAACAGATGTTATTGCTATTATGGGAATTAAAATTGGAAGGAAGCGTGCTAATAAAAATCATCCTTATGGGTATGGCAAAATATTTTATGTTGTCGAATTATTTATGGGTATCCTGGCTTTATTGGTTGGTGCTTTTGTTATTTATGTTAGTTTTCAGATTGATTATGAAAAGCCGCCGATTGGAATTGTTTTTTTAATTATCGGATTAGTTGTTTTAAAACTTATTAGTGCAAAAAATTTGTCAGTAGTTGGCATGCGAAAGAAAAGCGAATTACTAATAGTTTCTAGCTATGAATCAAGAATGGAAGCTTTCAGTTCTTTGGGATTAGTAATCATTGTTATCCTTAGTCAGTTTATTACAAAAATTGATATGATTGGTGGCATCGTTATAGCGGTCTTTCTCATTTGGCAAGCGATTCGTGAAATAAAACAAAATATAGATTACTTAATTGGTATTACTTATGAGGATGAGAAAATAAAAGAAAAAGTAAAAAAGATTGTCGATAAATACCGAGTTATTGACATGGTTGATCAAGTATTAATTCAAGATGGGCCTTATTATCAGTTGATTCTTACTTTGAAAGTAAAAAAGAATATTACAGTAAAGAGTATGCTTAGAGTACAAAATAAGATAAAAAAAGAACTTAAAGCCAAAGCTTGGGGCCTTAAGTTCATTGAGTTTCGTCTTGTTTAATTATTCATTACCATATGTTAATAAGTTTTTGATATCTTCTTCGCTTAATGCTTCTAATGTTGAAGTAGCATTTCCTTCAATTAAATTTTCACTTAATATTTTCTTTTTCTCTTGTAATTCTAAAATTCTTTCTTCAATTGTTCCTTTCGTTATTAATTTATTCACAATTACTTTTTTGGTTTGGCCTATACGATGGGCTCTATCGGTCGCTTGATTTTCAGCCTGGGGATTCCACCAAATATCTAGGTGAATTACAATATCAGCACTAGTTAAATTAAGACCTGTACCACCTGACTTTAAAGTAAGCAAGAAACAACTGGTATTATCATTATTAAACTTATCAATAAGCGGAAGGCGATCACGTCCTTTTACACTTCCATCAATACTATAAAAACTTATTTTTTCTTTAGATAAATCCTCTTTTAATAAGTCTAGCACTCTTTTAAAGCTAGAAAATATTAATATCTTATGATGTTCTTTGACATAATCTTGAATCATTTCAATTATTTTTTCAGTCTTAATACTTTCGCCATCATAATTTTCAAATAATACATGAGGATTAATACAAATCTGTCTTAATTTTGTTAATAGTTGTAAAATCTTAAACCTTGATGAAGCAAAGCCAGAAGTGGCAATCATATTCTCAATCTCTTCTTCTGTTTCTTTTAGTACACTTACATACAATTTCTTTTGTTTATCTGGTAAATCTAAATAAATGTTATTTTCAATTTTATCTGGTAAATCACTTACGACATCTTGTTTTTTTCTTCTTAATATAAAGGGCTTAATTTGATAATTTAGAGTTGACAGTTTATTTAAATCTTCTTCTGTTACATCACTAATATGGTATTTTTCTCTAAATTTTTCCACACTATTTAAGTAACCTGGCATTAAAAAGTCAAAAATACTCCAAAGCTCTGTAACGGAATTTTCTAAAGGAGTTCCGGTTAGCGCAATCTTGGTGTGAGCATGAATACTTTTTAAAGCTTTGGTCATCATTGCCTGATAATTTTTCATGTACTGAGCTTCATCGACAATACATACTTCAAAATCCATTTCTTTATACTCTTCTAAATCATTTCTAAGTAGGCCGTAAGAAGTAATAAAAACATTGGTAGATTCATCATGCAATGCTTCCATTCTTTTCTTTTTAGAATCACTAATCGTTTTTACTTTTATTTCTTCACCAAATTTCATAAATTCTTTTTCCCAGTTGTAGACTAAAGAAGTCGGACAGACAATTAATATTTTAGCATCTTTCTTTTCTTTTAAAACTTCTTTAATAAAACAGATCGCTTGAATACTTTTTCCAAGACCCATTTCATCGGCTAAAATGCCTCCTAAATCGCATTTATATAAAGTATATAACCATTTTACACCCACTTTTTGATAATCTCTTAATATTTGATCATCATACTCAGAAAAGCAAATTTTTAAATCTTTATATTTATTAAAATTAGCTATAAAATCGTCAAATAAATTGTTGGTTTTGATATCATGATATTTGTTTTCTTTTAATGAATCAATATAGAGAGCACGATATTTTGGTATTTCCATTCCTTCTTCTAAATGTGATGGATCTAGTTCTAAATCATCAACTAAAGATCCAAATTCTTTTAATTCTGTATTTTCTTCTAAGTTAATCACATTACCATTTTTTAATCTATGATATGTTTTCTTGCTTTTTAATGATGCTAGAATATCTTTTAATTCGTTGGGATCAATATTGTCCATTTCAAAGTTAAAAGACATAATTCCACTTACACCAATACTAAAGTCTTTCGTTATTTTGGTTTTTTTAATTAGGCTTACTTTATCTAATTTTTTGCTTGTATATACTTCGTATTTTTCCCCTAACTCATCTAGATTATTTTCTAGAAAGTAACCAATCGTATCAATATCATCCATTTCAAATTTTTCTTTTTTCATTGTAAAGCCAACATTGACTAAGTCTTGACTAATTTTGTTTTCATAGTCATAATCTCTGGTAATTCTTGCATCATTACTTAATAAATTTAATTCAGTACCATTATAAGTTAATTTTACCTCACTTGTTAGCTTATCTTTTAAAATGTCTAGGTAAATTCTTACTTTTGGCTTGGTTATTTTTTCAATTTCGGTAACATTTTCATCAATTTCTAATTTATCATTAATCACTTTTAAAATACCTTTTTTAATTAGGAAGCCTTTACTAACCAACAAGCAGAACAAGTTCCTG
>OLSM01002467.1_pt1 | contig 11884 bp, 9 predicted proteins | sample 1672721 | NCBI WGS metagenome assembly OLSM01 (sample SAMEA3136717, study PRJEB25190) | human gut metagenome | reverse complement strand
TGGAGGCCGGGGTCGATCTCCTTCACATAGGGCTCCTTCATGGGCTCCACCACCAGGACGGTCAGCTTCTCCGGCGCGGTATGTTCGGGGGCGGCTCCGCTGGGGATGGCAAAGGCGCGGCTTCCGTTGGCCATGATGAGATACTTCCCGTCCTCGGACTCGTGGTGGAAACCGTATCCGGCCGCCTCCATCTGTTCCCGGCTCATATCCGTCACATGGAAGGTGCCCCTGGTGGTCCGCACCGTTTCGCCGGTCTCCCGGTCATCCGGGGAGGGCGCCGGGGTCTGCCCGGCCAGCTCCGCCTCATACTCCCGGCCCGCCTGCTCCGCAAAGGCCAGCATCTCGTCCACATGGGACTTGTCCGGGTCCTCCAATGCCGCTTTGATTACAGCCGGATCAAAGTCAAGAAATTCCTCATAGCCGGTGGCGTCCTTGAACTTCTCGATCTCCGAAGGCAGATAGTCCTCCTGGGTCTGCCCCAGGGCGGCCAGCTTCTCGTCCAGGGCAGAGATACGCCCGGCCATCAGATTTTCGTAGATTTCTTCCTTCGCCGCGTGTTCCTCCGAGTGCTCGGCGGCATACTGCGGGTCGTGCTGCCGGAAAAACTCGTCCATATCATAGGCAAGGTCCATGGCCCATTCTGAAACTTCTTCTTCGGGGATGTCATCCTGGAAGGTCATCACCCGGTATTCCTCCGGGATGCTGCCGCGCTCGCCATCGTAATACTCATGGAAGCTGTCCCCGGTATCCCGCACATAGCCCAGGTCGGTGAACTGGCCGCTTTCCTCCAGGGCGATGTCCCGCCCGTAGGCCTCATAGTCGATGTAATTGCGCAGATGCTCCGGCACCTGCATGGCATCCAGTTCCTCGATATAATACCGGCCCAGATCGTCGTGGTCGTGGATGTCGGGGTAAACGTCGTAGCAGTCCAGGTTCTCCGTCAGGTTGATAAGCTCCTGGATGCTGCCCGTGTGGTCGCCGATCTCCATAGCCGCCTGGAACCGCTCATATTCATCCTGGCTCATATCGTCCAGTTTGGAGGCCAGGTAGTTCAGCTCGTCCAGGTTGGCATACTCACCCAGCAGGTCATAGAGCCCGTCCACATAGCAGTCGTAGTCCGTGATGAACCATTCCTCATAGGTCTGCCCGAAGTCGTCCTTCGCGCCGATCCCGATGCGCTCAAAGACCTTTTTCAGTTCCTCCGCCGTGGTGGGGAACTTCACCCATTCGCCCACAAGGGCGCCCTCGTTGTACTTGCCCAGGTTGGTGATGAAGGCGGCAAAGGGATAATCTTTGTCATAGTCATAATGGGGCATAGCGACACCTCCTTATCGCTCCGGCGCAGGCTTTTCCCGATGGGGCTGCGCCTTGCTCTGATTGGCACATTCCTTCCGGCTCTGCTCCAGCCGCTCCTTGATGGAGGGCTTTTTCTCCGTCTGCCTCTCTCTGGGACGCTCATGTTCCCACTCGTCGCCGGAAAGGGTGAGATACCCTTTACTGGTGAAGCACCCCTGTTCCTCCCGCATGGCGTGGTTGCCGAAAGGAACGGGATCAATGGCGTCCAGCAGCTCCGGGGGCAGAAGGACATCCAAATGCTGCGCCAGATAGCGCCAGCCCACATCCTCCACCTTGCTGATGTTGGGCTCCAGAATGAAATACTCGGTATTCGCGGGAAACTCCCGGAACTGCTCCAGGGTGGTGAGTCGGAAGGGAGACTCCTGGACAGCGGCCAGGAGGTCACGGTCCTCCGGGGAAAGTCCGGCAAGCGCCTGGGCCGCTGCCTCCAGTTCGCTTGCGTCACCGCCTGCGGGGAGCAGCGGTTTCAAATGCTCCATGAAGTTGACCTCGGTTTTACTTTTTGCCATGCACACCATCCTTTCGTTTGGGAAACTCCAACTTGAAATTGACATACTTGCCGCCGGTATCGTCCAGGATCACCACGGCGTCATAGGTGGAACCTTTCTTCTCCGACCACATCCCCTTGACGGAAGTGTGGCCTTTTTTCAGAAGGTCGGCCGCCATCTTCCGGGTCATTTCCTTGCGGCGGCTGGTCCAGAAACGGTCATTCTTCCACATGACAAACTGGCAGGCCCGGTCCGAACAGGCGAAATTCTTCTTGCCTTCATAGACCGGCTTGCCGCAGCGGGGGCAGAGGCCCACCGTCTCTTTCTCCGGCTGGAACAGCTTTTGCCCATCCTCGGAAATGTGGGAGTATTTCCGCACCAGCTCCGCCGCCATTGCCTCGATCCCGTCCATGAAGTCCTCCGGCGACGCCTGGCCCTTTGCCACCTCGTTCAACCGCTGCTCCCAATCCGCTGTGAGCTTGGGAGAGGTCAGCAGCTCCGGCAGCACCGTGACCAGGTTAACGCCTGCCTTTGTAGGGATCAGGTTCTTGCCCTTGCGCTCCACGAACCCGCCGGACACCAGCTTTTCAATGATGGCCGCCCTTGTCGCCGGGGTGCCCAGGCCCTTGCGTTCTGCCTCGTCCGGCATATCTTCCTTGCCCGCATTCTCCATGGCCGACAGAAGGGTGTCCTCCGTGTAGGGCTTGGGGGGCGAAGTGAAGTGCTCGGTGACGGAGGCGGAGACCGGCTCAAAGACCTGCCCCTCGGTCAAGGCGGGAAGAACACCCTCGGCATCTTCATCCTCCGGCTTCTCCTTCAGGGAGGAACGGAACACCTCCTGGATGGCGCGCCAGCCCTGGGAAAGCACCTGCTTTCCTTTTGCCGTGAAGGTATGTCCGCCGCAGTCAAAGGCGGCTGTGACCGCCTCATACACGAAAGGCTCTGCCGCCGCACACAGCAGCTTGCAGCAGACCAACAGAAGGATATTGCGCTCGCCCACAGGCAGCGCAGGGACATCCGACTTTTCCAGCTCCAGGGTGGGAATCAGGGCATGGTGATCGGATACCTCCTTGTCGTTCACCAGCGCCAGAACATCGGCGAAAAACTCCGGGCAGGCGTCGAAGGGCGTCACCCGTGCCGCCAGATGCAGGACCACGGAGGCGGTCTCCGCCATGTCGCTCGTCAGATACCGGCTGTCCGTGCGAGGATAGGTCAGCAGCTTCTTTTCGTAGAGCGACTGGGCGTAGTCCAGGGTTTGCTTGGCCGTGTAGCCGAACACCTGGTTTGCCTCCCGCTGCAAAGTGGTCAGGTCGTACAGCTTGGGTGGCTTCTCCGTCTTTTTCTCCCGCACTAGGGATACACACACGGCCCGCTGCCCGTCACAGGCGTCCCGGATGGTCTTGGCGTCCTCCGGGGAAACAATGCGGTCGCTGACCGCCTCGGCTCCCTTCAGCGCCAGCCGCACATGATGGTATTTCTCCTTGCGGAACAGGACGATCTTGCTGTCCCGGTCGGCCAGCATCGCCAGGGTGGGCGTCTGCACCCGCCCCACATTCAAAGTGCGGTGGTAGAGGACAGAAAACAGGCGGCTCGCATTGATGCCGATATCTGGCCTCCGGCCTCATCAAAGGCATCGGGCCGGCAACTGCCGCGCAGATCGTTTCCCGGTTTGGTGTGGAAACGCTGGATATTCTGCAAAACCATCCCGAGCGGCTGCTGGAGATCAAGGGCATTACGGAAAGCAAGCTGGAGGACATCAAAACCTCGTATGCGGAGAGCCGGATGCTGCAAGACCTGATGACGCTGCTCTCCCCATTCAAGATCACGCCGAAAACGGCCCTAAAGATTTACCAGCACTTTGGGCCCGCCAGTGTGGATATTTTGAAAAAGAGTCCCTTTGAGTTGTGCCAGGTATCCGGTTTTGGATTTCTCCGGGTAGATGCCATCGTTCAGAAAAACGGCGGCGACCTGCATGACCCCATGCGGGTCAAAGGCGCACTGTTCTGGGCGCTGGAGGACAGCAAGGGCGGCAAAGGACATTTGTTCCTGCCTGGTGAAACTTTGCGGAAGGAGGCTCTTCGGCTTCTCAACGCAAAAATCCCCGTCCCGTCTCTCCGGCTTCATGAACAGGAGGTCGCGGATGTGCTTCAGGACATGATTCTTCATGGCGAGGTGGTATCCGTCAAAGATAACATCTACCTGCCCCGCACATTCGCACAGGAAGATGAAACGGCCCGGCGTATTGCCATGCGGCTGATAGAGCCGTCTGCGCCGGAGCGCATTGAGCAGGCGCTGGAGCAGGTCAAGCGTGAAATGGGGCTTGTGCTGTCTTCCAAACAGGAGGCAGCGGTCTACGCGGCTTACCGCCACAGCCTGTCCATTATCACAGGTTCTCCCGGCACCGGCAAGACAACGGTGCTCAAGACCATTTTGGAAGTCTACCGTCGCCTGCACCCGAAAGGTGAAATCGTTCTGATGGCACCGACCGGCCGTGCCAGCCGTCGCATGGCGGAAAGCACTGGCTTTGACAAGGCGCGGACGCTCCACAGCGGTCTGGGCCTTGGCAGTGAAGAAGATGACGCCAACCGCAGCAGACAGCAGGAGCCGTTGTCGGCGGACCTGATCATCGTGGACGAGTTTTCTATGGTGGATATGTGGCTGGCAGACAAGTTTTTCTCCCGCATCAAGGATGGGGCCCGTGTTGTTCTCGTGGGCGACCCCGATCAGCTCCCCAGCGTGGGCGCCGGGAATGTGTTCCGCGAACTGATCGACTGCGGCCTGATTCCCGTCACGGTGCTGGACCAGATCTTCCGCCAGTCCAAGGACAGCCTGATCGCTTATAACGCCAAGTTTATCAACGAGGGCAACACCAAGCTGTACTTTGGGCCGGACTTTGTATTTATGGCAAGCGATAACCAGGCAGATGCTGCGGAGCGGATCATCGCCCGTTACTGCCGGGAAATCGCGGAAAGCGGCATTGACCGGGTGCAGATTTTGTCCCCCTTCCGTTCGGAAGGCGCCGCGTCGGCGGAACAACTCAACGAGGCCATCCGCGAGGTGGTCAACCCGTTCCGCTCTGCCGAGGAAGAAATCAAGATCGGCGTCAAAGTGTTCCGGGTCAACGACCGGATCATGCAGACCAAAAACACCGCCAAGGTGTCCAATGGCGACCTGGGCTTTATCCGCTATATCAAAGACGGTGAAGATGGCAAGCGCGTCGGCCTGGACTTCGGTGTAGGCCGTGAGCTGGAATACAGCGTAGAGGAAATGGTCAATCTGGACCTTGCCTACGCCACCACCATCCACAAGGCAATGGGCTCTGAGTATGAAACGGTCATCATGCCGCTTTTGAAAGCGCACACCGTCATGCTCTACCGCAACCTGCTCTATACCGGCATCACCCGAGCCAAAAAGCGCGTGGTGCTGATCGGCCAAAAGCAGGTGCTGTTTATGGCGATCCACCGGAATGAAATCGTCAAGCGGAATACGCTTCTGGGCACGCGCATCGGTATGTACTATAAGGCCTATGCCAAGCGGGCCGGAATCCCGGTCCCGGCAGCTCTGGAAGAAGAACTGAAATACGCTGGTTAAAAAAGAGGCGCAAGGTGCAGAAAATTGCCCCGCGTCTCCTATTTATTACACAGGAAGGAGTATATGACATGAACGACAGCAATGCGAAAACGATGTACGAAACTGTGCCTGCGGCCGCTGAACTGAACAAGGTGCCGGGCTTTGACCCGCTCAAGTTCCTCCGCCGCACCAAGGACACCCTGAAACTGGACCTGCCCTACCAGAAACTCTGGTTCCGCATGGCCCATCCCAACGGCCGTATGCGTCTGACGGCGCTGCGGATCACGGAGCAGATGGCGATTTTTGAGGCCAAGGTATTCCTGGACCGCAGTGACGCGGAGCCGTTCAGTATGAGCACGGCCCAGCAGACTACCCAGGACAGCCGCGACTTCGTGAAAGCGGCCCAGAATGAGGCGCTGAGCCAGGCCCTTACGGACGCAGGTTTTGGCATCCAGATGATCAGCGCCGGCGCCCAGGCCGACCTGGTGGAGAAAAGCATTGAAACGCCGGTCAAGAAGGCCGCAGAACCGCCTGCCGGGCCGGCGGCATGCACGGCACCGCCGCAGGAGCCCCACAGCGCCCCTCAGAAGGGCGATACGCCTGCCGAGGGGAAATCCCCTGCCAGACCGATTGAAACGCCGCAAGGGGCGTTTGAGGCCGCAAGAACGACAACCGTGACAACTGCCCCGCCGGAGGAAAACGCTGTTTCGGAAACGGTGGAGCAGCACCTGCCGGTGGAGCCCGAGAAAAAATTTGATAGGCTTCCGGTTGAGGTTTCGCCAAAAGCGGAACAGCCGGCGGCGGAGGATGAACAGGCGGATGAATTGCCTGTCCACGGCAATGTGACGGAGCTGCCGGTCCAGCGCATGGAGAAGCCTGAACCTGCCGCCGAGCCTATGCAGCCCGAAGATGACGCTGCCGGGGCGGCGGATACTGCGGTGGATACCCCCTCTTACACGAAGGACACGCCTATGGAGGATATTCTGCAGGTCATGACGCTGGAACAGGCCCAGCAGGTCATCGTAGACGATGGCATCTGCAAGGGCATGACGATTGCCCAGGTGGCCGAGAAGCGGCCTGTCAACCTGCGGTATTACCTGATCCCGGGCAAAAGCAAAAACAACATGGTCCGCGCTGCCGCCCAGCTGGTTTTGAATTCGCTTCAAAAGGCCGGCTGATATGGCCCCCGGCGAGGGCATGAAGGGAGGAATGACAGATGGGCTCGTACCCGGATGAATTTCCCTTCGGTATCATGGAAGTTGTGGAACTGCTGCACCTGCGGGTCAGGCGCCAGCAGGCAAACAGCGTCTATGTGGACTGCCCGTTCTGCGGTGACCGCCGCGGGCGGATGAATGTCAATTTCGTCAAAAATGTCTGGCGGTGCAATCACTGCGACGAACATGGCGGAATGCTGGCGCTATATGCAAAATTGAATCACACGACGACCTCTGACGCTTATTGGGAAATTGCAGAAGCTCTGTGTGACAATACCCACGAGGAACACGCACGCTCCGGGAATGAAGCCCAACAGCAGCCGGTCAGCACCGGGTCCCCATCTTCGGGGGCCCGGGCGGCCGCTGCAGGTTATTCTTCTTCCGAGCGAAAAACTGTGCCGCAGTCGGACAAAGCCAGCCCGGCCGAGATCCATCAGACACTATCCCTGCTTCTGGCCCAGCTTACGCTGCGGCCGGCACATCGGGAACATCTGCGTTCACCAAAGCGTGGGCTGTCTGATGAACAAATCGAGGCGCTGGGCTTTAAGAGTACCCCGCCGCCCTTCTTATGCCGCTCTATCACGGATCGGCTGATCAAACAGGGATGCAGGGTACAGGGCGTACCCGGATTTTACCGGGACGACAGCGGCCACTGGACAATGGCATTTTATAAGAAGACCTCCGGCATCCTGATCCCCGCCATAGGCTTTGACGGCCGGCTTCAGGGATTTCAGATCATGCTGGATGTACCGCTGAAACACAAGGATGACCCGCCGGAGAAACCGGGGGCCAAGTACATCTGGTTTTCCTCTTCCTCAAAGACAGACGGGACAGGCTCCGGCAGCCCGGTACATCTGATCGGTGACCCATCCGCACGGGTGGTCTATGTGATAGAGGGGCTGCTGAAAGCAGATATTTCCCATTGTCTGACTGGGCGCACCTTTGCCGCGATTGCCGGGGCCAACAACACCAGCCCGCTGGACCCGTTGTTTGCCCTTTTGGCGCAGAACGGCACGGAGGAAATCATTGAAGCCCACGATATGGACAAGTACAACAATCAAATGACGATGGCCGGGGCGTCGAAGATTTATCTGACGGCCCGGAAATACGGCATGAACTGCCGGAGGCTGACCTGGAATCCCAACTATAAGGGATTTGATGATTGGCAGCTGGCACTTCACCGGGAAAATCAAAGGAGAAAGGAGATCGATAGACTCAGTTTCAAAACGCAGTACCTTTGCGGCTTGTGTGAACTGGCGCATATTGAGGACTGCATCGAACTATGGCAGCACTTGGCTGAAAACAAAACCTGCCTGACGGAGTATCTTGGTTTGACCAGAGAGGAACATGAAACCTTCCTGCGGCAAGGCAGGGATGCCCTCGGCGCCCTGCTGGAACCCCAGCGGCGGAAACAGAGGTTTGTACTCTATCAGCTGGAACTGGACGAGCAGAAAGCCATTCCGTTTGCGTTCAAGGAACTCGCGGCGCTGCAAAAGGCCGGTTATAAACAGCCGCCCGCCGCCATGTACCGCATGGTCGGGGTTGGCGAAATCTACTGCCCGGTGGAACAGAGCGACGCGGAGATTTTGAAGCGCCTGTTTGCAGGCTGCCGGGAGGAACTGCCGGAGGACTGCCACGGGCGGCCAATGGCGCTCTCTGATGTGGTAGAACTGGACCATTCTCCACGAAGGATCTACTACTATGTCAATGGGGAGCATGAATTTCCGCAGGTCAAGTTTTCCCCCATGCTTGCCAAAAAGGACATCAAAGAAGGGACATAAAGAGGCTTCAATGGTTGTTGTAAATGAGACGAAGAGAGGGCAACTTCTGGCGCTTCTGGAGCAATGCGCCCATCTGAACGCTGATGTGCGGCCCCGCACGGATAAGGGATATTTTACGGTGACGGTCCCGCCGCCGTGGAATGGCCCGGCCCAGCGGAAAGCCCAGGAGGTGCAGGACAGGATCAAAAAGTGGTCGGAGCAGTATCCCAATGTGATATGTTACTGTTTCGACAGCTTCAGCACACTACTCTATGTGCTGTGACACAGGTAAACGATGGCATGGAACAGGTTTTATCCTGATCCATGCCATTTTTGTCAACGGAAAGGAGTTTATTATGGGATATTTTTCGGAAATGTCGCTGGATATGCAGGAAGGCCGCAAACCGTCTGCCGCCTCGCTCACCCGCGAGTGCGCTTTTGAGGACGGGGAAAACTTTGACGAGCTGCCGGTGCCGCCGGCCGGCCGTCAGCCTGTACCGCCTGCTGAAGAACCGGCGCCGCAGCCTGCTTTTGAGGACGATGAAGATTTGAGCGAGGTCCCGGAAAAGCAGGGACAGCCTGACGAGGCAGGGCCCCCCGCTGAAGAAACCGATGACGGGGACAATGCCGATGAGGGGCAGGCGGAGCCTGCCAAGGCAGATACCTCCAATACGGACGCTGACGAGGAAAAGCGCCGAGCCGAGCATGAGGCTGCCGAAGCCAAACGGAAGGCTGAGTGGGAGGCAAAACAGGCGGAAAAGAAGAAGGCCCTACAGGAACAGATGGACCGCCTGGCTGCCATGAGTGACGATGAGGTGGTGGCTGCTTCCATGCAGCGGGTCAGCGGTGATGTGGAAAAGCTGACCCGGCGCAATATGAAGGAGTGCGTGTCGGAGTATATCCAGACCAAGTGCCTGGAAGATCCGGCCTTTGCCCGCCTCACCATGCACCCGAAGAAAACAATGGTTCACTGCTTCCAGTACATCAGCCGCAAGGCATGGGAGTATATCCAGGACGAATTGAAAGCAAACGGCATCCAGCCGGGCCAGGGCAGCCAGGGGTATGGCTGCGATATTCCGGATGACCTGTGCTATCAGTGGTCGGAGGACTATTTCCGCGATCCGGACGCCAAAGAGGACCAGGAGCAGGAAGAAAAATTTGTCCCCCGCCCCTACTATGGCAAGTCTTCCGTGAAGTCCTCCAAGAAAAAGAAAACCGAGAAAAAACCTGCTGAGAAGAAAAAGCCGGAGCCTAAGCCGGCGCCGGAGAAAAAACCTTCTGCTGACGGGCAGATGTCTCTGATGGATTTTGGCATGGCAAAGGCAGGCTGAGGAGGCAGAGCATGATTGCGTATAAAGGGTTTCGTCCCGGCATGATCTGCATTGATTACCAGTTTCAGATGGGCCTCAATGTGACTGATAAGGCCAACTGCCGGCAAAATGGCTTCCACTGTGCGGAGAACCCGCTGGATTGCCTGAACTATTACGGAGATATCGACCATTCGGAATACTACATCGTCAACGCCGGTGGGGACATCGACGAGGACGAGGTGGATTCCAAAATCTCCTGCACTGAGCTGACGGTCCTCAAACGGCTGACGAAAGAGGAACTGCTTCTCCATGGCCTCGCATTTATGGCAGACCATCCCAAGCGGGAATGGAACAGCCATGTGCGGAAAGACCAGGCAGAGGCGTGTGACGGTTATGCGGCCGTCCGCGGCGCTGATCCCATAGCCAAGGGCCGCCGGAAAGGCGATGTGTTGGCGTTTGCCAAGGAGGACCCGGCCACCGGCTGCATCCAGCAGATCGTGGTGGCTACCATTGATGGAAAGACACTTCTGCCCAATGTCTGGTATGGGGTGGATCTTGAGAAAAGGATGGTGAGTTAATTTGAAGAAATCCATGCTTCAAGCGATGCCGGCGCTGACGGCATCGCAGGAGATGAAAGAAGTGGCGATGGCGGATGAGCCAAAAAAGGAGACGACTTATTATGGTCACACCTATACTACCCGCACCTATTTCGTGTTTATGAACTGTCTGGTGCAGGATGGCGTTCTGAAAGCCGCTTTTTTCCTGCCGGATCATCTGCGGCTGGATGGAAACAACCCTGTCTATGAGGTGTTTCTCGACAAGGAACAGCGCCAGTTTCTGACCTACGATCACTTGGAGAAAAAGTGGCGGGATGCAAAACTGGACCGTTTGGAATGGCCTGGCAGGAACTACTACGCTACCTGCTGGGTCAGCGAGGAAGATGCTGCCCTGGTTCAAGACTATTTTTCCGGCGAGCGCGGTGGCGATCTCGGCATTCTTGACTTTCAACGGAATGTGAGGGACGAACAGCTGGAACGGCGCCACAAGCGGATCACTGACCCGTGGGACAAGGATCTGGCGCAGGTGCCGAAATTGCCAAAAGATTGGAAACGGTGGGCCGACAAGGTGGCCGTGCGGGAAAATTTTATATTTTACCATTACAAGCGCGGCGGAGCCAAAACCGGTTACTGCACTTTCTGCGGGAAGGAGGTGCCCATTTCCGGGCATCCCTACCACAACAAAGAGGGACGCTGTATCCGCTGCCGCCATCCTGTGGTGTTCAAGGCTTTGGGGCGCGCAGGCTATGGGCCGGCGAGATCCTGCTGGAAATGCGCCGGCGGGAAGAGTACCAGGAGCTGGAGATCGTGCTGGTCTACCCGTTTCCGGGCCATGACGAACGATGGGACCCGAAGAGTCAGGAGCGTCTGCGCCATCTGAAGGAAAACTGCGACCAGTTTGTAATGGGCAGCCAGATCGTGGGCGCCCAGGGGTATCGGGAGCGCACTGCCTACATGGTAGAACACGCTGATTGCCTGGTGGCCGTGTGTGATGATGAGACTGCTGGCCCGAGCGGCGTGGAGACGGTGTTGCGAATGGCAAAGGCGCGGGAATTGCCTGTGGTATTGATCCATCCGAACAGCGGAAAGATAAAATATCTCCATACCATGAAATAGATATATAAAGTGAGGACTACCACAAATTACATGGTAGCCCTCACTTTTATTTCTTTATGCCGACTTTTCTAAATTCTCCTGGCAAAAGCCCGGTGCTTTTTCTAAATAACTCTGCAAAACGACTGGATGTGGAATATCCTACAGTTTGAGCAATTTGCCCTATTGTTAGATTGGTGTTTGTCAATAAATACTCTGCCTGGCTCATTCGCCTTTGCTGGATGTACTCGGTGATCGTGCAATCGTAGTATTTCTTGAAACAGGTTTTCAGCTTTGTTGTTCCCATGCAAGCGATCTGCGTCAATCTTTCCAGTGGAATATCAGAAGCATAATGATCGCTCAAATAAGAGGCAACTGTCTGAACACTCGCTATATCTTGTTGCGAGAGTTTGTGGGCTGTTTTTTCAGGATGTTTCTTTTGGTATTCAACGATCATTGAAACGGCTTCTGCTACTTTGCCTTCATAAAAAAGTTTTGCGGCAATCCCTTCCCCGCGATAGTCTTTGATTTCTGTGA
>OLSM01002461.1_pt1 | contig 11893 bp, 9 predicted proteins | sample 1672721 | NCBI WGS metagenome assembly OLSM01 (sample SAMEA3136717, study PRJEB25190) | human gut metagenome | reverse complement strand
CGAGGTTAAGCTGGAAATCCGTGACAAGCTGGATTATATCAACATTTCCGAACGCATGCTCTACCCGGGGCTGGATGGCATCTGCCGCTGGATTGCCCGCCAATCCTCGGCCTTGGGTCCGAAATACAACCGCAAACCGGAGAATCTGCCACCTGCATAACAGACACTTTACCAAAAAAACTTCAAAGACTGTGTACTTTTTGTGTCATTGCGCGCTAAAATACAATTATCGGGAGTGTTTGTAATGGGTAATTGCGCGAAGATGCGCTTTTGCTAGACAACTACGAAAAAACGCAGGAGGGAACCAAAGATGAAATTCCGTTCCATGTTGGCGGCTCTGCTGGCGGTCATTTTCATGACCTGCGGCGTAGCCATGGCCGAGACCGCGGACCCGATTGAGATCACGATCTGGCATACTTTTACCGACGATCAGCAGGTTGCCTTGCAGGGCTTTGCCGATGCCTTCAACGAGAGCCAGGATCAGTACGAAGTCATCGTGCAGTCCCAGGCCTATTCCGGATTTGAGGACACCGTGTACAACGCCGTGGCCAACGGCGTCGGCCCGAGCATCATCTTCAACTACGCCTCCACCGCCGCCGACTACATCGAGGACGATCTGGTCGTCGACATGAGCCAGTACATCAACGAAGATCCCGAGATGCAGGAGATCTATGATTCCCTGCCCGAGGCCATCAAGGCGGAGACCGTCGGCTTCATTGACGGCGGCATGTATGCCCTCCCGGCCGTCACCACCGGCCCGATCTTCTTCTACAACAAGACCATCTTTGAAGAGGTTGGCGTAGAAGTCCCCGAAACCATCGACGAGCTGGAAGCTGTCTGCGACAAGCTGCTGGAAGCTGGCTACACGCCCTTCTCTCTGGCCAACAGCCCCGGCTGGACCGGCTCCATGTACTTCATGTACCTGGTGGCCCGCCACTCCGGCAACGATGAGTTCGACGCCGCCTACACCCAGGAAGGCTCCTTCACCTCCGATGCTTTCATCTATGCCGGTGAAAAGATTCAGGAGTGGGTGGAAAAGGGCTACTTCCCCGATGGCGTCAACTCCCTGTCTCCCGACGATTCCCAGGACCTGGCTTTGATGTATGACAACACCTGCGCCATGATGCTTCACGGCTCTTGGGTTGCCACCAGTATGAACACCGATAACTCCGAGTGGTACACCACCAACATCGGCGCGTTCCGCTTCCCCGAGGATGCCGAGGCTGCCGCCAACGGCGTGCCCCAGGATGTGGAAGTTGGCACCGCTATCGGCAATGGCTGGTCCTTCAACTGCTGGAACGAGGACGGCTCTGTGGACCAGACCAAGCTGGACGCCTGCTATGTGCTGGCTACGCAGTACTTCAACGACGATACCTGGAACCAGGAGAAGATTGACAACCTGACTATCCCCTCCATTGAAGGGTATGAGGATTCTCTGGATGACCCCAACATGACTACCGTGGCCGAGGTTTTCTTCAACGCCTCCAACGTGCAGCTGTGGTACGACCAGTACCTGCCCGCCTCTGTTACCGAGGTGCACAAGGACTGCATGAATGCCCTGTTTGGCCTGGAGAGCACTCCCCAGGAGATTGGCGAACAGCATGACGCTGCCATGCAGGAATACCTTGCCAGCCGGTAAGGAAAAAAGAAAGCGGCTTTAGAAATTTCCCCGCAGGAAGAAATACCCCTGCGGGGATTTTTCTAGATATTTTTCCCCTCCAAACAGAAAAAGAAAGGTGATGGGTATGAAAGAAAAGACCGGCCTGGCAAAGGTCCGGGCCAGAAGCACGGCCATTGCGGCCACCGTATTTCTGCTGCCGACCATCCTGCTGATTATCGTCTACATGATTTATCCCATTATCGATACCTTCGTTATCAGCATGTACAAATGGAACGGCATTTCTTCCGACCGCGTTTTCATCGGCTTTACCAACTGGCAGAACCTCCTTGTTGACGGGGAATTCTGGACTTCCTTTGGCCACAACGTCATTGTGATGGTGTTCTCCATTTTACTGCAAATCCCCATCGGTTTGCTGCTGGCCACCTTCCTGGACGCCCTGGGGAAGAAGGCCAACGCCTTTAAGATTGTGTGGTTCTTCCCCTACCTGATGAGCTCCGTGGCCATCGCGTTCCTGTTCACGTATGCCTTGGCTACCAACGGCGGCATCTTCTCCGAGCTGGCCTCGCTAATCGCCGGCAAGAATGTCACCGTGGACCTGCTGGGACGTAACCCTCAGGCGCTGTACACCGTCATCGGCGTGATGGCCTGGCAGTTTACGCCCTTCTACATGGTCTACTTCATCGCGGGGTACAGCAATATCGATACCTCCATTTACGAGGCGGCCATCATCGACGGCGCCAACCGCAGGCAGTACTTGTTTAAAATCGCCATCCCCCTGTTGATGCCCATTTTCAAAACCGCCTGCACCATGTCCCTCATTGGCTCCCTGAAGTACTTCGACCTGATTTGGAACCTCACCGGCGGCGGCCCCTCTGGCGGCACCGAGCTGATGGCCACCTATATGTACAAGCTGTCCTTCCAGCAGTTTAACATGGGCTACGGCTCCTGCGTGGCGGCGGGCATGTTCATCTTGATCACCGCCATCGCCCTGCTGTTCCAGAAAGTATTTGTCGTAAAGGAGGACTATTGAGTATGGCAACGAAAAAGCAGCAAGCCGAGTACCGGAAGAGTCAGGCCAAGAGCAAGCTGGCATGGGGCATCGCGTTTTTCTTTGCTATTGTGTGGCTGGTGATAGCCCTGGTCCCCTTCCTGTTCATGATTTTGAACTCTTTCCGCAAGCAGTTTGATATGCTCTCCCAGGGTGTGTTCCACCTGCCGGACCCCTGGTATTTTGAGAACTACTCCAACGTGGTGGCCAATGGCTTCTTTGGCTATTTCTTCCGCAGCGTGATTGTGGTGGCCATCTCGCTGGTGCTGATGCTGATGATTTCCGCCTTCGCGGCCTACCCGCTCTCCCGGATGAAGTTCCGTTTCCGCAACCTCATCTACGCCGGCGTGGTAGCCATGATGGCCATCCCCATGCACGTCACCTTGATTCCCATTTTCAAGATGACCACCAACATGGGCCTGTACGACACCCTCTGGTCCCTGATAGGCCCCTATGTGACTTTCGCCTTGCCCATGTCGGTGTTTATCCAAACGGCCTTTATGTCCACCATCCCCAAGGAGATTGAGGAGTCCGCCGAAATAGACGGCTGCAACAAGTACCGCAGCTTCTTCTCCATTATTTTGCCCCTGTCCAAGTCTGGCCTGTCCACTTTGGCCATCTACAACGGTGTGTCCATGTGGAACGAGTTCGCCTTTGCCAACACACTGCTGCAAACTCCCTCCAACAAGACGCTGCCCCTGGCCCTGGGCCAGTTCAAGGGCGAGCACTCCTTGGATATCCCCCTGATTTTAACCGTGCTGGTGCTGTCTGTGCTGCCTATGCTCATCCTGTTCATCGTGTTCCAGGATAAGCTGGTCAAAGGCATGATGGCCGGCGCGGTGAAGGGCTAAGGCTTTCACCAGCGAACAGCGCTTTTCACACAGTTGGATTCTTTCCTTTCAAAAACCATCCTCTGCGCGGCATGTTGCAGCGTAGGGGATGGTTTTTCTCTGGGCCCGCCGTATGCGGAGGCAGGGGAGAGGGAAAGAGCAACAGTAGGCCGATAGGGAAAACAAGCCGTGCCATTGCCGGAAAACAGCACACGCAATCCTATTTCCGATTTGTTTACGGCAACCCAAGCTGAAAGCACAATGCATGGCACGGCAATCCTTGTCAAGACTGTCCTGCCATGCATTGTGCTTTGACATAGCACCGGATTTTTTCTTGCCTGTGTGTTTCCGGCAGCTAAGAATGGGTTCCTAACTTCCCCGCCGCCATTCCCGCCAACTCCCGCAGCCGGGGCAGAGCGTGGCCGAAGAACTTCCTATACCCCTCACACAGGCAGTTGCGCCCCAGGGAGCCCTCCTCTCCCGCGGGACGGTAGCGGCGGCAGCCTCCCCGGCACAGGGGGAAGTACCCGCAGGCCTGGCAAGCCGGGTCCACCGCCCGGGACTGCTCCACAAAGCCCAGCGTTTTCCGCCGCTGGTTTACCTCCTCCAGGCTGTCCTCCCGCAGGTTGCCCAGGCGGTAGCCGTCCAGCACGTAAAAGTCGCAGGGGTACACCGAGCCGTCCGCCTCCACCACGTGCTGCATCCCGCAGACGCCCGCCATGCCGCAGGCCTCCGGCGGATAGCCCAGCAGCATCTCCACATAGTTCTCAAACTGCCGGATGGACGGCGCCCGCCCCACCTTGGCGTCCCGGTACCACAGGTCAAACAGCCTGCACAAAAAATCCCCGTAAGCCTCCGGCGTCAGGGAATATTCCTGGCTTCCCGGCTCCTCGCCCAAGGGGTCCAAGCAAGGAATAAATTGCAGATACCCCCAGCGGTTGCGCTGGTAAAAGCGGTATATCTTTTCCACATGCTGGGCGGTGGCCCTGTTGACCACCGTTAAAATATTGTACGCAACCCCGTGGCTTTCCAGCAGCTGAAGGACACGCACCGCCCGGTTGAACGTCCCCTGGCCCTGGGCGTCCAGGCGGTAGAGGTCGTGGGTGTCCTTCATCCCGTCCAAAGAGAGCCCCACCAGAAAATGGTTCTCCCGGAAGAACGCCGCCCACTGGCTGTCCAGCAGCAGCCCGTTTGTCTGGATGGAGTTGTACACCTGCACCCGGTTCACGTTGAGCCGCCGCTGCAGCTCCACCGCCTTGCGGAAAAACGCCAGCCCCGCCAAGGTGGGCTCGCCCCCTTGAAAGGCAATGGTGCAGCTGTGGCTGGCGGCGGCCAGGGCCTTTTCCAGCACCGCTGCCAGGGTGTCCTCTTTCATCAGGCCGTAAGAGGCCTGCTCCCGCTTCTCCACAATGTCGTGGTAAAAGCAATAGCGGCAGTTCAGGTTGCACAGCCCAGAGGCCGGCTTGATAAGCAGGTGTACGTGTCGCATGGCTCGCTCCTTTTCAACAACAGCAAAAAGCCCCGCTGCCGCGGGACTTCCTGCCAAATGTTTGGTTGTGGTTTTGTCATTCTTGCGCCGTCTCGGGAATCTCATACAAGCCCATAACCAGATTCAAAACATCAGGTTGTTCCTCAAACCGCATGAGTGATAAGTGCATAACGGTATGTTTACCGCCACCATCCGATTCCCAATGATGAACGGTAGAGTGCGTGTCTTCTAAATCGTTATCGTAAACGGTGGAAGGGCCATACTCTGCTTCCAGCTCCTGTGATAGGCTGGTCAGCGTTTCCTCCATTGCCGGCTCTATGTCGGATCCAACCCCGTTATACTGGTAAAACCGGAAGTGAATGACTTCTAAACTGCCAGAATCGGTGTTCCTCCTCACTTCTCATTTTACAAAAGGATTCCGGTTGTCTTTCGTGGGGGAGAACTTACCTCTGCATCGCCGCCACCCCATTACATTGTATAATATTTGGTATCTATATTATACCGTATATCGCTTTTTTGTCAATCTATTTTAGATAAAAAAGCAAATTAACGCAGGCTAATAAGCCGCTCCCCACGTTGCGGCAAAAGGGAAAGCCCGGCTTGCGCGGGGCTTTCCTGGTTTGCTTATGGCTCGTTGGGATGCCGCCGGCGCAGCTCTTGGGCGCCTTGGGCGCGGCCGGTCTGCTCCAGCCGCTGGGCGTACTCTTGCAGGTGGCCCCGGGTGTGGTAGGGCCCGCCCTCGTGGAGCACCGTGTACATGGGGTCAACGGGGCTGGGGGATTTCAGCATCTGCTCCTCCTGCCAGTCCAGAATCAGCTTGGCCCCCTGGGCGCACACCTCGGGGTGCAGCGCCTTCACGTCCCGCTGCTCGTGGGGGTCCTCCTTCACGTTAAAGAGCATCTCCCTGTCAAAGAGGTGGTACCCGTCGTGGAGGGTGCGGATGTAAATCCAGTCCCCAAACCGCGCCGAGCGCTGGCACACGTGGGCCATCTGGGAGAGCACCAGGTACTCCCGCCCGGCGGGCTCCCCCTCGGTGACAGTCGGGGCAAAGCTTTGGCCGTCCCACTTCTCCCAGGGCTCCACCCCCAGCAGCTGGGCCATGGTGGGCAGCAAATCCAGGCTGTAGTGAAGTCCGCTGTCCACCGAGCCCGCCTTGCAGCCGGGCCACTTCATGATAAAGGGGATGTGGCAGGTGGGGTAGTCCGCCGTCCCGTGCTCCGAGTAGATGGCCAGCTCGCCCATGTTCTCCCCGTGGTCCGAGGTGATGAAAATGGCCGTGTCCTCGTAGAGGCCCTGTTCTTTCAGCAAGTCCAACAGCTGCCCCACCAGGTAGTCTGCGTAGAGAATGCCCGTGTCGTACCCGTCCATGATGCGCCGCAGCCCCGCCATGTCCTGGGCGCTCCCTGGCATCCGGGGGTAGCCCGGGGCGATTTGGTCGGTGTACATCCCCAGCTCGTTGATGCCGTGGGGGCCCACCGCCTTCTTGTGCTCCTCCAGGACCGCCTCGTCGATCCAGCTGTCCAAAGGCACCTCCGCAAAGGGATTGCCAAAGCTTTCCGGCGCCCGGTAGGGGGTGTGGGGGTCCCAGAAGTGCACGTGTAGGAACCAGTTGTCCCGCTCCCGGTTGCGGCGCAGCCAGTCCAAAGCCACCGGCAGCACCTCCTCGCCGGATTCGTTCCCGTGGCCGCCCACGTTGTAGCACTCGTTAAACCCGGCGTTAAACCACCAGGAGGAGTGCCGCTCGGGGAAGGTGCTCACCGAGGCGGTGTGCATCCCCGCCTTGCGGAAGATGTTGTGGAAGCAGTTGTCGTCCACAATGTCGGTGAAATCCCGTGGGCAGCCTGTCAGCCGGCGGTCAGCGGCAGTGCCACCGTGGCCCACCGCCCCGTTGTGGATGCCGAACATCCCGCTGACCAGCGAGGCCCGGGAGGGCAGGCAGGGCGCGTCCGAGCAGTAGTACTGGTCAAAGCGGATGCCCTCCCGGCAGACCTGGTCCATGTTGGGGGTGGTGTTGCGGCTGTAGCCGTAGCAGCCCATGTGGTCCGGCCGCAGGGTGTCGATGTCTATGAACAGAATCCTCATATTTTTCGCTCCTCTCCGTAAAAATATTAGGACTATTTTAGCATATTTTTCCGGCAGAAGGAAGGGCTTTGCCGCAAATTGCCAAAGTTTTTCCAAGGGGCTGGCGCCTTGCGGGAAAATCATGTACAATATTATAGAAATATAGTGGAATGGGAGGTCGCCCTATGGCAGAGGAACTCATTGTGTTGGCTTCTCAGTTCTCCCAGCGGATGGGCGGGGGAGTGCCTGTCACTGTCTGTGCTGAGCCCATGGGCCCCGGGGAGGAGGGCTTTTCCGGGGCAAAGCTGCTGCGCCTGCGCTGTACGTATGCGGATGGGGGAGAGGCCACCTGCATCGCCAAGCACACCACCTGGCAGGAGCGGGCGGTGATGCAAACCTTCACCGGCCAGGGGCGGGGCTTTACCCCAGCCGCCTGGGACACCCAGGAAACCTCCCAGGAGGACGCCTGGCTCTTGCTGGAGGACGTCAGCCCCAGCCAGCCCCTGCCCACGGACACTTTGGCCTGGAAAGCCCAGGTGGCCTAAGCGCTGGCCGCCCTCCACGGGGACAACCTGTCCCGCCCCGGCACCCCGGCCTTGCTGCCCCCCGCCCAAGAGGACCATTGGCAGCGGGTCACCACAGCCCTTTCCCTGGACCACCTCCAGCGCCAGTGCCAGCAGGACGGGGCGTTCTCCCGGCGCTACGGCAGCCTTCTGCCTCAGCTGTACAAGCGGGGGGAGCGCTTTGTCCGGGAGATGCTGGCCCTCAGCAAGGAGGAAGCCACCCTCACCGTGACCCACGGCGACCTGCAAACCATCTGCGGGGACCACGTGCGCCGCTTCCGGGATAGGCCCATGGTCATCGATTGGGGCTTTACCCAGCGGGCGCCCTTATACATCGATTTGGTGGACTTTTTCACCCGCCAGGAGTCTTTGCTCTATTGGGAAGCCCTGCGCCGCCAGGGGAGCGTCCTCAGCCAGGCCAGCTTCCTGGAGCGCTGGCAGGCTGCCTCCGTCTACCCTGGCTTCATCTACCTGTACCCCGCGCTGATGCAGTACCTGCGTGGGGACGATTCCCGCCTGGAAAAGCTCATAAACCTGCTGCTGGCCGGCTGACCTACCGTTGACGGCAGCACGCTTGCTATGGTACACTTATTATTGTAAGGTTGGGTTTCTCCAGGGGAAAAGCCCTGTCCCTGGTTGGGACAGTCTTTCGCCGTGGAACCGCCGCCTTTGCCAGGAAACCATAATAAACCATACTATAGCTGTCCGTTTGATGAAACGGCAAGTATCCCATGGTGCTTCGTTCCTGTGTAAGAGGGGGGAGGAAATGGACCTGAATTTTGAGTATTACAAAGTGTTCTATTACGTCTCGAAATACGGCAGCCTCACCCGGGCGGCCAACGTGCTTATGACCAGCCAGCCCGCGGTGACCCGCACCATCCACAACCTGGAAAGCGAGCTGGGCTGCCGGCTGTTCATCCGCAGCAAGAAGGGGGTGGAGCTCACCCCGGAGGGCCGGGTGTTCTACGAGTACATCTCCGCCGCCTGCGCCCAGATTTTCAAAGGGGAGAACGAGCTTGCCAGCATGGTGGGGCTGGAAAACGGCACCATCTGCATCAGCGCCACGGAGACGGCTTTGCACTGCTGCCTGTTCCAGGCGGTGGAGCAGTTCACCAAGGAGTATCCCGAGGTGCGCTTTAAACTTCTCAACAACAGCACGGCGGCCTCCATCCAAGCCCTGAAAACGGGCAAGGCAGATTTGGCCGTTGTCTCCTCCGACCCCGCCGCGGCGCCGCCTTTGCGGGTCAAAACGCTGCGGGGCTACCAGGAAATCCTCATCGGCGGCCAGAAGTTCCAGCATCTCAAGGGCGAAAAGCTTTCCCTGCGGGAGCTGGCGGACTGCCCCTGGATTAGCCACACCTCCGGCTCCATCACCCGGGACTTCTTCAATCAATACTTTCAAGAGCACGGCCTGTCCTTCCAGCCGGATATTGAGCTCGCCACCACAGACATGATTCTCCCGGCGGTGCGGCACAACCTGGGCATTGGGTTTATCCCCGCGGAGTTCGCCACCGAGGATTTGCGCCAGGGCACCGTGTTCGAGATCGCCGTGGAGGAAAAGCTCCCCCAGCGGAGCATCCAGCTGGTGTACGACACCGAATATCCCCAAAGCGTTGCTTCTAAGACCTTTTTAGAGTTCCTTTTCCGGTAACCATATCAAAAAAGTATGGAAGTAATGCGGGATTTGTATTTTACCGTCGCATCCTTTCATGGTACAATACACATGGTTAAAGAATTAACGAGCGCAAGCCATGCGAACGTTTTCTAGTTACCCGCGCGGGCCTCTCCCGCGACAAAATACAACAGAAAGAGGGAACAGTATGCAAGAAACGACCTGCCTCGAAAAGCAGCCTTTGTCTCAGGAAATGCTGGAAAAGATGGACGCCTATTGGCGCGCTTCCAACTACCTGTCCGCTGGCCAGCTGTACCTGCTGGACAACCCCCTGCTGAAGGAACCCCTTACCATGGACCACATCAAGAAGAAGATTGTGGGCCACTGGGGCACCGTGCCTGGGCAGAACTTCGTGTATGTCCACTGCAACCGCGCCATCAAGCGGTATGACCTGGACATGATTCTGCTCTCCGGCCCCGGCCATGGCGGCAACTTCCTCATTGCCAACACCTATCTGGACGGCAGCTACAGCGAGGTCTACCCCAACATCAGCCAGGACGAAGAGGGCATGAAGAAGATGTTCAAGCAGTTCTCCTTCCCCTGTGGCGTTCCCAGCCACTGCGCCCCCGAGACCCCCGGCTCCATCAACGAGGGCGGCGAGCTGGGCTACTCCATTGCCCACGCTTTCGGCGCTGTGTTTGACAACCCCGACCTGATTGCCACCGTGGTTGTGGGCGACGGCGAAGCCGAGACCGGCCCCCTGGCCACCTCTTGGCAGTCCAACAAGTTCCTCAACCCCATCACCGATGGCGCCGTGCTGCCCATCCTGCACCTGAACGGCTACAAGATTAGCAACCCCACCATCTTCTCCCGTATCTCCCACGAGGAGATCGAGAGCTTCTTCAAGGGCTGCGGCTGGAAGCCTTACTTCGTCGAGGGCGACGACCCCATGACCATGCACAAGCTCATGGCCGAGACCATGGACACCGTCATCGAGGAAATCAAGGCCATCCAGAAGAACGCCCGCGAGAACAACAACGCCGAGCGTCCCGTGTGGCCCATGATTGTGCTGCGCACCCCCAAGGGCTGGACCGGCCCCAAGGTTGTGGACGGCAAGCAGATTGAGGGCTCCTTCCGCGCCCACCAGGTGCCCCTGACCATGGAGTCCCCCGAGCATCTGGACCTGCTTAAGGAGTGGCTGGAGAGCTACCACGCTGAGGAACTGTTCGATGAGAACGGCCGCCTCATCCCCGAGCTCCAGGAGCTGGCCCCCAAGGGCAACGCCCGCCTGGGCGCCAACCCCCACGCCAACGGCGGCCTGCTGCTGAAGGACCTGCGCCTGCCCGACTTCCGCAAGTACGGCATCGAGGTTGACCCCGGCAAGACCAAGGCACAGGATATGATTGAGCTGGGCGGCTATATCCGCGACATCTTCAAGCTCAACGAGGAAAACAAGAACTTCCGTATCTTTGGGCCTGACGAGAGCATGTCCAACCGCCTGTACAAGGTCTTCGAGGCCCAGAACCGCGATTGGAACGCCGAGACCCTGGATTCCGACGAGGCCCTGGCCCGCGACGGCCGCATCATGGACTCCATGCTCAGCGAGCATATGTGCGAAGGCTGGCTGGAAGGCTACCTGCTCACCGGCCGCCATGGCTTCTTTGCCAGCTACGAGGCCTTCATCCGCATCGTGGACTCCATGGCTGCCCAGCATGCCAAGTGGCTGAAGGTCTGCAACCAGCTCTCCTGGCGGCAGCCCATCGCCTCTTTGAACTTCATCCTCACCTCCAACGTGTGGCAGCAGGACCACAACGGCTTTACCCATCAGGACCCCGGTTTCCTGGACCACATCGCCAACAAGAAGGCAGACGTGGTGCGCATGTACCTGCCCCCGGATACCAACTGCCTGCTCTCCTGCTTTGACCACTGCATCAAGAGCAAGAACTACGTCAATGCCATTGTGGCTTCCAAGCATCCCAGCTGCCAGTGGCTGAACATGGACCAGGCTGTGAAGCACTGCACCCAGGGCATCGGCATCTGGGAGTGGGCCAGCAACGATGACGGCGAGGAGCCCGACATCGTCATGGCTTGCTGCGGCGATACCCCCACCCTGGAGACCATGGCCGCTGTCACCATCCTGCGTGACGAGATGCCCGAGCTGAAGATTCGCGTGGTCAACGTGGTGGACCTGTTCAAGCTGGAGTCCGACCACAAGCATCCCCACGGCCTCAGCGATGCCGAGTACAACGCTATCTTCACCAAGGATAAGCCCATCATCTTCGCTTTCCACGGCTATCCCACCCTCATCCACGAGCTGACCTACGAGCGCACCAACCGCAACCTGAGCGTTCACGGCTACCAGGAAGAGGGCACCATCACCACCCCCTTCGATATGCGCGTGCAGAACGAGATTGACCGCTTCAACCTGGTGAAGGACGCCATCATCCACCTGCCCCAGCTGGGCAACAAGGGCTCTCACCTCATCCAGCGCATGAACGACAAGCTGGTGGAGCACAAGCAGTATATCGCCGAGTACGGCCAGGATATGGAAGAAATCCGCAACTGGGAGTGGCACACCCCCAACAACTAAGGAGAACGCTTCCATCCCGCAAGTACCCGCGCGTGTGATTGCGTGATACATCCAGAAAGGCTAGGACAACCGTCCTAGC
>OLSM01002456.1_pt1 | contig 11923 bp, 10 predicted proteins | sample 1672721 | NCBI WGS metagenome assembly OLSM01 (sample SAMEA3136717, study PRJEB25190) | human gut metagenome | reverse complement strand
GTCGTGGCTGGTGTCTTCTTCGGCCGCGAAAAGGACTTGTGGGGCGACCTACTCAACCGTTGTCAGCTGCGGGAAATCAAAAACGGGTAATTGTTTGGGATGATGATTTCTCGTGGTGCTATTTAGTAAACTTCACCGGAGGGGATTCAAGCGGAAGCCCTTCGATTACTTCTTAGCCGCACCGGCTTTAGGACGTTTGGCCCCGTATTTGGAGCGACGCTGTGTGCGGTCTTTCACGCCGGAGGTATCGAGCGTGCCGCGCACGATGTGGTAGCGCACACCGGGAAGGTCTTTCACACGGCCGCCGCGCACGAGCACGATCGAGTGCTCCTGAAGGTTGTGACCCTCGCCGGGGATGTAGGAGTTGACTTCCTTACCGTTGGTGAGGCGTACACGGGCTACCTTACGCATAGCCGAGTTAGGTTTCTTAGGTGTGGTAGTGTAAACACGCACGCAGACACCACGACGCTGGGGGCAGCTGTCGAGGGCGGGCGATTTGCTCTTGTCCACAAGGGTTTCGCGTCCTTTTCTTACTAATTGCTGAATAGTAGGCATCTTAGTTTGTTAAATGAGTTTTGATGTTTGTTTTCTTATGCTTTGCTTTTTAACTGCGTATTCCATGGCTTTCCGCGCACGAATATCGCGCTCCATCGCGTTGAATCCCAACGGATTGCAACATGAACGGGCACGCAATACTCCGAAAAGCGATGCAAAATTACGATTTATTCAACTAATTACCAAATATTTTGAGAAATATTTCCGCCGGTTCGGCGGAGGGGGAGGCGATAGAGCGGATAGGCGACGGAGCGACCGCCGAAACCCTGCTTCTGGCGGTGAAGTCCCTCGTTGAGAAGACGGCCGCCGCGCTCGGTGGAGATGCCGAAGTCGAGGTAGCGCACCGGGCCGTAGAGCCCGGCGGCAAGGTCGGCGCGAAGCTCATGAAACAGCAGCGCAAGCGCGCCGTGGGCGCGGCCTTCGTCCGATGCGGCGATATATTGCGCGTGAGCCACGGTCGGGGTGAGATACAATACGGTTCCGGCAACCATGCGCCCATCGGGGCCGTCGACGGCGAAGAGCCGGATATTCTCCGGAAAGCGCGAGGCGAGCAGCTCGATTTCGGCGAGCGAGTGGACAGGCCGCGTATCGTGTCTTCCGGCAAGCACGTCTTCAAGTATCTTCCAGTATTCGGCAAAACGGCGGTTCTCCCCCACCCTCAGCCCGGCCACCTCGGCCCGGCGCAGGTTGCGACGCGAGTTCTCGTCGAAACGCGGAGCGTCGCGAAGGTCGACGGCCGACGAGACACCGCACGCCTCCATCGTGGCACCAAGCCGGAATAGCGCGTAAAGATCGTCGTCGGCAGGCACCGAAGGATATATCCACGGCAGAGGTTTATAGAGCATCTCTTCCACCCCGTTGTTGCGATAATATTCTATGGCTAAAGCCCATACCTCAAGCATCGAGGAGGCGTCGAAGCCACGCACGGGCGTTATCCATCCGCCATAGGTAAGGCCCTGATGAGACCATAGGATGTTGCCGCTCCGGTTGGCCGGAAGCATGGCGACAATGCGCCCGGAATCGCTGCGCGCGATAATCGACGCGTCGGCGAAGCGGTCGGAATGGTAGTCCATATATGGACGCGTAAGCAGAAACGTCTGCTGGCGCGAACGCGCCGCAAACTCATCCCACTCGGCGGCCATAGAGGCCTCATAGGGCGTTATCACCATATTATAAACAGGGCTAAGTTTCGTTAATTGCCGTAAAGTTACTACTTTTGCAGAAACAAACCCATACCGACTCCCAAGAAATCATTATTCCCGACATGAACATAGCAATAGTTGGCGCCAGCGGCGCCGTAGGCCAGGAATTACTCCGAGTGCTCGACCAGACCGATTTCCTCATCGACAACCTCACGCTTTTCGGTTCCAGCCGCAGCGCGGGGAAATCCTATACCTTCCGCGGCAAGGAATACACCGTGAAGGAACTCCGCCACAACGACGACTTCCGCGGCATCGACATAGCATTCACCTCGGCCGGAGCATCCACCTCGCGCGAATTCGCCGAGACAATAACGAAACACGGCACGCTGATGATCGACAACTCCAGCGCCTTCCGCATGGATCCCGACGTTCCGCTGGTGGTGCCGGAAGTCAACGGCGACGATGCTTTCAACGCCCCGCGCCGCATAATCGGCAACCCCAACTGCACCACAATCCAGATGGTGGTGGCCCTGAAACCCATCAACGACCTCAGCCCCATCCGCCGGGTGCACGTGGCCACATATCAAGCTGCCAGCGGCGCAGGAGCCGCCGCAATGCAGGAGCTTGAAAACCAGTATGGAGAAATCGCCCGCGGCGAAAAGCCCACCGTGAAGAAATTCGTGGCACAGCTCGCCGGCAACGTCATCCCCCACATCGACGTGTTCACCGACAACGGCTACACCAAGGAAGAGATGAAGATGTTCAACGAGACGCGCAAGATAATGCACTCGCCCGACATGCGTGTGAGCGCCACATGCGTGCGCGTGCCGGTGCTCCGCGCCCACTCCGAGGCCATCTGGGTGGAGACGGAGAGCCCCGTAAGCCTCGCCGACGCTCGCGCCGCCTTCGAGAATGCCGAAGGTGTGGTGCTGATGGACGATCCTGCCAACGGAGTCTACCCCATGCCGCTCGACCTTGCCCACCACGATCCGGTATACGTAGGGCGCCTGCGCAAGGACCTCTCCGACGACTGCGGGCTCTCGTTCTGGACCGTAAGCGACCAGATCCGCAAAGGAGCCGCGCTCAACGCCGTGCAGATTGCCCTCTATATGCTCGCCCACAAAAAATAACAGCCGCCAGAAAATCCGGAAACCACCGCGAAGTTCCACCCGATGATATTAGCCGCGTTAGTCACCGACCCCGTCACCATCTTCCTGATAGTGCTGACAATAATACTGTTGGCGCCGGTGATTCTCACGCAGCTGAAGATTCCGCACATAATCGGCATGATTGTGGCCGGTGTGGTGGTCGGGCCCTACGGATTCGACGTGCTCGACCGCGACAGCTCGTTCAATATCTTCGGGCAGGTAGGCCTGCTCTACCTGATGTTTCTTGCGGGGCTGGAAATCGACATGTACCATCTGCGGCGCAACCTGCGGCGCGGAATCTCGTTCGGGCTGCTCACTTTTTTCATTCCCATGGCAATGGGCGTGGCGGCGAGTGTCTATCTGCTCCATCTGGGCTGGCTGACATCGTTTCTGCTTGCCTCGATGTATGCCTCCCATACCCTCATAGCCTATCCCGTAGCCGCACGTTTCGGCCTGACAAAGACTCCGGCTGTACTCATCTCCGTGGTAGGAACGATTGTGGCGGTAATCGGCGCCCTGCTCGTGCTGGCCGCATGCGTCAACATCCACCTCACCGGTGAATTCCAGATTTCCGCCATGCTCTGGCTTATTGCCAAACTGGCCATGTACTGCATGGGAGTGCTCTACGCATTTCCCCGCATCACACGCTGGTTTTTCAAGCGCTTCAGCGAGAAAGTCACGCAATACGTCTATGTGCTCGTAATGGTGTTTTTCTCAGCCTGGGTATCGGGAGCGATCGGGCTTGAGCCTGTGCTCGGAGCTTTCTTCGCCGGACTGGTGCTCAACCGCTACATTCCAGCCACATCGCCGCTGATGAACAGTATCGAATTCGTGGGAAACGCCCTTTTCATCCCCTACTTCCTTATAGGCGTGGGAATGATGATCAATCTGCGCGTTATCGTGGAAGGCAATACGCTGCTCATAGCATCGATCATGCTGGCTGTAGCGCTCGCAAGCAAATGGCTGGCTGCCCTGGCAGCCCAGCGGCTCTACCGCATGGCTCCCGCCGACCGCTCGATGATGTTCGGCCTGACCACCGCCCACACCGCAGTGGCCCTGGCCGTTGTGACCATCGGCTACAATATGATTCTCCCCGACGGCACGCGCATGATGGACGAGACCATTCTCAACGGCACGGTGCTCGTGATTCTCGTAACCTGCGCCATCGCCCCGATATGCACATCGACTGCGGCCTCCAAAATCAAAGTGCGCCAGCTCCAACAGGAAGCCACCGCCGAGGGCATAACCTCCGAGGGCGAGGAAGAAACCCGCGCCCGGGCCTCGGCACCGCGAAAATCCCTTGTATGCCTCTCCAACCCCATAACGGCCCAGGCGCTGACGGATTTCGCTCTGATGATGCGCCGCCACCGCTCTGGCATAAGAGCGGAACGCCTGCTCGCCCTCCACGTGCGCAACGACAACTCGCGCGCATCGAAGGCTGTGGGAGAGAACGCCCTGAAAATCGCCGCCGACACCGCCGCAGGCGCCGACACCGCCATCAGTCTGGTCGAGCGATTCGACCTTAACACCGTCACAGGCATCCTGAACTGCATTCAGGAGCGCGATGTAGACCGCATAATTCTCGGCATGCACCGCAAAGCCACCGTAATCGACACTTTCATGGGCGCTAAAATCGAGCAATTGCTCCGCGCCACAAACTGCGAGACGGTAATCTCGCGCTGCTATATCCCGCTCAACACTATAACCCGCATCGCCGTCTTCATGCCCGAAAAGGCCGAGTACGAGACCGGTTTCCGCTCGTGGGTCGAGGCCATGGGCGCTCTGGCCGCCCAGATAGGCTGCCGCATAATATTCTGCTGCCGGAAGGTGCAGGAGCAGGCCGTGCGCGCCGTAATACGCCACGCCTCGCTCGAAATCCGCCATGAGTACCGCACCATGGAGTCTGACGACGATTTCATGCTGCTGGCCAACCGCGTGCTCGACGACGACCTGATGGTCGTGGTGTCGGCGCGCCCCAATTCCCTCTCCTACACAGCCCACATGGCCGAGACACCACTCTTGCTCCAGAAGTATTTCAGCAGCAACAACCTCTGCATCGTCTATCCCGAGCAGTTCGGCGCCGAACCGATGCAGTTCTCATTCACCGACCCGCTCGGATCCGACATCGCCACCACTCCCTCGCCGCTGTGGCTGCGTCTGCGCTCCGCCTTCCATCGCCTCAACCAGATGAAGAAACGCCTAACCCACTACCGCCGCAAATAAACTCTGGCGCGACGGCAGGCGTTATTCAAGCGATACTATTTTTTCCGGACAACATTCCCAAAAACATACCGACAATGGATAACACCTCTATTCGCGTGGCCGACAATTTCGACCTCGCGTCAATCAAATCGCCTGCCGACATAAAAAGGCTGACAGTTGATGAGCTCCAGCTGCTCGCCGACCGTCTCCGCGTTCCTCTTACCGAAAAACTCGGCCGCCACGGCGGACACGTTGGCCCCAACCTCGGTTTCATGGAGGCCACCATCGCACTGCACTACGTGTTCGACGCCCCCACCGACAAACTCGTGTTCGACGTATCACATCAGACCTCTCCCCATAAAATGCTCACCGGCCGCATCCAGGCATTTCTCGACCCGACACACTACGACGACGTAACCGGCTACACTTCGCCCAAGGAGAGCCCCTACGATCTCTTTTCAGTCGGCCACACATCGACCTCCGTGGCTCTGACTGCCGGCCTGGCCAAAGCGCGCGACATGCGGGGCGGAAAGGAGAACGTCGTAGCCATAATCGGCGACGGCTCCCTCAGCGGAGGCGAGGCCTTCGAGGGTCTCGACTACGCCGCCACCCTCGGGTCGAACTTCATCGTGGTGGTCAACGACAACCAGATGAGCATAGCCCCCAACCACGGAGGTATCTATGAGAATCTGCGCCTGCTGCGCGACACCGACGGCACCGCCCAGTGCAATCTGTTCAAAGCCATGGGCTTCCGATATCTCTATGTGCCCTACGGCAACGACGTGGCCAGCCTCGTCAAGGCGTTCGAAGCTGTAAAGGACTCCGACACGCCCGTGGTGGTCCATATCGACACCATGAAAGGCAAAGGCCTCCCCGTAGCCGAGCGCAATAAGGAGAAGTTCCACTATTCGATGCCATTCGACCCCAAGACCGGCAAGCTGCTCAAGCCGGTTCATCCGCGCATGTATGAAGACCTCTTCGCCACCCATATGCTCGACCGCATGGCCAACGATCCGAAGGTCTGCACCATCACCGCCGGCACTCCGGGCGCCATCGCCTTCGGACCCGACCGCCGCGAGGCTGCCGGGAGCCAGTTTATCGACGTGGGCATCGCCGAACAATGTGCCACAGGCCTCGCCTCCGGACTTGCAAAGGGCGGTGCACGCCCGGTGTTCGGCGTGGAGGCCACATTCCTCCAGCGCGCCTACGACCAGCTCGAGCAGGACGTGGCCATCAACTCCACCGCAGCGGTGTTCGTCACCTTCAACGGCAGCGTATGGGGCATACCCGACGAGACACACCTCGGATTCTTCTGCGCCCCGATGACGGCCACAATTCCAGACCTCCCCATCCTCGCGCCCACCAATGCCGACGAATTTACAGCCATGCTCGACTGGGCCATCGACCAGACCAAGACGCCTGTTATGATAATAGCTCCCGCAGTGCCGGTCGCGCCGGCCACAACCGAAGTAGCCAACGACTATACGAACATCGGCTACCAGATTGTAGAGGAGGGCAAGGATGTGGCCGTAATCGCCGCGGGCGACTTCATGCAGCTCGGCCGGGATGCCGTGGAGCTGATGAAGCAGCAGAGCCTTACACCCACCCTCATCAATCCGCGCATAGTTTCCGACATAGACCGCGCCGCCCTCGACAGCCTACGCGACTACCGCGTACTGATTACGCTTGAAGACAACAGCGTGGCCGGAGGCATGGGAGAGAAAATCGCCGCCTATCTCGGCGAAGCCCCCGTAAAGGTGAAAGTGCTGGGCCTCCCGCGCGCCCTCCCCGACCGATACAAGGCCTCAGAGCTCATGGCCGCCAACGGGCTCACCCCGCAGGCAATCGCTAAAGCCGTCGCAGTAGCTCTCGGCAACTGATTTCCGGATTATAAGTAACTGGTCGAAATTATTTTGATATTTCCGGGAGGAAAATTTTCAGGAGATTTTTCTCGATGAAGAAGGAGTGTAGATGTCTACACGACTGATGAAGAGAGGAAAAGATTCGAAAATTTTTCCGCGGAAATGTTGAAATAATCAGATCAGGAAAGCAAAAATAATTTTGAACAGTTACTTACCATAATATTCCTTTCAGTGAAACAATACCTCGACCTGCTGCAGCACATCATGGAGCATGGTGTGCAGAAAACCGACCGCACCGGCACGGGCACGCGCAGCGTGTTCGGCTATCAGATGCGCTTCGACCTCGCCGACGGCTTCCCGCTGCTCACCACCAAGAAGCTGCATCTGAAATCCATCATCCACGAGCTGCTGTGGTTTCTGCGCGGCGACACCAATGTGCGCTACCTTCAGGAAAACGGCGTGCGCATATGGAACGAGTGGGCCGACCCTGACGGCGAGCTGGGCCACATCTACGGCTACCAGTGGCGGTCGTGGCCCGACTACGACGGCGGATTCATCGACCAGATTTCCGAGGCGGTGAAAGCCATAAAGGAGACCCCGGATTCGCGCCGCATCATAGTGAGCGCATGGAACGTTGCCGACCTCAAGCGCATGAATCTCCCTCCATGCCATGCCTTTTTCCAGTTCTATGTGGCCGAGGGGCGCCTTTCGCTCCAGCTCTATCAGCGCAGCGCCGACTGCTTTCTGGGCGTTCCCTTCAATATCGCAAGCTACGCTCTGCTGCTGATGATGATGGCGCAGGTGTGCGGCCTCAAGCCCGGCGAGTTTATCCTCACTACAGGCGATACACATATATATAACAATCATTTCGACCAGGTGAGGGAGCAGCTGCAGCGCACGCCGCGCCGACTCCCCGTAATGAAACTCAACCCCGAGGTGAAAAGTATCTTTGATTTCACTTACGACGACTTCACTCTCGAGGGCTACGACCCGCTGCCTCACATCAAGGCGCAGGTGTCAGTCTGATTCAAAACCACTTTACCGATGATTTCGATTATAGCAGCCATAACAGCCGACCGCGCCGCCATCGGGCGCCGCGGCGACCTGCTTTTCCATATTTCCGCCGACTTGCGCCATTTCAAACAGCTGACGTCGGGCCACACCGTGGTGATGGGTCGTAAAACCTTCGAATCGCTCCCCAAGGGGGCGCTCCCCGACCGACGTAACATAGTGGTGACGCGCAATGCAGCCTGGAGCGCTCCGGGTGTGGAGACCGCCACCTCGATAGAGGAAGCCATGGACCTTGCCTCGCAGACGGATTCGGCTTCCGAACCTGAAATATTCATAATCGGCGGCGGCCAGCTTTATGCCGCCGCACTTCCGCTGGCAGGGCGTATGGACCTCACTATCGTCGACGAGCCCACCCCCTCCGACGCCGATACCTTTTTCCCGGAAATCGACCCTGACCAATGGCAGATTTCCGAGCTCGGCGAACCTCAGACCGACGAGCGTTCGGGCGTACGTTTCCGCTTTATCACCTTCGCCAGGAAATAAGAGTTTGCCAAAAAATTTTTTGGACAATCTCTAAAAATGGCCTCCGGCGTTGGGCGATGCTGCAAAAATCGCTAACTTTGTAGCTGTGTCTGCCTCTTCGGCAGCCAATGGCCCGGTAGTTCAACGGATAGAATAGAAGTTTCCTAAACTTTAGATAGCAGTTCGATTCTGCTCCGGGCTACAATACTGTTCAGATACTTCCGCCACGGTGCGGGAGTGGCATATTTACCCCTCGATCAATGAAAGCTGCCCTATGGATGCGCACTGTGATAATCGGAGCCATGGCTTCGGTGGTCGCGGCGTGTGCCTCGATAGGCAGGCCCGAGGGTGGCCCGCGCGACGAGACTCCCCCCGAGTTCGTGCGTTCAACCCCCGCGCCAGGCTCTACCGGGGTCGACCGCAACCGCATCGATATCTTCTTCAACGAGAACGTGAAGCTTGAGGATATTCAGAACAAGCTTGTGGTATCTCCGGCCCAGATGCAGCAGCCGGTGGCCCGCGCCAACGGCCGCAGGGTTACTCTCGAACTGCGCGACTCGCTGCGCGACAGCACTACCTACACCATTGATTTCTCCGACGCCGTGCGCGACCTCAACGAGGGAAATATCCTCGACGGATTCGCCATGGATTTTTCCACCGGCTCCACAATCGATACCCTCCGCATTTCCGGCATGGTGTTTCAGGCCGAGAATCTCGAACCCGCCCAGGGTATGGTGGTCGGCGTCTACAGCAACCTCGCCGATTCTGCCATCCGCACCCTGCCGCTTGAACGCGTGGCCAAGACCAACCAGCTCGGGCAGTTTACCATACGCGGCCTCAAGCCCGGCACATATCAGATTTTCGCCATCGACGACCGCAACCGCGACTGGCACTGGGACCGCTCCGAAGCAGTGGCTTTTTCCAGCGTAACACTCTCGCCGGGCGTAGTGCCGGTCGAGGTGGCCGACACACTGCAAGGTTCGGAACATCAGGACTCCATAGTATTCCGCACGGCCTACCACTATATGCCCGACGACGTGCTGCTCACGCTGGTGACCAACGTTCCCGAGCTGCGCGGGCCCGACCGCGTGGTGGCCGCCTTGCGCGAGGAGTGCCCCGAGGTCACGAGCATCGTCCAGAACGTCAACACGCGCAGGACCAACGCCATCCTCGGCAAGCAGAACCGGACCCTGTGGGGCACCGGCGTCATGCATGACAAGCTGCTTGGCTGCACCTTTGAGATTGGCCCCTCGAGCTTCTACCAGACCAACCCCGAGCAGACCGAGGTCCTCTACCAGCTGGCCCTTGACGCAGCGGACCTCGAGGGCGGCATGAGCGTGCTGGACGCCTACTGCGGAACGGGCACCATCGGAATCTGCGCCGCTGCCGCAAACAGCGTATCGGAAAGCTCCTGTTCCCACAGCGCATCCAGCGGGTTAATGACAAGCGTATCCGGGTCCAGATACAGGATTTTATCGATCTGCGCCGGCAGCAGTTCTCCCGCCAGCAGACGATAGTACATCTCCTTGGGATAGCGGGCACTGATCGGTGCAGAGCGAAACAGCGTCTCCTCTACTCTCTGCGGATACAGCTGCATACGATTTATATGAGCGTATTGCGCGATGGCATGCAGCTGACGCTCGCTCAAAGAGCTGTGCAGCAGATACAGCTCAAATGTGCGCTTGGGATTATTGAGTGAGATCGAGGTCAGCAAGACACAAAGCTGAAAAAGATAACCGGCATCTAAGGCTACGAGCAAGCGAATTGCAGATTTGTTCTCGGTTTTTGTTTCCATGGCTTCCTCCGAATATGAGCGAACGGACATTTTATCGCACTGTCTGCCAGAGTGCCGCTCTCTCCCTCATTCTACACCTTTCCCGCCGCGCGTCAATCTTCGTTTCCCTTTAATTGTCTATTTTTTTTGCTCAGAAGAAAATGCTCATTGTTTTGCCGCAGACAGTAAGGAATCTATGAACTTACTCCCTGTCAGCTCCTTCAAAACGGTGTAGCCGGTTAATCTGCAGCACACAGATCATTGTAACGCCCTAGTACCTAGCAAAATGCCGATGCCGAAAAATAGCCATTTCACGAACATCAGCCTCCTCTCCGCGCATGAAAAAAGAGCCGCTGAACTCGACTCTTTCCTACTTTTATCAATCACAAATCAAGTAATACAGCAATCTCATCTACTGTATTCAGCACTTCATGGAATTCAAGTTCTCCAATGTATGGATTATCCGCAACATAACGGTCCCACAGAAGATACAGCGCCGGCTCTTCCCGAATGTCTTTTAAAATCTCTCTCCAGTCATGGAGGTCTTCCAGAGAACCTCTCTTTTCCGCTGTATGTAAAACTGCCTTTTGAAATATTTCCATACGGACCGTATCCCTGCGGCCAAGATAAAGCATATGAAGGTCATAAAAATCCCTTGCCCGGGTAGTCCCGATATTCCTGCGCAGAATCGTTTCATATTTTTCCGCCAGAACCGTTTCCACCGTATAAGCCATAACCGACACCGATCTTTCCTCAAATAACAGCGGAAAATCATATTGGACTGCGGATGGCGTAATCACATCTCCAGTTGTAATGTCAATTTTCATAGGGCTGTTGATCTTCCCATACTGAGCGTGCAGGTGTACCCGGAAATTATGATATTCATCCTCTTCCCGGATCGGTTCGATTTTCTGAAATTCAAAAGATATACCGTCTCCTACATCTATAGAGAGAATTTTTTTGACAACCTCAGTAATTTCCGCTTCATCCATCTGGATTCCCCGAACAGTAGTATCCATATCCATAGTCGTGCGTTCACTGATTCCAAGCATAGATGAAATCAATAGCCCGCCTTTCAGGATGAAATTTTTCTTATAATCAGACCCAGCCAGCCGATCTATAATACGCTCAAACAGGAACATCTGCAGCACTTCCTGCGCACGTAGATTTTTCTTTTCTGCCATACTGCGGATCGTTCCTTTTAATTGTTCTGGTGTTTTCATTACAGTACCTCTATGTATGTTCTTACTTTATCTTCTATCCCAAATACCTTGCTGTATTTGAGCAGCCGCCGGCCGTTTCCCCCGGACTTAAAGTAGTCTTTGATTGCCTGCGTATAAAGCTGCAGTTCTATTTGTTCCCGATCACGAATCAAGTCACAGATACACCGCTCTCTATCATATAATTTCACGATGCCTCCCTGCGGTGATTTTATTTCCGTTATACCCATTTCATAGACATGCGGCTGAACATAATGACAGCGCAGATTCGGATTATCCCTTTTCAGCCTGCTGATGTTGGTTCCATGAGGAAGGGTAATATCCCAAAAATGCGGCGTCCGCTCTGACAACCCCCACAAAAAAAGCGCTGTGCCATAGGAAAAAACCGCCTTGGCACTCTGTGCCTGAAGCAAGGCGTATTCATCTGCAAAACCTTCTGCAAGAACATACAGCCCCTTACGCACCTGTTCCAATCTTCCCTCATCCA
>OLSM01002455.1_pt1 | contig 11929 bp, 11 predicted proteins | sample 1672721 | NCBI WGS metagenome assembly OLSM01 (sample SAMEA3136717, study PRJEB25190) | human gut metagenome | reverse complement strand
AAAACAATATGGGTTAAGCAGGGCTTTTCTGTATATCAAATACCTATGAATGATTTTCAGCAGGCAGATTATGTTGTGGATAGGTTGCAGAATATTTTGGAGGTATTACAATGAAAACAGTTACTATTTGCGGAAGTATGCGATTTACAAATGAAATGAAAAGTATTGCATATTATCTTGAAACGCAGCAAAAATTCAATGTTCTTCAATGTGTATATCTTCCAGATAATGTTGTTCCGACAGATGAAGATATTAAGGTTTTGGAAGTGGCTCATTATCGTAAAATTGATTTGAGTGATGGAATTTATGTTGTAAACATTGACGGTCATATTGGAAATTCCGTTCGGAAAGAAATTGAATATGCGAAAAAGCACAATAAAGAAGTGATTTATCATATATAAATGAGGTAAAAAATATGGCAGTACAAATTTACACATTCAAAATCACATACGCAGACTGCGACAACAAAATATGGCGAATAGCCGCAGTTTCTTCCAACTATACTCTCGCCAAGCTTGGATATATGATTCTTGCGTCCTTTGATACAATGGCGTATCATCTGTTTGAAATGAAATTCAAGGGAACGACATATTTTCTTACCGAGGAAGATTTTGAGGATTTGCCAAATTATGATAACGAGAGATATGATTTGTCCGGAGTTCATAAAATCGGAACGCTTGGTCTGAATGTGGGCGATACTATTCAAATGACATACGATTTAGGTTGTTGTCAGGTATTCAATATTGAGCTTCTTGAAATAAACGATATGCTGAGAGGACACGGAACAGCTTACCCAAAAATCCTTGACGGTGCAGGTCGTGGTATTGTTGATGATATGCCTGCTTTTGAACTGCTTGAAGCTATCAGGAAAACCGATGAGAACGGACATTCCGAAATTTATTATTCGAGCAGTTGTTCTGATAATGCTCCTGAATGGGATTACAGGAATTACAGAGTTGACTGGGATAATACTCTGCTCAAAGGTATAATCGACCGTATTCGTGATGGGTATGAGAATTATGAGGAATAATTCTTAAAAGAAGGAACCGTTTTGTTACGCACCTCGGAGAGTTGTTTTTTCGGAGGAAATGTGGTATAATACAGGAAATCGGATCGTATGAAGAATTTATATATTTTGAAAAAGCGAGGGCGAGAAGTATGTTCAAAGAATACTACGAAAAACTCCTACAACAGTTATCCATTGATTTCAACTGCACTCCAACTGAACTTCAAGCAAAAGAAAATGTTATTACAGTCTCGAAACTTAATGAGGGCAAGAGAAGCTATAATCCTGAGAAGCCCTTTTTGGAAATGGTGACACTTGGAAAAAAACACTGTCATTATGGCGGACGAATGTCTGCATGATTTTCTGCACAGCTTTATCAAGGATGTTGAGGGGCACAGCCTTTTTGAATTAGGCAGTCTTTCCGTTCTTAACCAAGAACTGAAGCAATACGGTTATCAGATGGCACCAACACATCATATGTTTCTGCCTTGCCGTAATGTAGAGGTAGAAAAACGCTTTCAAGTAAAGTGGCTTTATGATAATGAGATAAACTCATTTTACGGCAATCCTCTGTTTCCAAATGCAATCGCTTTTCCAACACCTTGTCCTGTGCGACCTGACAGAATTGTTTCCATTGCAGTTGATGGAGAGAACATTATGGGGATGGCAGGTTGTTCAGAAGATGCGCCACATTGGCAACAAATTGGAATTGATGTTCTACCAGAATATCGTTCAAAAGGAATAGGCTCTTATCTCGTAACACTTTTAAAGAACAAAATTATCGAAATGGGTGACATCCCATTCTATGGCACTGCAACCGCAAATGTTCAATCTCAAAATATCGCTATCAACAGCGGGTTTAAACCAGCTTGGGTAGAAACAGAGGCGATTAAGATTAAATAAGATAAATGACAATTTATTCTTATAAGACATTTTATATTTACTTCCGTATTCGGAGAAAACCTGAACAAATAATATTCTTCATAACTCGAACTAACCTTGCCTTTGTTACTTTCTGCGAAAGTAACGCAAAGATACTTACGACAGCAGAAGCTATCATAAGTCTTTGCGCTCTCTGAGGGAATTCGGCGATACCGCCTCAAAAAAACAAACACCACCGTATCTCTTTCGATACGGTGGTGTTGTCATATCCGCTGTAATCAGTCTTAGCCTTGTTTTTCAAAACTTCTATATGACTATCTGGCTTAGAGGTACTGTCAAGAGTTGGACTTGTTGACAAAATCTCCGGAGGCATGGTTCCTATGGTATAATGGGGGCAAAGGAGGGGTGACGTATGATGGGACGGCAAAGTGGTCAAATGAGTATGATTATTCTTGACTTATCAGAATTGATTCCAGAAAATCATTTGCTTCGAAAAATCAATCAGATGATTTCGTTTGACTTTATTTACGATCTTGTAGCGCCATACTACCCCACAAACGGCCGCCCATCTGTTGACCCTGTCAGTATGTTTAAAATGCTGTTGGTGGGATATCTTTACGGCGTCAAGTCAGAACGTCGTTTGGTGCAGGAAGTTCAATTGAATATTGCATATAGATGGTTCTGCGGCTTTGAACTGACAGATAAGATTCCAGACCACTCTACATTCAGCAAAACACGGCTGCGTACATACACATATCCTTTCAAGCACGACATTCCGCTTTTTGCAAAAAGAATAGTCCCCTTTTTATACAGCCTTAGCCTGTACTTCTTTGCAACTGCTTCAGACACTTTCTGTATACCATGTATGGATTTTCCTTCGGTAAGTTCAAGAAGATTACCGGCTTTGACAAAGGGAATTCCATCTTCACAGTAATTTGAATCACCCTGTAGTGCTCCTTGCCCCGCTGATACTTCAGCAATTTCTTTTAGTAACTGTTTCATCACTTGTCCCCACAAATCCGAATTGTTCTGAATGTACAGACAATTTGACTGGATTTGCCAGCGCCATCAATGCTGTATTTCCGCACACGGACGTTCAGAACTGTATCATCCATCAGCTGCGCAATTCGAGCAAGTATGTGTCCTATAAGGATTTGAAAGCACTCATGGCTGATCTCAAGGCTGTTTATGCCGCAGTGGATGAACCTTCAGCGCAAAGCGCTCTGGACGCATTTGAAGAATCCTGGGGCAAGAAGTACCCCCGGATAGCCGCTTCGTGGCGGGAAAACTGGGCGAATCTGAGCACATATTTCAAATTTCCGCAGGAGGTTCGCCGACTGATCTATACAACCAATGCCATTGAAGGCTTTAACCGTCAGCTCCGCAAGGTCACCAAAGCCAAGGCCGTTTTTCCTACAGATGACAGCTTGCTGAAAATGCTGTATCTCGCTATGATAGACATTACAAAGAAATGGACTGGACGTCGGCAGGACTGGAGCGTCATCCACGCCCAGCTGGCAATCTATTACGCCGATCGGATACCCGGATAACAGAAATCCCTTGCCCGTCAAGGGTATATGAACAGCGGCTATGCCGCTGCCCTTGACAGGCTGCGGAATTTCTGTTGCATGGCAGTGAAGGCGGCGAACAGGGTTCCCTGCCCGCCGCCTCTATCCACTTTGGCTTTTACACCGGCTTTTAGCGTTTACACAAAATTAGGGACAGATCCTGATACTCGTTCAGATTCAATCTGCGCTTCGGGTGCCCCGATGTGATAGAGCCACTCCATGCTGATTTCTTTGCCTGTGCAGTCCTTCATCAGTTTCCCTTTTCTGCGTCCTTCCTCTAATAAAGCGATATTTGGCGGATATTTCAAGCAGGGTTTCGCTCCTTGGGATCTAGCGAGAGTGTGTTCGGTGGGTTTGGTTGACAGCGGCAAATTGAAAAGGAGCTCCTCCCCAAGCCCTACCATACGCCCATGCAAGCAGAAACGGAAGGTGCAGGTACCCTCTGGGTGATTTCTGTCATCTTTTTGGGAAACAATTGTCCTCCATAACAAAAAAGGAAAATACCCATGCCGCGAGAAATAGATAATCATACTGAGCGAACACTTATGAATGGGGTTGTTTTTGCCATGACGCAAATCGCTTCCTCCACGCACAGAAAGCACCTTGGACTGAAGGGACGCTATAGTCTCATCATCACGCTGTTCATGGGCCTCGGTCTGCTGGTGATCGCCGGAACTGTGCTCTCGCGCATCCTGCATTTGGGAAACGATCAGGTGTATACCCTGCTCAACACCCATATGCAGATGGTGGCAAGCCAGATCGACGGCACGTTTTACGAGGCAGCCGGCCTGGCTCAGCAGATGAGCCCCGAAGGTCCAGTAGGTAAAAAATACTACGAGTACATCACCGCCGAAACCCACTTTGACCGCATTGCCAGGTCACATACGCTGTCGGACGACATGTCCAACATCTTGTTCAGCCACCGCAAGGCGTCGCTGGTGGGCTATCTTGGCCCGGCGGGTTCATCCGGCAGGCGCGTGACCGAGTTCATGACCTTTCCGCTGCACGCCAACGCTCCTGATATCGACACCCTGCCCACCCTGCTCACTGTCAACGGTATGTGCTTTCACGCCATCCACGGCAGTGTGAGCGCGCTCAACGCCAAGCCCAGCATCTCCGTGTCCAAAGAGGCGCATTTTCCGGGCCGCAAGCGCAAAGCGTATGTGGAGTTCTATCTGGATGTGTCCGATTCGCTGCGTATCGATTCGATAGGCCGCGAGTACACCTGCATCCTCGCCATGCTGGACCCGGCGGGAAACACTGTGTATGCCACCTCGCCTGATGTGGCGCTGGGCGAGCCGCTCGCCGGCCAGCCGGTGCTTGATGACGTGTATCATGTGTCCCAAAAGAGTGCCTTCGGCTTTTCCTATGCGCTGATGGTGATGCGCTCCACCTACTGGCAATATGTGCTCGCATGGATGCGCGACCTGATTGTCGTGCTGGCGCTCACAGCAGCCATCGTGGCTGGCACGGTCACGCTGCTCTACCGGCTTATCTACAAGCCCATCCGTCTTTTTGCCGAGGAGGTGGAAACCATCTGTGACGGCGACCTGACGCCCTCCTCTCAGTCCTTTGGTATACGCGAGTTCGACGAACTATTCACCAAGATCGAGGAGATGAAGCGCGCTATCACGCTGCTGATGGACAACGCGCGCTACGCCGAGAAGGAGAAGCGCCACCTTCAGCTGGACAACCTGTATTACCAGATCAATCCGCACTTTCTGCTCAACGCCCTCAACTCCCTACACTGGCTGGCCATGATGAGCAACCAGCAGGATATCGTGCAGTATGTCCACCAGCTCAACAGCATCCTCAGCTACAGCCTGGGCAAGACCACAGGCATCATCACGCTGCGTACAGAGCTGCGCGTGGCCGACGACTATGTGAAGCTGCAGCAGATGCGATACGATTTCAACTTTTCTATGGATGTGGAGGAAGGCGCGTATCTGGATACCCCCTGCGCACGCCTCATCCTGCAGCCCGTGCTCGAAAACGCCATCTGCCACAACATGAATGAGTTCGGCAGCCTGCTCCTCGAAGTTCATCCGCACGATGACGGGCATGTATGCATCCGCATTCGCGACGACGGCGCAGGCATGAAGACCCTGCCTTCCGAGGGCCTCCTCCTGCGCGATGTCAGCGACAGCGGCATCGGCTTTAAGTATCTGCAGGGGACGCTGGACGCCTATTACGGACAGGCGGCAAACGTGCTCATCCGCCCCGGCAGCGAAGGCGGCGTCTGCGTGGAAATGCTGCTGCCGCTGCTGTGAACACCATTGTGCCGCAAGAAAGGAGACCTGGCATGTATTCGGTTTTGATCGTCGACGATGACAAGCTGGCTCGCAAAGGCCTGATCGCCATTACGGACTGGGCCAAATGTGGCATGCAGGTGGTGGGCGATGTGGCCAACGGCAAGCTGGCCATGGATTTTCTGGCGGAGCATCAGGTGGATCTGGCCGTGGTGGATATGGTGATGCCTGTGATGAATGGGCTTGAGTTCATCCAGGAAAGCTCGCGCCTGTATCCGCAGCTGCAATATGTCATGCTCAGCTTTCACGAGGATTTTGAGTACGTCAAGAGTGCCCTGCGCCTCGGCGCGCTGGATTACATCTCCAAACTGCGCATCGAAGAAGACTGCACCCAGTCCTTTATGTCCATCAGCGACATGCTGGGACGCAAGCTGCGGCACCTGCCGGTGGAGCCCACGCGCAGCGGCATCTCCGCCAGCGCCTACGAAGAACTGTGCACACGCTGGCGCAAGCTGTATTGGGTGTATAACCACTATACCTTCACCCGCATGATGGAGCAGCTCGAATCAGCCGGGCTGGATGCGCCGCAGACCGGCCGCTTGATCGTGCTCATTGAGAATGACCTGCGCAGCGCCTTCGGTTACGCGCCCGATGCGCCCTTTACCGGCGGCGCGCAGGAGGCGCGGCACTTCCTGACTGCCCTGCGCGACGGGTTGTGCGCGCGCGTGCTGCAAAGCCCGGATTTCCACCTGATGCCCCACTGCATCCTCTTTGCCGCGCTGTATATACAGCAGAACATGGGCAGCCGCCTCAAGGAGCAGCAGGTCGCCCAGCTGGTGGGCATGAGCCGCAGCTATTTCTCGCAAAATTTCAGCGCCATGGCAGGCGATACGTTTAGCAGCTTCCTGCGCGGCGTGCGCATGGACCACGCCAAGAAACTGCTGGCGTCGGGCTGCTCCGTGGCCGACACAGCTTCGGCTGTGGGTTATGACGACGTGAAATACTTCCAACAGAACTTTCGCAGCGTGACGGGCGAAAGCTGTTCTCAATTCTTGAAACAAAATTCCCAAGCGAGTGACGGTGGTGCGCAATAACAGCCCCAAACGCCGTTTTTGTTTTCTGCTCCTCTGGGTGTTGTGCTGGATTTACGCAACGTGATTCGGTTGATATGCACAAATATTAACCGTATAATAGATCGCAGCAAGGGGTGAATTCCTCCCCCAGAAAAACAGAAAGGAAGAAACAACACATGACAAAAATGCGCAAACTGGTTACCCTGCTGATGGCCGCGCTCATGCTGCTGCCCAGCGCAGCCGCTTTCGCGGAAGAAACCCCGGATCCCTTCATGAAATTTGACGACGTGGTCGAGGTACACATTGGCCAGATGGCCTACCCCACCCAAGCGTTCCCGGACGGCGATACCAACGAGGACAACGTCTTCACCCGCTATCTGCTTGAGAACTTCAACATTAAGGTGGTTGTGGATTGGTCCGCCGCCGTGGGCGACGACTACAACCAGAAGGTGAACCTGTGCATCGCCAGCAACACCTTGCCCGACGGCCTGCAGTGCGACCGCACGGCCATGCTGGCCGCAGCCAACGCGGACATGCTCTACGACTTCACCGAGATTTTCGATCAGTACGCTTCCCCGCAGGTCAAGGAGATCATGAGTGCGGGCGGCGGCATGGCCTTTGAGTATTCCAAGGTAAACGGCAAGCAGGTCTGCACCGTGGGCGTAGACGTGGCCACCTCCGGTCGTTCCGTGCTCAACATCCGCAAGGACTGGCTGGACATGTACGGCCTGGAGGAGCCCAAGACGCTTGACGACATCGAGCACATCGCGCAGGTGTTCCTTGAAAAGCAGCCCGGCGGCGAGGGCACCATTCCGATCGCGGCGGGTGGCAGCGCCTACAACAACTTCCTCGCCGGCGGTGCGGCGGGCCCAGGCTTTGAGCCCGTGTTCGCGGCCTACGACGCCTATCCTGGCTACTGGCATGTGGGCGAGGACGGCAACGTTGTCTATGGCACGCTGACCGAAGGCAGCCGCAAGGCGCTCGAACGTCTGGCTAAGTGGTACCAGATGGGCCTGCTCGATCCTGAAATGGGCGTTCGCGACGATCCTGACGAACCCATTAACTCCGGCAAGGTCGGCATGTACTTCAGTCCATGGTGGAAGATCGGCTACGGCACACCCGACGCCTACCGCAACGATCCCACCGCTAACTGGAAGAGCTACATCGTCTTCACCGACGAAGGCAAGTGGTATACCCGTGAGCAGTCGCCCGTCGCTTCCCACTGCATCTTCAACAAGAACATCTCCGAGGATGTGGCCAAGGCCGTCATCATCATGAACAACGTGTGGGTGCGAGATGAGAGCTTACTGACCACCGGCATGGGCCAGAATACCCCGATCTACTGGTATCCGCTGCGTAACTCGCTGGCGGCGCTGGATGAGTGCGAGGTCACCTATCACGCGCTGATGGATGTGCTCAACGGCGAAAAGACTGCCGAGGATTTCAACGAGCCGGACAGCGCGATGAAACTGCTTTACAACGATTGCCTGTCGCTGGCAAACGGCATCAAGGACTATGTGCCCGGCAGCAACGAGCTCAACATCGAGAATTTCAACATCTCCGATCCCAATTTCCCGCGTCTGTATTCCATCCTCATCGGCTGCAAGCCCACCGCCGAGCATACGCCCGACAAGAGTGTGTACAGCATCACGTACAGTCCGACCGAGAGCATGGAGATGATGTGGACCAACCTGGAGACCGCCGAGAGCGAGATGGTCATGCGCGTGATCACCGGCAAGGATGACATCTCTGCCTTTGACCGCTTCGTGGAGCGCTGGTATGCCGAGGGCGGCCAGATCATCACCGAGGAAGTGCAGGCCCTCTACGACGCTTCCCAGGCTTCCGAGCAATAACCGGCTTTCCCAGCGGGGTCAGCAGCGGTCATCCGCGTGCGGCGCGGCCGTTGCTGGCCCCATTTTTGACAAAAAGCAGCCGGCTTCATCGTTTCCATTCAGGGAGGAGGAATTCTCGTGCAGCGTAGCCACCGTCTTTCCGTACAAAAGCATTATTATCTGATGTGCGTGCCGGGCGTTTTGTGGATGATCTTTTTCAACATTGTTCCCATGTTCGGCATCGTGATGGCGTTTCAAAAATTCAATCCCAGCAAGGGTCTGTTTGGCTCGCCGTGGGTGGGACTAAAAAACTTTCAATACCTGTTTATGATGAGCGATTCCACGCGCGTGATCGCCAACACGTTGCTCATCGCCACCTCCAAGGTGGTTCTAAACCTCATCATCCCGCTCATCTTTGCCCTCATGCTCAACGAGGTGCGCAGCTTGCGCTATAAAAAGGCCATTCAAACGGCGGTCTATCTGCCGCATTTTCTGAGCTGGATCATCCTGTCCAGCGTGGTTCTCAATCTGTTTTCCTTAAACGGCGTGGTCAATAAGGTGCTGGGCGTGCTCAACGTGGAGCCGGTCATCTGGTTTGGCGAATCGGCTTATTTTCGCCAGCTCGTGGTGTTTACCGATGTGTGGAAGGAGTTCGGCTTCAACGCAGTCATCTTCATGGCAGCGCTCGCCAGCGTCGATCCTACCTACTACGAGGCTGCGGCCATCGACGGCTGCTCCAAGTGGCGCTCAATCTTTAAGATCACGCTGCCGTGTATCGCATCCACGGTGGTGGTGGTCGGCGTGCTTGGCCTGAGCAACGTGCTCAATGCCGGTTTTGACCAGGTATATAACCTTTATAACCCTATGGTGTATGCCACAGGCGATATTCTTGACACTTGGGTCTACCGCATGGGCCTTGTGAATCTGCAATTCTCGCTGGCCACCACGGCAGGCTTGCTTAAATCGGTGGTCAGCTTCGTGCTGATCGTCACCTCCTACGCGCTGGCTTACAAGCTGGCTGACTACCGCGTTTTTTAAGGAGGGTTCGTCATGGTTGAAAGCAAAACCTTTACCACAAAGCTGCTGCGCACGGTCAACTACGCCTTGCTGTCCATCCTGGCGCTTTCCTGCCTGTATCCGCTGTGGTACACGCTGTGCTTATCCTTATCGGATAAGACGGCGGCCAACTCCGGCATGGTGACGCTCTGGCCCATCAACTTCACCACCATCTCCTACCGCGAGATCATGAAGGAGAGCAAATTCTTTCATTCCTTCTTCATATCGGTTCAGCGCACGGTGCTGGGCACAGCCTTCACCACACTGGTGCTGGTGCTCTTTGCCTATCCGCTTAGCAAGACGCGCAGGGAGTTTTCCGGCGTGAACGTATTCAAGTGGTCGGCCATTTTCTGCATGGTTTTTAACGGCGGCACTGTTCCATGGTACATTACCATGGTGAATTATGGTATGATAGACAGTATGATCGGCCTGATCCTGTGCGGCGGCCTGCCCGTGTTCAATCTGATCCTGATCATCAACTTCTTCCGCTCACTGCCGGATTCGCTGGAAGAGGCCGCGGTTGTCGACGGCGCAGGGCCGTGGCGGATTCTTTTCAGCATCGTGGTGCCGTGCTCGGTGCCCGTGCTCGCCACCATCATTCTGTTCACAGGCGTCGGCTACTGGAACGAGTTCTTCCAGGGCATGGTGCTCTCCAGCAGTGACAGCAACTATCCCTTGCAGGCGTATATCCAGCAGATGGTCGTCACCACCCAGATCGACCACATGAGTCCGGACCAGCTCAAGCTGTACAGTCAGATGAGCAACAAATCGCTCAACGCGGCCAAGGTATTCATCGCCATGGTACCCATGATGTGCGTGTATCCCTTCCTGCAGCGCTATTTCGTGACTGGCGTACTACTGGGCGCGGTCAAGGGCTGACAAACCGACAAACATCCACGAAAGGATTGATACCATGCTCACGAAGATGGAAAACCGCATCCTCTATCGCTTTGACAACGAGCAGGTGATGATTGAGCCGTGGGGTCTGGACGCGCTGCGCGTGCGCGCCACCTGCGCCGCCTCTTTTACAGACGGCGAGGATCACGCCCTGCTGCCTGCTGCGTCTGTGCCCGTACAGATCAGCATTGACGAGAAGGGCGCGAGCATCATAAACGGTCATATCCGCTGCGACATCGATCGCTTTGGCGTGATGACCTTCCTGCGCGACGGGAAGCCCATCCTGCGCGAATATGAGCGCAACCGCTACGCGCCAACCGACCGGCCCCTGTGCTCCGCGCTGGAAATCCGCCCGCGCATGTACGCGCCGCACACCGGCACGGGCTGCAGCCGCTTCACCGTGCGCTTTGAGGCCAACGACGGCGAAAAGCTCTACGGCATGGGCCAATATCAGCAAAAGCAGCTCAATTTGAAGGGCTGCACATTGGAGCTGGCACACCGCAATTCTCAGGCCAGCGTGCCGTTCGTGGTGTCAAACCTCGGCTACGGCATGCTCTGGAATAATCCGGCCATAGGCCGCGTCACATTCGCCAGTAACGTAACTGAATGGGAGGCCGAGTCCACCATCCAGATGGATTACTGGATCTGCTGCGGCGATACGCCCGCGCGCCTTGAGAAGCTCTATTCCGCCGCCACGGGCCGCGTGCCCATGATGCCGGATTTCGCCCTCGGCTTCTGGCAGAGCAAGCTTCGCTATCAGACGCAGGAAGAGCTGCTGAACGTGGCGCGCGAGTATCACCGCCGCGGTGTGCCAGTGGGCGTGATGGTCGCGGACTTCTTCCACTGGCCGCATCAGGGCGACTGGCGCTTTGACGCCGAGTATTGGCCGGACGTGAAGGCCATGTGCGACGAGCTGCACGCCATGGGTATGAAGCTGATGGTGTCGGTGTGGCCCACCGTGCAAGAGGACAGCGAGAATTACTGTGAGCTGCTGGAAAAAGGCTACCTCGTGCGTTCGGACCGCGGCAGCCGCCTGCGCCATTTGGGCAACGCCTGCTATCTTGACGTGACCAACCCCGATGCCCGGCGCTATCTGTGGGATAAGCTCTGCCAAAATTACCGCAGTCAGGGGGTGGATCTGTTCTGGCTGGACGAGGCCGAGCCGGAATACACCGGTTATCCGTATAGCAACATTCGTTACAGCATCGGTTCAGATCTGGAAAAGGGCAACCTCTATCCTCTCTGCTATGCTCGTATGGCGTGGGACGGCTTTAGTGACGCGGGCCAGGATGAGACCGTCAGCCTCATCCGCTGCGCGTGGGCGGGCAGCCAGCGCTACGGCGCGCTCGTGTGGAGCGGCGATATT
>OLSM01002451.1_pt1 | contig 11939 bp, 10 predicted proteins | sample 1672721 | NCBI WGS metagenome assembly OLSM01 (sample SAMEA3136717, study PRJEB25190) | human gut metagenome | reverse complement strand
GGAGAACATTACCAAGGTATTTGGGTTGCCCTGCGTGGTGGCCATCAATCGTTTCCCCTTGGATACCGAGGCGGAACTGGCCCTCATTGCGTCCAAATGCAAAGAATTGGGCGTGAATGTGGCCCTCTCCGAAGTCTGGGCCAAGGGCGGCGAAGGTGGCGTGGCCCTGGCGGAGGAAGTGGTGCGTCTTTGTGAACAGCCGAATCAGTTTCGGCAGAGTTACGAGCTCAACAGCACCATTGAGGAAAAGCTGGAGAGCATTGTCACAAAGATTTACCACGGCGCTGGCGTCACGTTGACACCCAATGCGAAAAAGCAGGCGGGGCAGCTGACAGAGCAGGGGTTTGGCGACTATCCCATTTGTATGGCTAAGACCCAGTACAGCTTCTCCGACGACGCGTCTCTTCTGGGCGCGCCGAAAGATTTCGTGGTTACCGTGCGGAATTTGAAAGTTTCCGCCGGCGCTGGATTCATCGTAGCGCTTACCGGAGACATCCTCACCATGCCCGGTCTTCCCAAGGTCCCAGCGGCTGAAAAAATTGACGTGGACGCCGACGGGCGGATTTCCGGCCTGTTTTAAGGGATTCCCGTTTCTACATGACTTCGTTCTGACAAAATCAAAGTCCGGTTGCCTTTGTTATCTATACCAAAAGATGAAAAAACCCTGTGCACTTTTTTGTCAGAGAACCAATTGACATCCTGGGAAAAAGGAGTATAATTTTCAAGAATGTCAAAGTAACGCGCGCCCGCCTGGGAAAATCCCGGGCGGGCCGTGGAATACGAACAGAAAGGACCAGGGTGGAATCTATGAAGTACCTGCTCACCGGTGCTGAAATTTGCACAGCTCAAGGCGCTCGGCGCGCCGATGTTTTGGTTGACAATGGTCAGATTATTTCCATTTCCCCCGAAATGCCTCCTGTTCCCGATGCCGTCTCTTTGGAATTGAATCATTGTTTTCTTTTTCCCGGTTTCACAGATGTACATGTTCATCTGCGAGAGCCGGGTTTTTCTTATAAAGAGACCATTGGAAGCGGGACCCGGGCGGCGGCGCGGGGGGGATACGCCGCCGTATGCGCCATGCCGAACCTGGACCCCGTCCCCGATTCTCCGGAACATTTGGCCCCTCAACTGGAGGCCATCTCACGGAGCGCGGTAGTTCCTGTCTATCCTTATGGCACGATTACCGTAGGGGAGCAGGGAAAACAGTTGGCGGATTTGGAGGGGCTGGCCCCCCATGTGGCGGCCTTTTCCGACGACGGACGGGGCGTGCAGCATGACGAGATGATGGAACAGGCCATGAGAAAAGCCAAGAGGCTGGGGAAGCTCATTGTGGCCCATTGTGAGGACAACCGGCTGCTCCATGGCGGGTATATCCATGACGGAACCTATGCCAGAGCCCATGGGCATAAGGGCATCTGCTCGGAAAGCGAGTGGGGGCAAATTGCCCGAGATTTGGAACTGGTGCGTCGGACAGGCTGCGGCTATCATGTCTGCCACATCTCCACAAAAGAGAGCGTGGAAATGATTCGTCAGGCAAAGGCGGAGGGCCTGGATGTCACCTGTGAAACCGCGCCTCACTACTTGGTGCTCTCCGACGAGGACCTGCAGGAGGACGGCCGCTTCAAAATGAATCCGCCCCTGCGCAGTCCCCAGGACAGAGAAGCGCTGCGGGAAGGTTTACTGGACGGAACCATTGATCTCATCGCCACCGACCATGCGCCTCACACGGTGGAGGAGAAATCCCGCGGCCTAAAGGGCAGCATGATGGGGGTCGTGGGGTTGGAGACAGCCTTTCCCGTCCTGTATACGGGTTTGGTAAAAACGGGGGTGTTATCCCTGGAGCGGCTGGGGGCGCTGCTCACGGACCGTCCGCGGGAGCGTTTCCAAATTGGGACGCCCCTGGAAGTCGGTCAGCCCGCCAACCTCACTGTGTTTGACTTAAATGTCAGGTATCCCATTGACCCTGCGGAATTTCAGACCATGGGGCGGAGCACGCCATTTGAGGGCTGGCAGGTGTTTGGAAGATGTAAACTTACCATGGTTAATGGTATGATTGTTTGGGAGGAATGAGAGTATGCCAAAAAGAACAGATATCCATAAGATCCTAGTGATTGGTTCCGGTCCTATTGTCATCGGTCAGGCCGCTGAGTTTGACTATGCGGGAACACAGGCCTGCCTTGCCTTAAAGGAGGAGGGGTACGAAGTTATCCTGGTCAATTCCAACCCAGCCACCATCATGACGGATACCTCTATGGCGGACAAGGTATATATGGAGCCTTTGACACTGGAATATGTGGCAAAAATTTTACGGTTTGAACGACCCGACGCCATTATTCCCGGCTTGGGGGGACAAACTGGTCTCAACTTGGCGGTGCAGCTTAAAAATAAAGGGATTTTAGAGGAATGTCAAGTGGAGCTCCTAGGCACCCCCGCGGACAGCATTGAGAGAGCGGAGGATCGGGAGCTATTCAAAAAGCATTGTCAGGAAATTGGAGAGCCTGTTCTTCCTTCCGTGATTACCCACTCTGTGGAGGAAGGCGTCAACGCCGCCCGGGAAATCGGCTATCCTGTGGTGCTTCGTCCCGCCTTCACCTTGGGCGGCACCGGCGGCGGTTTTGCCGATAACGAGGTCGAACTGCTGGACCTGATGGCCCATGCGCTGGCCCTGTCGCCGGTGGGACAGGTGATGGTGGAAAAGAGCGTGAAAGGCTGGAAGGAAATCGAGTTTGAAGTGATGCGGGATGACACCGACACCGCCATCGCCATCTGCGATATGGAGAACGTGGACCCGGTGGGCGTGCATACCGGCGACTCCATTGTGGTGGCGCCCTGTCAGACCGTCAATGAGAAAGATTTGACCATGCTCCGGGAGAGCGCGTTAAAGATCATCCGCACCCTGAAAATTGCCGGTGGCTGCAACGTCCAGTTTGCACTGTCTCCCACCTCCTCCGAGTATTACCTCATTGAGGTCAATCCCCGGGTGTCCCGCTCCTCGGCACTGGCTTCCAAGGCCAGCAGTTACCCCATTGCCCGGGTGACTGCAAAAATTGCAGTGGGTATGCACTTGGACGAGATTATGATTACAGACCGGTCCGCTCTTCTGAATCCCTCTTTGGGATATGTGGTCACGAAAATGGCCCGTTTCCCCTTTGACAAGTTCGCTTCGGCTTCCAATAAGCTTGGCACCCAGATGAAAGCCACGGGTGAAGTAATGAGCATTGGAAAAACGCTCCAGGAGAGCATGATGAAGGCGGTCCGTTCTCTGGAAATTGGTGTGGACCATCTGTACTTATCCAAGTTTGATACCATGAGCCGTGGGGAACTCTTGGAATATGTCAAGGACGGAACCGACGACCGACTGTATGCGCTGGCCCAGCTGTTCCGTCTGGGCGTTACGGTGGCGGACCTCTACAAAGTCACCATGATCGAGCCTTACTTCTTGGAAGTGATCCGGAATGTGGTGCGGCAGGAAGGGGAAATTGCACAGCATGCCGGCGATCCCGTCGTGCTGCGCCGGGCCAAGGAGGCGGGCTTCTCAGATTCGTACATCGCCAAGGCTTGGCATGTGCCGGAGGAAGAAGTTTACGCGCTGCGGAAGAAAGAAGGAATTTTCCCGGCCTATCTCATGATTGATACCTGTGTCGCCGGGCCGGACAGCTACATCCCATATTTCTACTCCACCTATCATGGCACAGGCAAGCATTCCGTCAGTGACCGGAAAAAAATCATTGTTTTAGGTTCCGGTCCCATCCGCATTGGACAGGGCGTGGAATTTGACTACTCCACCGTTCACGCAGTTCAGACCATCAAAAAATTTGGGTATGAGTCCATCATCATCAACAACAACCCGGAAACCGTCTCCACAGACCACACCACTGGCGATAAACTCTACTTTGAGCCTCTTACGGTGGAAGACGTGATGAATGTCATCGACCGAGAGCAGCCTCTGGGCGTGATTGCCACACTGGGCGGTCAGACCGCCATCAACTTGGCGGAGCCCCTCCGCCGCCGGGGGGTTACCCTCATCGGCACTGACGTAGAGGCCATTGAGCGGGCGGAAAACCGGGACAGCTTTGAGAAAATCATGCATGAACTGGACATTCCCCAGCCCAAGGGGCACGCGGTGACCAACATTGCGGACGGCGTCAAAGCCGCGGCCGAAATCGGATATCCTGTTTTGGTGCGCCCCAGTTACGTGCTGGGCGGCCGCGCCATGCAAATTGTAGGGAGCGAGGAATCTCTTCGTACATATTTAAAAACCGCGGTGGAAATTAACGAGGATCAGCCTGTCTTGGTGGATAAGTACATTCAAGGCAAGGAGCTGGAGGTTGACGCCGTCTGCGACGGCCGGGACGTTTTCGTTCCGGGCATTATGGAGCATGTGGAGCGCACCGGCATCCACTCCGGCGACTCCATCAGCGTGTATCCCACCTTCAGCGTCTCCAACAAGGCCAAAGGGGTGATTTTGGAATACACCAAACGTCTGGGGCTCGGCATCGGCATTGTGGGCCTTTTCAACATCCAATATATTGTGGACAAAGAGGAAAACGTCTATGTGATCGAGGTCAATCCCCGGTCCAGCCGGACCGTGCCCTTCCTCTCCAAAGCCACAGGTTATCCCCTGGCAGATATCGCCACCTACGTCAGTCTTGGCATCAGCTTAAAGGAGCAGGGCGTTTTTGATATCTATCCGCCGGAAAAAAAGCGTTGGTATGTGAAGGCTCCCGCGTTTTCCTTCTCCAAACTCCGGGGGATGGACGCCTACCTCTCGCCTGAGATGAAATCCACCGGCGAGGCTATCGGCTATGACAACAGCCTGAACCGCGCCCTCTATAAGGCCTTACAGGCGTCCGGCCTCCGGGTGATGAATTACGGCACGGTGCTGGCGACCATTGCCGACAACGATAAAGAGGAAGCTCTGCCGCTGATCCGCCGGTTCTACAATCTGGGGTTCAACATCGAGGCGACGGCAGGAACCGCCGCTTTCCTGAAAAAGTATGGCATCCGTACAAGAGTCCGGGCCAAACTCAGCACAGGAAGCAGCGAGATTTTGGACTCCATCCGGAAGGGACATGTGACCTACGTCATCAATACCCGTGATGTGGACTCCGACAGCCAGGCGTCTGACGGCCATGAAATCCGCCGCTGCGCGGTGGAAAATGGCGTGACCATGTTCACCTCACTGGACACCGTTCGAGTGCTGCTGGATGTGTTGGAAGAGACCACGCTCTGCATCTCTACCATCGACGCCTGAGAAGGGAGGCCGTTATGAAGCAAGGGCTGTTTCAGATAATAGAAAACACCCCGCTCACCCGGGAGGTATCCCGGATGGTTCTGGCAGGGGACACCACTGCCATCAAAACCCCCGGACAGTTTCTCAATATCGCGCTGGATGGATTTTTCCTTCGCCGCCCTATCTCAGTCTGCGATTGGACCCGTGGGAAGGTCACCATTTTGTACAAAGTTGTGGGGCAGGGGACGCGCCGCATGCGGGTCATGCAACCGGGGGAGACGTTGGATATCCTCACCGGCCTGGGTAACGGCTACGATATGACCAAGAGCGGCGACACGCCTCTGCTGATTGGGGGCGGCGTGGGCGTTCCTCCCCTCTACGGTCTGGCCAAGCGTCTCATCAGCCAGGGGAAGAAGCCGCAGGCGATTTTGGGGTTTAACACCCGGGATGAGGTGTTTTACGCGGAGGACTTTGCCGCGCTGGGTTGTACGGTGGCGGTGACCACGGTGGATGGCAGCCTTGGCGCCAAGGGCTTTGTCACCGCGGCTATGGCGGGCAGGAAACCCACATACCTGTATGCCTGCGGCCCCGAAGTGATGCTGAAAGCGGTCTATGATGCGGCGCTCTGTGACGGACAGTTTTCCTTTGAAGAGAGGATGGGCTGCGGTTTTGGTGCCTGCATGGGCTGTTCCTGCCAAACCAAATATGGAAATAAGCGCATTTGTAAGGAAGGCCCGGTATTGGAGAGGGGGGAGATCCTGTGGTAAATACAAAGGTCACCTTGAGCGGACTCCCCTTGGATAACCCAGTTATCCCTGCCAGCGGCACCTTTGGGTTTGGTTATGAGTTTGCGGAGCTGTATGATATCAATATTTTAGGATCCCTGTCCTTAAAAGGCACGACCCGGGAGCCCCGTTTCGGCAACCCCACCCCTCGGATCGCCGAGTGTACCGGGGGACTGATTAATTCCGTGGGATTGCAAAATCCGGGAATCGATCAGGTCATTGCCCAGGAGCTCCCCAAGCTGCGCGCCTGCTTCCAGAAGCCCTTTATTGCCAATATCAGCGGATTTTCCTTGGAGGAGTATACCGAGTGCTGCGCCCGCATTGACAAGGAGGAGGGGGTTGGCCTCATTGAGGTGAACGTCAGCTGTCCCAATGTACATAACGGCGGGATGGCCTTCGGCACCACGCCCGAGTCCGCCGCCCAAGTAACCAAGGCGGTGAAAGCGGTTACCAGCAAGCCGGTCTATATTAAGCTCAGTCCCAATGTGACGGATATTGCCTCCATTGCCAAGGCCTGCGAGGAGGCGGGGGCGGATGGCATTAGCCTCATTAACACACTACTGGGAATGCGGATTGACTTGAAAACCCGCAAACCGGTCATTGCCAATACAATGGGGGGATTTTCAGGCAGCGCCATTTTCCCGGTGGCACTGCGCATGGTCTACCAGGTTTATGAAGCGGTAAACATACCTGTGATTGGCATGGGAGGCGTCTCCAGCGCCCGGGATGTGTTGGAGATGATGCTGGCTGGGGCCAGCGCCGTGCAGGTAGGCGCCGCGAATCTGGTAAATCCCTTTGCCTGTAAAGAGATCATTGAGACGCTGCCCCAGGAGATGGATACCCTGGGAATCCAGGACTTAACCACAATCATTGGAGGTGCTCACTGATGGGAAAAGACGTAATTATTGCCTGCGATTTTGCGGGGAAAGCGCCGTGCTTGTCCTTTTTGGATCAGTTTACGGATAAAAAGCCCTTTGTAAAGATCGGAATGGAGCTGTTTTATGCCGAGGGTCCCGCCATGGTGCGGGAATTGAAGGCGCGGGGACATCAAATTTTTCTGGATTTGAAGCTCCATGACATTCCCAACACCGTGGAGAAGGCCATGGCCGCCCTCTCCGCCTTGGATGTGGACATGTGCAACGTTCATGCCGGGGGCACTGTCGCCATGATGGAGGCGGCCCTCCGGGGACTCACCCGGCCAGACGGCTCCCGTCCTCTCCTCATTGCGGTGACCCAATTGACCTCTACCAGTGAAGAGCGGATGAGGAAAGATTTACTAATTGACCAACCTATGGAAGAAGTGGTACGCTGGTATGCGAAGAACGCCTTAACCGCCGGTCTGGACGGAGTGGTCTGCTCCCCTTTGGAAGCGGAAAAGGTAAAGAAGGCCTGCGGCGCCGATTTCCTCACGGTTACCCCCGGCGTGCGCTTTGCCGATGGGGACGTGGGGGACCAAGTACGGGTTACCACCCCTGCCGGAGCGAAAGCGTTGGGGTCGGACTACATCGTTGTGGGTCGTCCCATTACCCAGGCGCCTGATCCGGTAGCGGCCTATGAGCGCTGCCTGGCGGAGTTTACTGATTGAGAAGGAGGAACCACACCATGATTGCACAACGTGTAGCAGAAGGTCTGCTGTCCATTGGCGCGGTGTTCCTGCGTCCCCAGGAGCCGTTTACCTGGGCCAGCGGCATCAAAAGTCCGGTGTACTGTGACAACCGTTTGATCCTCACCGCCCCTGGGGTACGGGATGTGGTGGAACAAGCCATCGCGGAGACAGTGAAGCGGGAATTTCCCGACTGTCAGGTGCTGATGGGAACCAGCACCGCCGGCATCGCCCACGCCGCCATTGCCGGCCACCTCATGGGCATCCCCATGGGCTACGTCCGGTCCGGCAACAAGGACCATGGCCGTCAGAACCGCATCGAAGGAAAGCTGGAGGCGGGTCAGAAGGTTGTGGTAATTGAGGATCTGATCTCTACCGCCGGCAGCGTGATTGAGGTGGTAGAGGCCCTCCGTGAGGCCGGCGCGGACGTGCTGGGAGTTGTGAGTATCTTTACCTATGGAATGAAAAAGGGCCTGGACCGTTTGGCGGAGGCCAAAATCCGGAATGTGAGCCTCACCAATTTTGATGTGGTAGCCCAAGTGGCGGCGGAGAAAGGTTATATTCCTGAGAGCGATATCCAGCGGCTGCTGGCATTTCGGAACAACCCCTCTGACGAGAGCTGGATTGGGGGCGCCCAATGAGAAGCCTGATCGATATCCTGGACCTGAGCAAAGAGGAAATCGACAGCCTCGTCGCCGTGGCAGGGGACATTATGGACCATCCCGACGCCTATCGGGAAACGTGCAAAGGCAAAAAATTGGCCACCTTGTTTTTTGAACCCTCCACCCGTACCCGCCTCAGCTTTGAAGCGGCTATGTATGAACTGGGGGGAAATGTGCTGGGCTTCTCCGAAGCGGCCTCCTCCTCCGCAACCAAAGGGGAGAGCGTGGCCGATACGGCCAAAGTAGTCAGCGGCTATGCGGATATTATCGCCATGCGTCATCCCAAAGAGGGCGCGCCCCTGGTCGCGTCCATGAAGGCGACCATTCCCGTCATCAACGCGGGGGACGGCGGCCACAATCATCCGACCCAGACGCTGGCGGACCTGCTAACCATTCACCGGGAGAAGGGGACCTTTGAGGGCCTCACGGTGGGGCTTTGCGGGGACTTAAAATTTGGCCGCACGGTTCACTCTCTCATTGGCGCGCTGTCTCGTTATGCGGGAATTCGGTTTGTTCTCATCTCTCCGGACGAACTTAAATTACCTGATTACGTGAAGCAGGAAGTGCTGGAGAAACAGAACATCCCCTACGAGGAAACCGGCGATCTGGAAGGTATCATGCCCAAACTGGATATTTTGTATATGACGCGGGTTCAGCGGGAACGATTTTTCAATGAGGCGGACTATATTCGCTTAAAGGACAGCTATATTTTAACGCCGCAAAAGTTGGTAACCGCCAAACCTGATATGTGTATTCTTCATCCGCTGCCACGGGTAAATGAAATTTCCGTAGCCGTGGACGATGATCCGCGGGCCTGCTATTTCCGTCAAACTCTTTACGGAAAATTCATTCGTATGGCGCTGATCCTGATGCTCCTGGAGGTAAAACCATGATTATTGGTACGATTGTGAACGGCATTGTCATCGACCATATCCCCGCAGGGCGGGGGATGGACCTGTACCGTGATCTGAAGCTGGACAACCTGGAGTGTGAGGTTGCGCTCATCAAAAATGCATCCAGCGGTAAGCGGGGGAAAAAGGACATTTTAAAAATCAACGAGGCCATCGATGTCAACTACGAGATTCTTGGCTTTATCGACCCCAAAATCACCGTAAATGTAATCAAAGACGGAGAGAAAGTACAAAAACTGCATCCGCCTTTGCCCGAAACTCTCACCAATATTATTTTCTGCAAGAACCCCCGGTGTATTACCTCCACGGAGCAGGAGCTTACCCATGTGTTTAAGCTCACAGACCGGGAGACTGGCGTGTACCGCTGTATCTACTGCGAAACCAAAGCGGAACGACGGTAGAATGCACTTCATAACTAAAAAATAAGGAATACCCAACGCCCCCATCCTTTTACAGCGTCAGATCGCTGCCTGAGGATGGGGGCGCTTCGTTTAAATGCATTATTTACGCACTTGAAACCGCCAAGGAAATTGGACGGCCTCCTCGGCATAATCGATGCCGATCCGCGGACCAGCTAGAATGGAAAAAGGAACCAGGTCCTCAGGATAGGATGGCAGTATCAGGTCTTCTAAGTTGTCGCAGAGCCAAAGCTCATCGCCGGTGAGGGAAATGCCATTTTCCTTACGCGTAAGAGACAGCGCTTGACAGACCTTGCCGGGGCCGTTCAGAAAATTTTTCTTTTGCTGAGCGTTAAGGTCGTCCAGGCCTTTCCCAAACCGGGCGCGCGCCATCCATTCCCCGCCGTGCCGGGCCTCCAAACCTCGAATGAGAATGGCGCATGGCTCTCCCTCCGGTTCGGTCACAAAATTGAGGCAGTGGTACATCCCGTAGATGAGGTAGATGTACGCCGTAGCGGGGGAGGAGAACAGCGTTTCGGTGCGGGGCGTTCGCTTGTAGTTGTATGCGTGGCACGCCTTATCCACCCGTCCCACATAGGCCTCGGTTTCAGTGATCCGGCATACCAATTGGGGACCGCCGGTAAGCTGGCGGACCAAGTACTTGCCAAGCAGTTCCCGGGCCACCAAAACCGTGTCGCGATTGAAGAAGTCCTGTGTCAGCTTTGCCATGGGTCGTCCTCCTCGTTAACTTCTTCCAGCCAACAGATTTCTGGGGGAAGTTCTTCCTGCCCGCAGAGAGAGGCCAGCCAGTTTTCCCCTTGATAGTATGCCCAGGTTAAGCCCATAGTGGGAATATTCCGGCGAAGCGTGGGGGCCAGCCCCTCGCCGGTCAATTTACACCAGGCCTCCTTCCGCGTCCAAAGCTGATAGAAAGCAGGCCAACTTTTTCCACTGGCTTCCCATTGGCTCAACTCCAAGGGAGTGAGCGCATAGCGGGGCAGCGCCGCCTGACGGGGCAAAGTCAATTCAAGATCTACCCCTACAGGATTACAGCTTAAGGCGCAAAGCACCAACTCTCCGCTGTGCGACAAGCTTGTATGCAAGTGAGGGAAGTCTGGAAAATAGGGCTTCCCCCGCTCCGTTTTGTCAAGCTTTGGCAGAGCGGATCGGCCTAAATAGCGACGGAGAGACGCGGCCAACAGGGCGCGGGAGGTGCAATGTTTGCCGCCGGAGAGGAAAACCATGGAAAACCTCACCTTTCTTGAAAAGGAATGAGAACGTGTGCCGCCGACCATACTGAAAAAAGACGGCGCGGGGTTGCCAATTCTCTTTCTTTCGTAGTATAATGCTATGTTGAACTGAAAGGGGAAGAAAAACCTCCCCTCCCAATGGCCTCTTGTAACAGGTTGGGCGAACGCCCGCTGTTTCGGTCAGTTGGGATATCTTATTATAATATTATGAAAAAGGGTGTGTAAACCCATATGCATGCAGATTTTATTCACGACTATATCAAACAGGGAAAGCGGGCCCATCTAGTGGGCATCGGCGGCGTGTCTATGGCGCCTCTGGCGGAGGTGCTCCTGGGCAGGGGAATGAATATCTCCGGCTCCGACATGCAGGCGAGTCCCTCCGTCCAGCGGCTCAGAGAACTGGGCATTCCGATCGCCATTGGGCATGCTGCTGAGAATATTGAAGGCGCGGATCTGGTCATCCGTACGGCCGCCGTACACGACGAAAACCCCGAAATTGCCGCAGCCCGGGCCAAGGGAATTCCCGTTTTTGAACGGGCGGAGGCGTGGGGGTCTTTGATGCGCCGCTATGAGAACGCGCTGTGTATCGCGGGAACCCACGGTAAAACCACGACCACTTCCATGTGCGCCCATATTGCCATGGCCGCGCAAGTGGACCCCACTGTGATGATCGGCGGCACGTTACCTCTTTTGGGTACCGGACACCGAGTGGGCAGGGGAGAAACCATTATATTGGAATCTTGTGAGTACTGCAACTCCTTTCTGTCCTTCTTCCCTACCATCGCCGTCATTCTAAATATCGAGGCCGACCACCTGGACTTCTTCAAGGACCTGGAGGACGTTGAGCACTCCTTCCGGGCCTTTGCCGACCGAGTGCCTGCCGGCGGGCTTATCGTGGCCAACTGTGAGGACGCCAACACCATGGCCACCTTGGCCGGAGAGACGCGACCCATGCTCACCTTCGGGGTGGAGCGGGGAGACGTCCACGCGGCCAACCTGGTCTTTGACCACGGCTTCGGCCAGTTCGACGTCCTCTACCACGACGCCTGCTATGCCCATGTGAAGCTGTCTGTTCCGGGCCTTCACAACGTGAAAAA
>OLSM01002445.1_pt1 | contig 11956 bp, 13 predicted proteins | sample 1672721 | NCBI WGS metagenome assembly OLSM01 (sample SAMEA3136717, study PRJEB25190) | human gut metagenome | reverse complement strand
AGTTCGCCGCGGCCGGCCTCGAGGGCAAGGTGTGGCAGTACTTCGTGAGCGTCCCCGACTTCCGCGCCACCGGCGTCCGCGACGGCGTGCGAGCCTTCGAATGGCCCGCCATCATCCGCGCGGTCAACACGGTGGACGCCATGACGGCCGAGGTGCCGGAGCTCGATTGGGCGCTGCTGAAGAAGATCACCGCACGCATCTTGGACGAAGTCCCGGGGATTTGCCGTGTGGTCTACGACCTCACGCCGAAGCCTATCGGGACCATCGAATGGGAATAAAGAACTCGCCTTTATTCCGGTAATAAAACCTGCTCGAATACCCCCAAGCAATAGCTGCTAAGGGGGTATTCTTTTAAAATCAAATTCCGTGCTGTGTAGAGAGATTACCGCTTTTGAAAGGGGACCCTTTTCAATGAATGACAGCGAGTTGTTTTTCCCCTATTACATTGATCAAGCTCGACTTCTTGATTTGTACGCAATCCTAAATGGAGGGTATTCCGAATACGAAGAAATACAGAATACCGCGAATGACGAAAACGTTCGCGGCGGCAAAGCGAAGACGGAGGTCAGCGGAGGCTTCAAGATGCTTAAAATCGGCGCGTCCATCGAAGGAGGAGCGAGATCGCAAAATCAAGTTGGCGAATCGTCGACAACCAGAGTGGTTCAAACAACCACCTCTATTCTTAGCCTAGTAATCAGAACGCTAAAAAGCAAAAGGTATATAAAGGATATTCTCGATTCCCAGCCGGGTTCTTTTGTTATCGTGCCTGTCACAATGCAAATCAACTCAATAAAATCGCTTCTTGAAGAGGCTGAGAACCTAATAAAACTGGGCAGCGAAATGCAATCTTTGGATAATCAAAAAGATAATGGTAAGCAAAGTTGCCAAAGCAATACGCTCAAGCAGATTAAAAAGATATCTTCGGTTGCTCACCAATTATTTGGTGCTGAGGAGATCGTTTGCATTAAGGATAATTTCGCTGTGTTCGGAAATATTGTCAACGACAACTTATATCAAGCTTCGCGATCTGACATCGTCGGAACTGAACTAAGCTGCTTAGGTCAAGTTAAACGAATTTACCCTGACGGAACACAATTAATGAAGAATACGGTTTACTCGCGTTTCCAAAATACAGAAGTCAAGCAACCAATCATTGACAGTCTTGTTCAAATGACAAAGAATGGCGATTTTGAATACAGCGCAGCAGCTATTGCCGAAGTGACCGGTAAACCCGCTTTTGAATTACAGATCGTCGCTCTGTATCAGACATCATGCCCAACCGACGAATCGACACCTAACTTATACTCATAGGCAGCGCTAGTAGACTCAGCGTTATAGTTGAATAGTCGGTCGATGGCTCACAAAAGAATCTTTTTGCCCAACGGTGCAAATCCGCAGTCTTTCTTGTACCTGGACAGTAACGTGAGCTAGCGTGAGATGCGTCACCTAGATCCAGATTCTTGTAGAGCGGGAGACTTGCTCATCGATTATCTGAAAAGACTACGCATCCTCGTTCCCGAAGGGTGCGTCGCGGTCTCCGGGCTGGCCGTAACTTTTACACTCATACTAAAATTACGACACATGTTGCGCTTAGCTTGGAAATATATGAAGACAGGAGGAGACCGACGAGTCCAAAACACCAAAGCTCATCCGAGCCGAGGAAATAATTTATCGAGAGATGTGATAGCTCGTTGCAAACCATCCATACCAAATAAAAGTAGCTCGCTTTTTACCAAGTTAATCTACTCGATCACTATCAAGACCGATATCATCCACGTTGTCAAGGTTCTCACCGTTAGGGCGGGTTCTTACGAAATGAACACCCATCTCGTCAATAAGCATAGCGTCCGCCCGGTTGTAGATAAAATCCATCTTATCCAGCTCGCTGGCTCTATCTGAACCAAGCATTGCGACAGGATCATCTGCTCCAGTGGCCTGATAAAAACGCTTTCTTTGTTTCTCAGCTTGCCGTTTTGCCTCGTCTCGCAACGCAAACGGCGTGATCCTTGATGCATTGAGAGCGACGGTGTGAGCTGCATCGAATACAAGGTTCCTTGACTCGTAGCCATCTTTCTTTGCCGCCGGGAGAGCAACAAAACCCCCCTTAACATGCTTGATCTTCTCATTAATCAGTTCTTGAGCCTTGCCGCGCGCAACGGCATATTCTTCAAGACACCCCTCCACCTTCTCTTGCTCACGTGCGATTCTGGCAGTGCAGAAATCGCCATCGTACTGCATCGAAACCCGCTCCGCGGCCACATAAAGCTTAAAAGCTACTTGAGCATCGCGTTCTCTATTTTGGAACTCGATGAGCTTTGCTCTCACCTCGTCGTCTTTCATACGCTTGGACTTTGCGAGCACTCGACCCAAATCTTGCATCGCCTTGACTTGAAACTTCCAAGCTTCTAGCGCGTCAAGACATATCACTTCGATTCCGTTGAGGACAGCTTGCCTCTTCTCGGGGTTTGTGGATACCTCACCATAAATGGTAAGGTATTCCTTTAGCTTCTCGAACCGAGCCTCTACTTTCGCCTCACGCTCTAGGCGCATTTCCTGTTGGATTGCCGCTATGCCAGACTCAATACCTTCAAGCTGCTTGCTTATTTCAGCCATATAGGCTTGCCCGACAACAATAGCTGCACCTTGCAGTGCAAGATTCGCCACGGCAACCGGCTGAAGCTTAGCTTGCTTAATCGCTGCCTGTGGCTGAAATTTACCATCTTTAAGAATGCCTAGTTGCTTCCATTCTTCCCAGCCGGGGGTCTTGCGGTTCAGCAGGTCGTTCCAACCCGCCCCCTCAGGAAACCGCACGATAGCTTGATTCCATTGCCCTGCAGCGTCAGCCACCTTTGCAGCCATCGGAATCATGGCATCTATGTACGCTTCACAACCAATCACGGAAGCCTCAAGAGTAACATGCTCGTAGAGAGATAGATACGATGCATCATCATCTTCGATCGGATCTAGCTCCACATTCTCTACTGGGACTATGGAGTGCTCGTTCTGCTGACCACCCTCGTTTTTGCAATTACCTTTATTGCCGAAAAACGGAAATTTCATTGCAAAACCATCCATCCATAGTGAAAGAAAATAGAAGAGCACATGATATCAATCATACCAGACGCAATTGCCTCGGCTGCGGTTGTTGTGTCGTGTTGAACGCTGACGACATCGTTCAAGATTAACTAGCTTGCTTCACTCTCTTGGATTCCAGCATCCTTTCGCGAATGCCTACCAAAACTCTCTCATCGTTTAGAGCTCGATTTACTACGAATCGATGCCATCGTTCTCGAACCCGATATCAAGCCGCCGCGAAGCGACAGCGAACACTTTGTCCTTATCGCGCGCCTATCGCCACAACTTCGACAATCTCGACTTCTTCACCGACAATGCGGTATACGACCCGAATACCGGCTTCGCGGTACTTGAGCTCTCTGCAACCCGACAGCTCGCCATGAAGCGGCTTCCCCATTTCGTCGACGCGCACGCGCAGTTTGTCCAACCCGAGATCCACGGGTTTTCTAACGAAGCCGTCAAACGACTTGTATTCCTTCAGCACATCGCGATTGAAAAAGCGTACAACGAACCGCTCCGTCATCGAAAGATCTCCTCGTCGGAAACGGCATCGGGATCGAGTCGGAGCCACGCAGCATACTCTTCCTCGCCCATTGCCTCCTCGAGTCCAACGCTTTGCCGACTCCCTTCCGCTTCACCCTCGCGCAAACGTTGCGCGACCTTTGCGAAAAACCGCTGCTCCTGCAGCTCTTCGAGTTCGACAGCCATACCCTCGAACGTTTCGAAATCGACGACCAGCGTGTCAAGCGACGTTGTCCCCTCCATGCTCTCGCCCCTCACGCAAATCAACCAGCCGTCATCGCGGGCCGTCAACGTACTTCTCGAAGTAGCCCTTATCGCGGAAGGCGTATTCCCTGCTCTTGATGCGAATCGAGAATGCAAACGGAACGAGGATGAGGAATACGGCGATCCCCAGAAATATCCCTATGCCGCCGACTACCTCCCATACGGTCGCCCCGCAGTCGACGAGCCACCTGAGCGCCACGGCAGCCATCGGGACGAGCACGCACCAAGACGTGACGAGACCGGGACCGTAGACGGTTCGCTTTCCCCGGTCTTTGAACTTGCGGTACATGAGGATGCCGCTGCGCGTGTGATTCACGGTCTCCCCGAGCGCGAAGAAGACCACCAGGCTCATGACGACCGGTTCGATCGTCGCAGCGTTGAGCGCAACGGCGATTATGACGATCTCGGCTCCTAGGTTCGTGATCATGTTGGTGCAACGGTTCTGAGGATAGACCATGGGTTCTTTCGAACCGAAGCCCATGTTGTTCATGTAGAAGAAACCTCCGGGGAACGTGTTCTCCTCGAAGACATGCAAGGGAACCGCAACGGCCAGCATGCAGGCGAGTTTCTGCGGAAGATCGAACGCTGCCCAATTCCACAGCAAATAACAGGTCATCGCAACCCCGAGAAGATAAACGAGGTAAAGCCACATCTGGTCGCACCAGCGGCTGAAGGTACTTTTGAACATGGCTTCCATCCTCTCGCTCCAACGGAATCGACTCTCAACGCTCTCCTTCTAGACGATCCTCACGTACCCGTCTTTCCGGGGTTTCGGCTCGGATGCAGGGCCGTCGCCGTAACCCAGAATACAGTTGGCGACGCCCACGTAATCGCCGTCGAGGCCCCACTCCTTCAAAAGCGCCCGACCCTCGTCGGTCTCGAAGACCTCCTTGGCACGATAGATGAAGCACGAATCGACTCCGACGGCATGCGCCGCGTTCAGAAGGTTGCCCGCCACAAGACAAGCGTCTTCGAACCAGGTAGGCACAACGTCCTTGTGGCCGAACACGATCGCGACTGCAGGAGCCCCGTAGAAGGGATCGGTGTCGCGCCCCATCGCCCCCGCGTTGAGGGCGGCTACCTTGTCCCTGGTCTCCTTGCTCTCCACCAGCACGATCACAGGCGACTGAGCCCCCATTCCCGTAGGCGCATAGGTTGCAGCCTCCAAGATCGCCTCGAGCTTCTCGCGCTCCACGGGCCTATCTGCATAACTCCTCACCGCGCGCCGAGTTTTCAGGCTTTCGATGACCGCGTTTCCCGACATAAGGGGCCTCCATTCATCCTTCGCGGAGCTTCTCGCTCCACCCGCTCTTATCCCGTCGTGCAACTTTCAAGTTTTCGCGATTCGAATATAATGAGCCCGCTGTGTCAATTAAATAGCCAATTGCGAGAATCAGGCCAATTAAGGACTCGCAAGAAGCGATCGATCGTTTAACGACTCAGGTCAAAAGCACGATGCCGAACGAAAAGGGACAGAGGAAACGGACTAGGCGACTGCGTTGGACGGATCCTGGGTTTCCCCGATTTGTTGCCCTCTTGTAATCTTGCAGTATAATGGCGAAGCGCAAAATCGAATCCAACCGCATAGTATTCGCTTGCGTTCCGCCCGGTCGATCCGGGCGGAACGCTTTTTCGCGCGCACCGAGCAGAAGCGACGACATGGAAGAGCAGAGCATTGCAACGCGACAAGATCAAACCGATACTTTTCAGCATCATCAAGCACACCGACAGCGAAGAGCTCAAACGACAGCTTCCCAAAGACGTCGTTTCGGGCGTCATGGTGGCCGTGGTGGCGCTGCCTCTTTCCATCGCGCTGGCCATCGCTTCGGGCGTGAGCCCTGAGCAAGGCCTTTACACGGCCATCGTCGCCGGGTTCTTCATCGCGTTCCTCGGCGGCAGCCGCGTGCAGATCTCGGGCCCCACGGCGGCGTTCGCCACCATCGTTGCAGGCATCGTGGCAACCGACGGCATGGACGGCCTCGTCGCAGCCACCGTCATCGCCGGCGTGCTGCTCATGCTGATGGGCTTCTTCAAGCTGGGATCGCTCATCCGGTTCGTTCCCTACACCATCACCACGGGCTTTACGGCAGGCATCGCCGTGACCCTCGTCATCGGTCAAGTCAAAGACTTCCTCGGCCTCGCCTTCCCCGCCGGCGCGCCCACGGTCGAGACTATGGACAAGCTGCAGGCCGTCGCCCAAAGCATCGGAACGGCCAACTGGCAAGCGTTCGTCGTGGGAGCGGTCTGCCTCGCCATCCTGTTCGCCTGGCCTAAGGTCAGCGAACGCATCCCCGGATCCCTTGTCGCGCTCATCGCGGGAATCGCCCTGGTCAGCGGCTTCGGCATGCAGGTGAGCACCATCGGCGACCTGTACGTCATCAGCAGCGACCTGCCCGAATTCCGCATTCCCCAACTCAACGTCGACCTGCTGGCCGACCAGCTTCCCAACGGCATCACCATCGCCATCCTGGCCGCGATCGAATCGCTCCTGTCCTGCGTCGTCGCCGACAGCATGATCAGCTCGCACCACCGCAGCAACATGGAGCTGGTTGCGCAGGGCGTGGGCAATATCGGCTCGGTGCTATTCGGCGGAATCCCCGCAACCGGCGCCATCGCGCGCACCGCCGCGAACGTGAAGAACGGAGGCAGAACGCCCGTCGCCGGCATGACCCATGCGCTCGTGCTGTTGATCGTCCTCGTGTTCTTCATGCCCTATGCAGCCCTCATCCCCATGCCGACCATCGCGGCCATCTTGCTGCACGTCGCCTACAACATGTCGGGATGGCGCAATTTCGCACACTTGTGCAAGACGGCCTCCCGAGGAGCGGTGGCCACGCTGCTGCTCACCTTCGCGCTGACCGTCGTGTTCGACCTGGTGGTGGCGATTGCCGTGGGCATGCTGATCACGGTCGTCCTGTTCATGAAGATGGTGAGCGAGGAGACCGAGGTTCGCGGCTGGAAATACTACTGCGACGAGGATTCCGAGGTCACGCACCTGCGCGAACTCCCTGAAAGCGTGCGCGTGTACGAGATCAACGGACCCATGTTCTTCGGCATGACCGATCGCATATCCGACATATCGGTGAAATCCTTCACGAAGTACCTGATCATCCGCATGCGAGGCGTGCCATCGCTCGATTCGACGGGCATGAACGCGCTGGAGAACCTCTACGGGTACTGCCGCGAGAACGGCGTCAGCCTCATCTTCTCGCACGCCAACGAGCAGCCGATGAAAACCATGCGCCGCGCGGGTTTCGTGGACATGGTGGGAGAAGACCATTTCCGCAGCAATATCGACGATGCAATTGCATACGCGCGCAAGCTGCTGGACGAAGAGGGGGAAACGGCATCGGCCTAGCTTTCAAATGCCCGCCATGACGACGGAGGCCGAACCATCCTTACGACGTAAGCTCCCGATACGCGAAGCAATCGACCACGTGGTCGTTCACTATGCCGATGGATTGCAGGTAGGCGTAGACGATGGTGGAGCCGACGAACTTGAAGCCGCGCTTCTTGAGATCCTTGCTGATGCGATCGGAGAGCGGCGTGGTCGCCGGCACGTCGGCCTGGGTTTTCCAGCGGTTCACGATAGGCTCGCCATCCACATAGTCCCATATGAACGCGTCGAAGCTTCCGAACTCGCGGGTCACGTCCAGAAACAGCTTCGCGTTAGTTATGGCCGCGTCGATCTTGCGGCGGTTGCGCACGATCCCCTCGTTCGTCATAAGCTCTTCGACCTTCGCCTCGTCGTAAAGCGCCACCTTGGCGGGGTCGAAGCCGTCGAGCGCTTCGCGGTACGCCTCGCGTTTCTTCAGGATGGTCAGCCACGAGAGGCCCGCCTGCGCGCCCTCCAAAACCAACAGCTCGAACAGCATGCGATCGTCATGGGTGGGCTTTCCCCACTCGTTATCGTGGTAATCGACGTACACGGGCACGTCGCCCGCCCACGAGCACCTGCGCTTTTCGTCCATGGCGCCTCCTAGCGAAACGTCATCCGGTACGTCAGCGTGGCGCGCTCGCCCGGATCGAGCGTGCGCACGCCGGGCTTCTCGGACAGCTCGCGCGGGGAGAACCGAGCGTCGGGCAGCGCGGACCAGGGCTCGATGCACAGGTAGCGGGCATCGCCTTGACCGGCTTTCGTCCAAATGCCCAGATAGGGGAAATCGGGGAACTCCACCGTCACCTCGTAGCCGCCCTTCGCGCTGCCTAGCGTCGCGACGCTGCCGGGAACGTTCTCCAGCACGACGGTATCGATGCCCAGCTGCTCGGGCGTCCTGGTCAAGCGGCCGTCTTCCAGCGGCACTTCGATCTTCGGCAGCGTCAGTATCCCAGCCTCGTCCATCCCGAACATCTCGAGCTTATCGATGTCTTCGAAGCGCACGAAGCAATCCGCCATGCGCTCCCCCGGCAGCAAGCGCGTCGCGTACGCCTCGTGGCCGCCCAGCTCGAACGGCAGGGGGACGTCGCCCAGGTTCTCAACGGTGTGCGACTTGACGATCGAGGAACCCTCGAGCGAGAAGTCGACGGTCAACCGGAAATCGAAGGGATAGACCGCCCGGGTCTGTTCGTCGGATATCGTCTCGAAACGGACGCGCGCGCCCGACTCCTGCTCGGCGGCAAACAAGCGGTCGCGGCAGAAACCGTGCATCGGCGCATCCACGCGCCGGCCCCCGTTCGCGTACCAACCGTCACGCAAGCGCCCGATCAGCGGGAACAGCAAAGGAGCCCGACGACCCCACACCGCAGGGTCGCCCGACCACATGCGCTCGACGCCGCCGCATACGACGCCCTGCAGCTCCGCGCCCACGGGCGAGATGATCACGGACAACGCGCCGTTCTCCAGCACGAACGTCGACAGCTCTTTCATCAGCACTCCTTACACCGCCCACACGGGAAACGCCCACACCTGCGAGACTATGGGGAAGGCATCTTCGGTCATGCAGAGGATGCACCCCATCCCCACTTCGCGCTTGAAAGCCCGCAGCTCTACAGGAACGTCGTCGAACGTCACCGGATCGATGGCGTTGAGATTGCGGGCGTCCTTCTTGCTTGGCGACGCGGTCTTCTTCACCTCTATCGGAAAGAGCACGCCATCCTGTTCCAAAAGCATATCGATTTCCTTTTTGTCGTTCGTTCTGAAGAAATGCAGCGGAGCTCGCCTGCCCGCATTGAGGAAGCTCTTGTAGACCTCGCCGAATGCGTACGTTTCGAAAATCTGCCCGCTCATGGCACCGACCTCCAACGCCTCGGGACTGCTCCACCCGGAAAGATACGCCGCAAGACCGGTATCGAGAAAATGCATGACGGGCTGCTTGCTCAATCGTTTTAGGATGTTGTTAGAGTACGGCTCGACCACCTTCACCAGGTAGGAACTTACCAGCAACGAAAGCCACGTCTTCGCAGTCTTCTGATCGATGTCCGCAAGCCTGGCGAGTTCGGCGTACACCACCGGCCTCGACGTGAGGGCAGCGCATGCCGCCATGAAACGCCTGAATTTGAGCTCGTCGCCCACCTGCGCGAGATCCCGGATGTCGCGCATGATATACGTATCCAGATACGACTCGTAACCGCCCGCACGCAAATCGTCGGGCAGGGCACGGATGCCGGGCAGCGAACCCGCGCATATCTGCCGATACGCTTCCGACACCCCGAAGGGCTTCGCCATATCCACGCGCCGCATGAAACGCTTCACTCTCTGCATTCGGATGAGTAATGCAGGCAAATAAATTCACGATATTCTGCTTCTTCAACAACTCTTCCAACTTCTCATAAAGAGCCGTTCCCACACCTTTTCCGTGAATTCCTCTCTGCACATAAACAGACATTTCCGCTGACCAGTCATACGCCCTGCGGTCATAAAAAATCCCCGCATACGCATAAGCAATAACCTCTCCCTCCTCCTCAGCAACAAGGTAAGGATACCTCTCCAATGTCTTCGTGATTCGTTCCTGAAACTCCTTCACCGAAGGAACTTCCAGTTCAAAAGTTATCGCCGTATTGTTCACATAATACCGGTAAATGTTCTGGATAGCAAAAGCATCCTCCGGCGTAGCGATTCGTATATTCATTTCAGGCCTCCAAAAATTTTGTCGATGTGGTTATTATACAATAAGAGGAAGAGGGGGACAAGACAGTAATTATAGAAATAATGTAACAATGCGGGAATGTCTGATTAACATAAACCTTTCACCTATTTCGGTAATATAATAATATTTCCTCTTCTACATCGCAATTTCGTACTGCTCTTTAAGTTCATTTAACATATTATAGGTAATACAACGCTCTTTTTGTAATCTTCCTACAACAATTCCAGGTGCAATACCTATTTTATTTGCAAAATCACACACACTTATTGAACTATAGTCCTGCGTCTTCTTAAATTGCTCAAACTCTTCCTTTGGAATCAACTCATCTTTCGCCCATAAATCCGCCTCATTTTCATCCTGTTCTGTAATTTCATCAGTCTTTCCAATATGTCCAAGAACAATGTGCCCAAGTTCATGAAATAAACTAAACCAAAATCTATCGGCATCTTTTCCTCTTGCCGTAAGACCAATCACAATTTTCTTGCCATCTATAAACGATGCCCCCTGTAAAAAAGAGCCTTGTAAATGTGGCAAAAAAACAAGTGCAATACCACACTGTGCCAATTTATCTTTTAGCTCCGCACTAAATTCCGCTGGTGTCTCTAATGTCATACTTCGGATTTCCGGTAAAACACGAACCAATTTATCAATATTAATGTGTGTTGTATCAGTCTGCCTTGCTACCCTTTTAGCCTCCTGCGCCCACGCGATCAATGCAAAATCACCTTTCTCAGTAATCGCCAATCTTCTACACGCAATTTTTGTAATTTGTCTATTCTCCAATAAAGAAAGTTCAACCACCTCAAAATACTTTCTAAGATTAATCACCCTTTCTTTCATAAGTCTTGTTTCCGGAACCCATCCAAACTTAGACATTTGATTATAAGGTAATTGCTTGGCTAAAACTTCATCTTTATCCATTGTATTTTCCGCTTCAACTTTAATTAATTTCTCTCTATAGATTGCTTCAAGATTATTCCAAAACTTTGCCGGTACTCCCAGTACCATCTCTAATCTTACTGCCACCTCCGAAGTCAACTGAACATCTCCATTAATCAATCTGCTAATATGCTTTTCTGACATATCCATTCTAGCAGAAAACTCTTTCTGACTCATCCCTCTGTCATTAAGCTGCTCCTTAATTGTCGCTCCAGGTGGTGTTGCAATAAAACTGCGACTTCTCACCATAGTGCTACCTCCCATTCATTGTTCTCATTAATGATAATCTACTATCTCAAGTATATGAGCAATCTCAATTTCATTTCCGTGTTTTGTAAAAACCAATCTATATGGATGCTCCAAATCTACTGCGTATTGCCCTTTACGATTTCCTTTTAATGCATGGCAACGACCGATACGAAACTGAATCATCTCCTCTACAGTATCCACTGCTCTAATCTCATCTATACGCATATGAATCTTTGCTGACATTTGGCTTCCATATTCTCGATCGGCAACTTTGGCATTAGTACAAATTCTTTCTATTTTCCGATTTTTGTACGTTATGTCCAACACATCACCTCTCTATAAATTTACCTATAAGGTAAATTCACTATAGCATGTTTTAATGTAATGGTCAATGTTTTAATTTACACGGTAAACCATGAGTACCCTAAACAAAAAAGGCACTGATTTCTCAGTGCTCTTTCTTATTCTTCATCTTGCATATATCTGGTATGGAGTCTGACCACAGTAACAGATCATCTATAAAACAGCAATCCGTATCTTCTTCATGTTCCATCATTTCTGTCAGCAGGAATTCCAGATACCGAAATGGATTTAGTCCGTTTGCCTTTGCTGTTTCTACTATACTGTAAACTAAGGCACTGGCTTTTTCTCCATTTATTGTATCTATCAATCTCCATGTGTGTTTGTGCATACAGAAATTCCGTAATGCAGATTCGGTCGCATTATTATCCAGTGGGACATTTCCATGGTTTAAAAATTCGCAGTCAATTTAAATATTTTTTGTACAATACATTTATACCTACTTTTCTATAAAATAAATA
>OLSM01002442.1_pt1 | contig 11973 bp, 7 predicted proteins | sample 1672721 | NCBI WGS metagenome assembly OLSM01 (sample SAMEA3136717, study PRJEB25190) | human gut metagenome | reverse complement strand
TTACGGGGGCAATGGAGGCCATTTCCTGCGGATGAACATTGCCTGCCCCCGCACCATTTTGGAGGATGGACTGGAGCGGCTGTACCGGGGCGTGTCATCCTATCGGTCCTGGCCGGAGGCGACCCGATAACGAAGGCCGGTTAGCGACCGGATAGTGAGGGCGCCTTTGGTTTCATTTGACTTTCCAAGTTTAGGATTTTATAATAGAGAGAAAACCAACTGCAGGAGTTCGTCAGGAGGAAACTGTTTTGAACCATGAGCAGGTTATTCATACCGTTGAGGCATTCGCCAGCCGAATTTTAACCAGTTATTTTTGTGACTCCGATGTGGAATTTCTCATATCTACGCTCGCCTCCGACATCGTCTGGCTGGGCGGCGGTGATAGAATGAAAGCGGAAGGGAGAGAGGCTGTGGCCGCCGCCTTCCGCAACGGCGGAGACCTCATTCCCTGCAACTTGACTGACGAACACTATGTGACCCGTGATTTGGGAAACGGTCTGTATCTTTGTCAGGGAGACGGCCTTCTGACCAGTAAGCCGGAAGTTCCCATGATATTCCATCAGCATCAGCGTTGCACCTTTATTTTCCGGGAAATACCCACCGGCTTTGAGACGGTCTATATTCACAATTCATTGTCCTATAATGGAGAAATAGAGGAGGATGCCCTATTCCCCATTCAGGAAGCTAAGGACGCCTATGAAAAGTTAAAGGGCGTCCTTTCCCAGCGGGAACGTCAGATTGAACTGATGTTGTCCCAGCTTCCCGGCGGGATGCTTACCTGCCGGACGGATTCAAACTTTACTACGGTATGGATTAGCGATGGACTTTGTACGCTGTTGGGCTATGCAACGCCGGAGGAATTTCTCGCCAGTACAGGCGGCTCCTGCCGCAGCTTTATTTTGCCGGAAGATTATGACCTCATGCGGCGCCGCACGTTCACGGCGCTCAGCCAGGGGGATACCTACAGTTCGGAATACCGTGTGCGGCGGCGGGACGGCACTGTGTTCTGGGTTGCTGATTTTGGCAAACAAGTAGTGGATTCTGACGGAAAAAGTCTCATCTACTGCTTTATTTCGGATATTACCGATCGAAAAAATCGGGAGTTGCAGCTTCGGCAATCCACACATGAAATTGAGCGTCAGGCGCACTTTCTCACCCAACTGTATAATACGGTGCCTTGCGGTATTTTGCAGTTTACACCAGATCCCTCTCACGCAATCGTGAGCCTGAATCACATGGTTTGGGAGTTTTACGGGTTCCCCAGCGAAGAAGCTTATCATGAGGCCATTCACGATCCCTTCCAGTTGGTCATGGGGCAAGATCGAGAACGCATCAACAAACTGGTGAATGGTCTTACCCTGCATGGCGGGCCCGTATCCTATACCCGTGAGGGGGTTCGCCAAAACGGCAAATCTGTTTGGATCAGCGTCATCATGGAGCGGCTCATTAACGCGGATGGATTGGACGTGATACAAGCCGTATTCACAGATATATCCGATATTCATCGGCTGCAAAAGGCGCAGGAACAGGAGCGGGTGCTGGAAAACCGACTGCTGCGAGCAGCGATTTGCACCTCGTATCCTCTCATTATCAGCGTAAATTTGACCCAGAATTCCTACCAATGCTTTATAGATGAGCAGGATAGCTTTTTCATAAAAGACAGTGGTTCCTATTCTGCGTTAGTGGAAAAAACTTCCTCTTGTATTTCTTTCTCCTATCAGCAGACCTTTCAAACTTTGCTGAAGCGAGAAGCCGTCCTCCGTCGTTTTGGGGAAGGGGACCGTGAAATTTATTTAGAACTGCGTGCAAAGGGCCGGGACGGCCAGGTTCACTGGGTTTCCATTCAGCTCATTCATGTGGATAATCCCTTTCGTGATGACGTGCTGGCCATCGTTTTAGTAAAGCTGCTGGATACCCAACGCGCGGAACAAGCCCGGCAGGAGCAGCTTTTGCGGGACGCGCTGGCTTCCGCCAACGCAGCCAACAACGCCAAATCCGATTTTCTCTCCCGGATGAGTCATGATATCCGAACACCCATGAACGCCATTATCGGCATGAGTACCATCGGCCAGTTGAAGGCCCATGACCCGGAACAGATGCGGGATTGTTTCCAAAAAATTGACGCCTCGTCCCGTTACCTGCTCTCGCTCATCAATGACGTTTTGGATATGTCTAAGATTGAAACCGGTAAAATGACCTTAACCCACACGCCCTTTGATTTTACAGAACTGATTCAGGAAATTACCACCATTCTCTATCCTGAAAGCGCGGAACTGGGACTTTCTTTCGAGGTGACCCACCAAGAGCCCTTGGACAGAATCTACATTGGCGATTCCCTCCGTCTTAAGCAAATTCTTATGAATCTGCTGTCCAATGCCCAAAAGTTTACGCCCTCCGGCGGTTGCGTGCGCTTGAATATTCGAGAGAGCAAACGCACCAACGGATTTTCCTACTTGGCCTTTACGGTATCGGACACTGGAATTGGCATGTCGGAAGACTTTATGGATCGCCTGTTTCAGCCCTTTGAGCAGGAGGATTCCGGACTGGCACGTAATCAGGTTGGCAGCGGTTTGGGACTATCGATTGTACATAACTTGGTCCAGCTCATGGGGGGTGCAATTCAGGTTCACAGCGTCAAAGGCAAAGGATCTACGTTTGAGGTTACCATTCCCTTTGAGCGCGTGGAGGACGACCAGGAGGGATAAAATGTAGATACGGTAATGAAGGCTGGGAGAGAGAAAAATGAGAGTTCTGGTGGTTGACGATGACGCTGTGGTGGGAGAACAGAGCACCGCGATCCTGGATCAAATCGGCGCCCACACGGTCTGGGTTGATTCCGGTCAAAAGGCGGTTGATGAGGTCCGCACCTCCCTGGACCGGGGGCAGACGTACGACATTGCCATGATCGATTGGCGTATGCCGGATATGGATGGCATTGAAACGACCCGGCGGATCCGCGCCCTCACGGGTCCGGATACCACCATCATTATTATTTCCGCCTATGACTGGAGCAGTATAGAGGCCGAGGCGCGGGACGCAGGGGCCAACTGCTTTATTACAAAGCCGCTCTTTTTCTCCACCATCTGCGATACCTTTTCTTCGCTGGAACTCACTCACCAGATCCCACAACAGATGCCGGCGGATCATTCCCTGATTGGGCAGCGTATTTTATTGGTAGAGGATAACGCACTGAATATGGAGATCGCCCAATCCCTATTAGAAATCTACGGCATGGAAGTGATACCGGCAGAAAATGGGAAACGTGCGGTGGAACTCTTCTCCCAATCCCCTAAAAATCACTTCTTGGCTGTTCTTATGGACATTCGCATGCCGGTTATGGACGGCTTAACCGCCACCCGGGCCATTCGTGCCTCCGAGCGGGCTGATTCCCACGTCCCCATTTTAGCCATGAGCGCCAACGCGTTTGACGAGGATAAACAGCTTGCCTATGCCGCGGGTATGAACGGCTATATTGTCAAGCCCTTGGATATTCAAATTCTCATCCGAGAACTGCGAGGCCTGCTGGACCTCTCCTGACGTGAAACGAAAACAGCCCTGAGAGAAAAAGAAGAGCCCCCATGCAGAAATCTGCGTGGGGGCTCTTTCCCGTACGTTTTGTTACCAGATATGGAGGACATGCTGCATACCCAGGCTGACCACGGCAATGCCGATCCAGCAGCACAGCCCCAAGAAAATGGGCTTGCCGCCGGTACGGACCAGTTTTATGATATCGGTATTTAACCCGATGGCCGCCATGGCCATAACAATAAAAAATTTAGACAGGGTTTTGAAGGGAAGGAAGAAGGAGGCGTCGAGCCCAGCCATGGTGCCGAGGGTGGTAATCAGGGATGCCAGCACAAAAAACAGGATGAAAAAGGGGAATACCTTCCGAATGGAGAAGGCGGCGGCTTCCTCGCCGCCCTGCTTTTTGATTTTAGCAGTACGCCAGAAGGAGAGAATTAAGGTGATCGGGATAATGGCCAGGGTTCTCGTCAGCTTAACAATTGTGGCCGCATCCAACGTGTTGGCGCCGGGATGCATCCCATCCCATGCCGCCGCCGCGGCGGTGACCGAGGAAGTGTCGTTCACGGCTGTACCCGCGAAGAGACCGAATCCGTCGTTGGAGAGCCCCAGCAGTCCGCCCAAAGTGGGAAAAATTACGGCGGCAATTACGTTAAACAGGAAAATTACCGAGATCGCCTGCGCAATCTCCTCGTCATCGGCTCCGATTACCGGCGCGGTGGCGGCGATGGCGGAGCCGCCGCAGATGGATGAGCCTACGCCGATCAGGGTAGAGATATTGGTGGGCATTTTCAGCAGCTTATACAGCGCAAAGGCGATGAGCAGAGATGTGGTGATGGTGGAGATAATGATGGGGAGGGAAGTGCTGCCAACCTGCGCGATCTGCGACAGATTCAAACCGAAGCCCAACAAAATCACCGCGTATTGCAGAATCTTTTTCGATGTATAGTTGATTCCCTCTTGCGCGGCCCGTTTCTCCTTACAAAAGATCGAGATGACCATTCCAATCAGAATTGCGAACACAGGACCGCCAATGACTGGAAACTGCTTGCCCAAAAACCAGCAGGGCAACGCAATGATGATGCACAGCAAAAGACCGGGCACCTTCTTTTTCAGGGAAGGCATAGACACTCCTCCTCTTTCTCCATATTTTTTCTCACAGCTTTCTTGTTATAGCACAATCTATTTTTACTGTCAATTGTTCCGCGAATGAACAAGCCGGGACGGAGCCTTGGCGTTCGCTCCGTCCCGGCGTACTTCCGGCGTTCTATTTTGTTACGTCCCTATGTACAGTGGACTTGGAAATACCAAACTTGGTCGCGGCTCCCCGGACCGTCGTCCTGTTTTCTATAATGTAAAGAGCCAGCGCGACAGCGCGCTCTTCCATATTGCCCTTCAAACAAAACACTCCCCGCCTCTAGTTGCTCCATCCTATGCGGTAATCCACGGGGTTATGAACAGAAGCAAAAAACCAATCAGAGCAAGTAAGTAGGGAGGATGGGGCGAATGCGGATACGTGGTTTGTTAATTCAATGGGAGAACGTATATGAAAAACCGACGAAAACCGTTTGAATTTTCACGTTTTCCCCACAAATAAATTGACAGTCCCTCTTGATGTGCTATAATAAAGTATCGAAAAAGGGAGCGCAGAGGAAGGTTTTCATCGTGGTTTCAGGAATCACGGCTGAAGTTTCAGCGTGCGCCGTTTCTTCCTACTCAGTTTTCAGAAAACTGACGGGTAATTTTCACTGCATGGCGAAGGAGCTTTGGATAGTTGAAATCTTGCAATAGCGGGTTCGCTATTGTATTTTTTTGCAGATCGCCGGCATCCGGCCGCTGGGACGGCCTGTTATCTTAACACTGCGGAAAGGCAGATGGTTTATTTTGTTGCGATACATACTAAAGCGCATTTTGCAGCTCATTCCAATCCTGATTGCGGCGTCTCTGCTGATCTTTGGCTTGGTCCGCCTGTCGCCCTCTGACCCGGTGTCTTCTATGACAAAGGGGAAGCAGGTATCTCAAGAAACCCGACAGGCGTTGGAGGCCCAATACCATTTGGATAAATCCCTGCCGGAGCAGTACATCATCTGGATTGGCGGCCTCCTGCATGGAGATATGGGGGAGAGCTTTACGCATAAGCAGACGGTAAACTCCTTGATCGCAAACCGGCTGCCAACCACGTTGCAGTTGGTTCTGATGAGCGCCGTGCTGGCCATTCTGATCGCCATTCCGGTGGGAATCATCAGCGCGGTGAAGATGAATTCAGTAATAGACCGCATCTTATCCGCTCTGACATTGGTATTTGTCGCCTCCCCGGTTTTTTTGACTGCGATTATTTTGATGTTGATCTTCTGCCTTAAAATCCCCATTTTTCCCTCCTTCGGTTCTGGGGAAGGTTTTGTGGACAACCTGCGCTACCTATTCCTGCCGGCGCTGGCGTTGAGCCTGAATATGGTGGCTTTGATATCGCGGATAACCCGGAGCAACATGATTGAGCAACTTAACGCCAATTATGCCACCACAGCCATCGCCAAAGGCGTCCCATATCATAAAGTGGTGCTGAAGCACTGCCTGAAAAACGCCATTATTCCGGTAATTACCGTTACCAGCATTCAGTTCGGGACCATGATTGTGGGCGCCGTACTGGTGGAAAATGTGTTTGCCCTGGGCGGCATTGGGGACGTTCTGCTGTCAGGGGTAAAATCAGCGGACTATCCGGTGGTCCAAGGCATTACCCTGATGCTGGTGGCCATCTTCCTACTGATTAATCTGCTGGTGGACGTGCTTTATGCTGTGATCGACCCGCGGATTCGGCTGGACTGAGGAAAGGACGGGCAGTATGTCAAAAAAACTTCGATTTCAAAATTCTCACCCGTCCTTGACGCTGCGAAAGAATCGGAAGGAGGGCCCCTTGTTTACCCCCTCCATGCTTCTGGCGCTGGCTGTTTTGGTGGTAATCATTTTATGTTGCATCTTTGCGCCGGTGGTGGCGCCCTATTCTCCCACCGCGCAAAATACGGCGCACTCCCTGGTGAGCCCCTCGGCGGAGCATCTGCTGGGGGCGGATAAGCTGGGGCGGGATCTGTTTACCCGTCTTCTCTACGGGGGCCGGGTAACCCTCACCTCGGCACTGGGGGTGGTAGCCCTCTCCGCCATAATCGGCATACCCTTGGGTCTGCTGTCCGGTTACTATGGAAAAAAGGTGGATGCGGTGATCGGCCGGATCTGCGATGTTCTGTTGGCCTTTCCGTCTCTGCTTCTGGCTTTTGTATTTGTGGCCGCGTTCGGAAGGGGAATCCGCAACTCCATCATCGCCTTGGGTATCGTCTACGTTCCCATGCTGACCCGACTGGTGCGGTCTCTGACGCTGGTGGAGAAAAACAAGACCTATGTGGAGGCCGCCACCTCCATCGGTTACTCCGACAGCCGCATTATGTTCCGCCATATTCTGCCCAACTGCGTATCGACGGTTACCGTCCAAGTCACGCTGGACCTGGCCTACGCCATTTTGGATTTGGCCGCGCTGAGCTTTTTGGGACTGGGCGTCCAACCGCCCACGGCGGACTGGGGGGCTATGCTGGAGGAGGGACGCAACTTCCTACTGCAAAATCCACTTCTGGCGCTCTGTCCGGGCCTGGCGATTGTGGTTATCGTCGTGGCGCTGAACATCTTCAGCGACGGGTTACATCAGTATTTTGAGCCCATTCAGCGAAAACTTCCCTCCTTCAAGAAAGCGGAAAAGCTGGAGCAGAAGCGGGCAGGGCGGCAGGAAGAGGTGGCTGGCGCATGAGTGAATTACTGGAAATTAAGAACCTCAAGGTGGATTTAATGTCTACCCGCGGTATTGTCCGCGCCCTCAGCCAAGTGGATTTGACCATCCGCAAAGGGGAGATCCTGGGCCTTGTGGGAGAGTCGGGTTGCGGAAAAAGCATGACATCTAAGGCCGTCATGGGTCTGTTGCCCACGAAGCGAAGCCGGGTCAGCGGAGAGATTCTCTTCCAGGGTGAGGACCTTCTGAAACTGCCGAAAAAAAGATTGCAGGCGCTGCGGGGAAACCGAATCTCCCTGATCTTTCAAGACCCCATGACCTCTCTGAATCCTCTGATGACCGTGGGACAGCAACTGGGAGAGGTTTTTCGTCTCCACGAAAAATGCAGTAAGCAGGAGGCCCGGGAAAAATCCATGGAGCTGCTGGAAAAGGTGGGAATTTATCCGCCCGCCAAGCGAGTGGACCAGTATCCCCATGAGCTCTCCGGCGGATTGCAGCAACGGGTGATGATTGCCATCGCCATCGCCAATAACCCCGATCTGCTCATTGCCGACGAGCCCACCACTGCCCTGGATGTAACCATCCAGGCGCAAATTTTAGATCTGCTCCAGAATTTACAGAAGGACTTGGGCATGTCCATCCTGCTCATTACCCACAATTTTGGCGTGGTGGCCGAGGTCTGCGACCGGGTGGCGGTGATGTACGCCGGACGGGTGATGGAGACGGCGGACACCCATACCATCTTTCAAAATCCCGGCCATCCCTATAGTAAGGCCCTCATTGAGAGCATTCCTCAGCCCGGCGGGAATCAGGAGTATCTGACCACCATCCCGGGAAGTCCGCCGGAGCTGTTTGCGGTGCAGAAGGACTGCCCCTACGCGCCCCGCTGCGGCTATGCTGACAGCGCCTGTGAGACGCTGCCGAACATGCGGCGCTGCGGCGATACGCCGGACCATATCGCGGCCTGCCACCATTTACAGTGCAGGCAGGGAGGAAAGTGACCATGGAACAGACCCAGACCCAAACCTCAAAGCAAGAGGTGGTCATTCAAATCCAGGACCTGAAAAAGCATTATCAAGTGGGAAGCGGCGGGTTTTTCGGAAAGGAAAAACGGGTGCTGCGCGCCTTGGATGGGGTCTCCCTGGAAATACATAAGGGTGAAATTTTCGGGATTGTGGGGGAGTCCGGGTGCGGCAAGTCTACTTTGGGCCGCTCCATGCTGCGGCTCTTTCCCGTAACGGGCGGTTCCATTTTGTTTCACGGAAAAGATATCACGAGCTTGGACCGGAGCGCCTTAAAACCCTACCGCCGGGATATGCAAATGATCTTCCAAAATCCCTTTTCCTCCTTCAACCCCAAACATAGCATTGGAAGCGCACTCCGGGAGGTGGGACAGGTCCACGGCATGAGCCGGGAGGAGACGGAGGAGAAGCTCAGCAGCCTGATGGAGTATATCAGCCTGCCCCTGGATATTTTAAAGCGCAGTCCGGGCGAGCTCTCCGGCGGCCAGCTCCAGCGTTTGGCCATCGCACGGGCGCTGATGCTGGACCCCAGCTTTATAGTGGCGGACGAGCCGGTTTCCGCGCTGGACGTATCCGTACAAGCGCAGATTCTTAACTTAATCGTGGATTTGCGCCGAAAACTGGATATGACCATGCTGTTTATCTCCCATGAGATGATTGTGATAGAACATCTCTGCGATAAAGTGGCGGTGATGTATTTGGGCCAGGTGATGGAGATGGCGGAGACCAGGGAGCTCTTCTCCAACCTGCTCCACCCCTATACCCAAGCGTTGATGTCCGCCATTCCCAAGGCCGATCCCGCCGCCGACCGGGAGCGGATTATTTTAGAGGGAGACGTGCAGAGCGCCATGGATCTTCCCAGGGGCTGTCGGTTCGCCTCCCGGTGCCGCCGCTGTACCCAGCGCTGCAAAGAGGAGGCCCCCATTCTGCGGGATGTGGGAGACGGCCATCTGGTGGCTTGTCATTTCGTATGATGGTCCCATTGACGGGGACTTTCAGAATACAACCAACGATGATGAATGGAGGAAAAAAAGTGAAAAAAGTTCTTGCAGTGCTCCTAGCCGCGGTCATGCTCATGTCCGTCATGGCCGGCTGTGGCAATAAGGGGCAGGGGGAGACCCCAAAGGCGGAGAGCGGCGGTACCTTTACTGTGGCGCTGGACAGCGACATTGTAAAATTGGACCCCGCGTTCGCCTATGACTTCACCACAAACAACGTGGTAAACCAGATCACCGAGGGACTGCTGTCCTTCAACGACAAAAACGAGCTGCAGCCCAATTTGGCCAGCGACTGGAAAATGGTGGACGACACCACCTATGTCTACACCATCCGGGACGACGTGACCTTCTCCGACGGCAAACCCATGACCATGGACGACGTGCTCTTCTCTCTGGAGCGGGTCCGCAACCCTGAAAACGCATCCAACTTAAACTGGATGTACAGCAGTGTGGCGTCCATAGAACAAACCGGCGACTGGGAGCTGACCGTGAAGCTTTCCGCCCCCTCCGCCACCTGGCAGTATGTGTTCGCCACCACGGCCGGTCATGTGATCAGCAAGGAGTATTACGAAGGAAACCAGGATGAATTTGGCGTCAGCGGCCTGGTTGGCACCGGTCCTTTCGTGCTGGACAAACGGACCGAGGGCCAGGAAATTGTCCTTACCCGTAATGAGAATTACTGGGACAAGGATGCCAAGATCGACATTGATAAGCTTGTATTCAAAATCATACCGGAGGATACCACCCGTGTGGTGGCGCTCCAGAATGGCGAGGTGGACTTCACCCCCAATACCCCGCTGGATATGCTGGACACTGTGAAGGCGGACGATAAGCTGGAGGTGCAGGGTGTGGAGACCCTGGGCATCACCTATCTGGCATTCAATACCCAGCGCGAGCCCTTCAATGACCCCAATGTTCGTAAGGCCATTTATCACGCCATCAACATGGACAGCCTTCACGACGATATCATCAAGGACGCTGGGAACAAGGCCTCTGTTCTGCCCCAGGGCTCCTCCCTGTATGGCACAGATCCCGCCGCTTGGGAGGACTATGCCGCCAAGGCTCCCGTCTACGAGTATAACGTAGAGAAGGCCAAGGAGTATATGGCCAAGTCCTCTGTGCCCGATGGGTTTCAGTGCACGCTTTTGGTGTCGGATACCTCCCTGCGGTACACCATGGCTTTGGCGCTCCAGGAGTACCTGAAGGCGATCAACATCGAGATGGAAATTATTAAGCTTCCCACCGATGAGCATACGGCCTATCAGTTTGCCGACAAGAGTAAGCTGGATGAAAATGGAATCCGGGACTACGACATGATCCTGGCCGGCTGGGAGGCCGACTTCCCCGATGTATCCGGCAACATTGAGCCGCTCTACGCGTCCGCCAACGCCGGCGAGGGCGGCGCCAACGCGGCTGCCTATCAGAACGAGACCGTGGACAGCCTGATTACCCAGCAGTCCCAGCTCACAGATCCCGCTGAGCGGAACCAGTTGCTGTTCCAGGCTCTGGATATTATTACGGAAGATGTTCCCTACATCTTCATGGATTATCCTGTCAAGCAAACCACCATCAATAAGAAGTACACCGGCTTTACCATGAACGCCTCTTGGATGTGGAATCTGTACTTCAAGGATATTCATCCCGCCGCTGACGGGGAGTAACCGCTCACTTATTTCGTCAGTTTTCCCTTGAAAACGGGCCGGAGCAACTGCTCCGGCCCGTTTTTTTTGAAAAAACCTTGCGGTAAGGGGAAAGGGGAGGTACAATAGACAAAATAGGCAGAGAGAAGACGGTTCTCTCTTTGAACTTGCACGGAAGGAACGAAATAACATGCAACATGCAGATTTGATTCTCTTTCACGGCGTGATCCATACCATGGCCCAGCCGGAAGTGGTTTCCGCCGTTGCGGTGGGGGAAGGAAAGATCCTGGCAGTGGGCAGCGACGCTGACATGCTGGCCTTGGCCGATGGGGACACCCAAACAATTGACCTGGCGGGGGCCTGCGTGGTACCCGGGTTTAACGACAGCCATTGCCATCTTCGTTTGACCGGGGCCAACGCGGTTCGGTTGGACCTGCGGGGGGTGACCTCCCGGGAGGAGATTGTGGAGCGGGGACGCGCCTATTTGGCTTCCCATACCCTCCAAGCAGGGGAGTGGGTCGTAGGATGCGGCTTTGACCACAATCTATTTTCCGACGGCGCCCTGCCCGACGGCGCGGTCGCCAATGCCATTTCAGACGCGGTGCCGGTCCTGCTGGACCGTGTCTGCGGCCATGTGGGCGCGGCCAACCCCCTGGCTCTCTCCCTGGCGGGATACGATGAGAATACGGTGATCCCCGGCGGCGTACTGGACCGGGGGGAGGACGGAAAGTTGAATGGTATTCTTCGGGAAGCGGCCCTGGATAAGATCAAGGCCAGCATGCCGAAACCCTCCAAGGATACTGTCAAGGCGCATTTAAAAGCGGTGATGGCGCAGTACAACCGCTTTGGCCTGACCTCCGCCCAGAGCGACGACCTGGAGGGCAGCGATTTGGACACGCTCCTGGCTGCATTTCAGGAACTGGAGGGGAGCGGGGAAGCCACAGTTCGGGTATTTGAAGAAGTGCAGGCGGCGAGAATACCGGTTTTGGAGGAGTTCCTCCGCCGGGGATTACGTACGGGAG
>OLSM01002441.1_pt1 | contig 11978 bp, 12 predicted proteins | sample 1672721 | NCBI WGS metagenome assembly OLSM01 (sample SAMEA3136717, study PRJEB25190) | human gut metagenome | reverse complement strand
ATGCGTCTTTTGGCTGTTAGTCAGAGTTAAGAAAAAAGGAAGAAAAAATGGGGCAAAAACGGTGATCCCGAATCACCGTTTTTCCTGGCCCCAGCGCGCAAAGCCATCAAGGCTTTGGGCGATGTGGCCACGGTCGCCGCATTTTTTCTTCCTTTTTTCTTTACTCTGGCTTAGGCTTACAGCCAAAACCCGTATCCGCACACCCCTATGTCCGTTTTCCAGGTCGTCCCTCACCCGCCATAAAACTCCCTACATCCTACATCTACAACTCAATCTCAATATCAAACTTTTCTTTTAGCACTTCTTTTAAGCGTCCGCCAACCGGTTCTATTATAACGTTATCTTCTGACACTTCTTTATACTCATCATTGATAAGCGTGCGGTACCCATCCTCGGTACGTATGTTAATAACTCTTAGCATACAGAAACGCGCATCTTTACATGTCGACTGAAAATAATTCAAGAAGGCAAAATCAGAACTAAAGCATGCTACATCGGAAAACAGTATTTCTATTCTCTCCGCTGCATCTTCCCTTCCTACTTGCTGGCTGATACGGGTTTTCCGATGCACTTCATACCATCCCTTTATACTGGGCAGAACTCGGAATGACTCTTTTTTATAGGTCTGCCACTCGTCGGTGTCAATCTTTAATGCACCTGCAGGCATTGGACCTCCGAGGCCGCCGTCGCAGAAATATTCTGCTCCATCAAGAGTTACGATTATCGCTCTGTGATCCGCCCAAGTCGTAAAGTCATCCGATCCCAGTAAAACCCTTACAAAACATAATCTTGCATCGTACCCGAGACTAATGAGCAGACGATATAATAACCCATTCAGTTCCAGGCAGTATCCGCCTCTTTTTCCCTGAATAATTTTCTGAAATACGTAGTCAGGGTCAAGGCACACTTCCTTATGTAAATCAAAACTGTCTAAATTTTCAAATGGAAGTGAACATTGTTGGCGATAGATTATTTCATCCAGCGCTTCTTTGGTAGGTTCTTCCACCGGAGACATGCCTATACGGTCCAGATATTCTTTAATTTCTTCCGGAGTAAACTTCTTAACAACTTCTTTTACTTCTCTCATCTTCTGCTACCATTCCTTTCTCTGACAGAGTATGTTTGATAATTCATGTGCCCGGGTGAGCAGGGCGGTCAGATAGGCGCTATGAATTATCAAGGACGCTCTAATCTTGTTTCATTGTTTCCCTTTATAATAAATGGCCTTCACCCATTTATTCCTGCCGGCTGCCTTGCTGCATCAGGTATACTATTATAAAAAAGTACTCCTGCCACCATCAGCTTCTCATCAATTTACACTTGCTTTTAATGTAAATAAAATATCAATAATTGCCTAGTGAATATTGCACACAAACAGCGGAAGCAGCATCGCTTGTGTGACTGTAAGGAATACGTATCGAAATATGGAATGGCCTTTTAACAAAGGATGTAGATACCCTCCTGACGAAACAAACCGGGAAAACAGACACTCTCCAGCCTGTTCTCCCGGTTTGCTCTCCTATAACACCATAACTTTTCACACTGCCCTACAGCAGCAGATACACCAGGATCAGGATCATCCCAATCCCCGCCAGCTGCAGCCCATATGAAAGGCTGTAACGGATCATATCCCGGCTTTCCTTCCTCTCCAGCGCACGGATCCCCAGCTTCCTACGGTATGACACATTCTCCTCCTGCTTCTTTAAGTACGCCGCGCCTTGATCCAGCAGCTTCCCGATGGCCGTGTCCACTTTCGGCAGCGACCCCGTACGGTAAGGAATCTTCCGGTCCCTATACAGCGTCTTCCTAAGCGCCACCACCAGGCCGTCTACCAGCGAATCCCCGATCCGGCACACAAAGATCCCGATAAACGGCAGCACCCCCTGGATCAGCGGACGGTACACCAGGTTCTCCAGGTCCAGCCATTTCGGCCACGCATCCACATAGGTGCTGGCGCCCCCTTCCTTCTTGCGCAGGAACACCCTCCGGATCACCAGCAGATACACCAGGGCCCCGATGGCGATTGAGATCAGCCCCCCTTTTAAGCACTCCATGCTGAAGAAGTGGGGGATATGTGCCTCCCCTTCCATCCGCATAAAGCCCTGGGCCGCACCTGCCAGCGCTTCCATCGTTTTCACCGGCGTCATCCCCAGCACCGGCAGGACTGCCGCGCTCACGCCAATCGCCGCCATGCTCTGCTTATTGATGTAGTGCTTTCCCATGCCTTCAAATTCCGCCTGCCTTGCCGGATCCGCATTCTTCTCCCAGAACACCGACACATACAGCTTCAGCATATACGCCACCGTCAGCCCCCCGCTGATCAGGAACATCCATTCCACAAACACAAACACCGGGGCCTTGGAATACTCGATGATACTCTCATGGAGCAGGGTCTTGCTGATATACCCGTTCCAGAACGGGATGCCCCCGATCCCTAAGGCCCCCATCAGAAAGGCCAGGTTTAAGAACGGTTTCTTTCGCCCAAACCCACGGATCTCATTCAGGTTCAGCTGGTGCGTGTTCATAAACACTACGCCCGCCGCCATGAATAACACCAGCTTGATCAGGGAGTGGTTCATCATGTGCAGGAAGGTCCCGTGCACTGCCAGCCCGTTTTCCTCCCCCAGCAGGCACTGCATCCCCGTCCCCACCAGGATAAACCCGATCTGGGACATGGACGAGCACGCCAGGGTGCGCTTTAAATCCACGGAAAAGACTGCCAGCACCGCGCCCCCAAACATGGTCACCACGCCCAGGGCCAGGATCAGGCTGCCCCACTTTTCGTCCCCGTAGAACATGTAGCAGCTGACCACCAGGATCCCGTATACCCCCGCCTTAGTCAGGATACCGGACAGCAGGGCGGAAGCCGGCGCCGGCGCTACCGGATGGGCCTTGGGCAGCCAGATATGGAGCGGGAAGGCGCCCGCCTTCGCCCCGAACCCGAACAGCAGGCAGCCCCCGGCTATATAAAGCAGCCTTTTATCCGGATAACTTTGGCAGGCCTCATAGAGCGCCCCGATCTCCAGCGTGCCCACGGACGTGTAGAGCAGAAACAGCCCCATCAGCAGCACCATGCCCCCGATCACCGCCACTGCCAGGTAAGTCTGGGCGGCCCTTAAGGATTCCTTCCTCTCATCCTGTGCAACCCACACGTAGGACGTAAAGGACATGATCTCAAAAAACAGAAACGTGGTATATAAATCCGCGGACAGGAAAACTCCCACGGTAGCCCCCAGGGTCACCAGCTGGAACAAGTAATACCGGTTCCGGTTCCGGTAATGCCTGAAATACTCCCGCGAAAATACAATGGTCATCATCCACATGAACCCGGCCACCACCGCGTAGATCCCCCGGAAGCCGTCCATACTGAAATGCAGGCCCATCCCGCAGATCCCCTCCAGGATGCCCTCGCTCCCCTGCAGGCGCAATGCCCCATAGAGCAGCAGCAGGAATTCCGTAATGACGATGAAATCCGCAAAGTAATTCCGTCCCTCCTTGGATTTCCTCCCGATCAGATAGGTCAGCAGCGCCCCGGCCATGGGATAAAACACCGGGACTGCCAGTTGGATTCCATTCATGCGTGCCACCTCCTAAAATACCTCATTCTCAACCTCCTGTAATCCACCGGTTACTGCTTCCTCAAATTCACCGGTTACCGTCTTCAAAAACACACCGGCCTTTTCACAAAAGCCTTCCGGTTATCCACTCTAATACACGCCCGTCACAACCTTCGCCAGGAAATCCGTAAGCGGCGTGCTGTACAGCCCGAACCCGATGATCGCCAGGGAAAACAGCAGCAGGGGCAGGACCATCTGCCAGCTGGGGTCCTTCACCCCCGCCAGGGCCTTCTCATCAAACCCTTTCTCCGGGAAGAAGCCCCTTACCACGATGGTCATCATATAGATGGCCGTCAAAAGCGCCGACACCAGCAGGCACCCCACCCCGATCCAGGCCAGGTGGTTCCCGCTTTCTAAGGCCCCCTTTGCCAGGTACCATTTACTGATGAACCCGCACCCCCCGGGCACCCCCATCATCCCGATGGCCGACACCGTAAAGGCCCCGTACACCCAGGGCATTTTCCGCCCAAAACCGTCCATCTCATAGATATAGTGCTTGTGGGTCTGGTGCATGATGGATCCGGCGCAGAAAAAAGCGCTGATCTTCATGACCGCATGGAACACCATATGGCACAGCGCGCCTAAAAGGCCCGCCGGCGTCATGATCGTGGCCCCAAAGATGATGTAGGACAGGTTGCTCACCGTAGAGAAGGCCAGCCGCCGCTTCATGTGCGTCTCCTTCACGCCCATGCTGCAGCCGAACACCACCGTGAACATGGCCAGGGCCATTACCACGTTCTGTGCCCAGGTCCCCCGCAGAAGCTCCGTGCCAAAACAGTAATAGGTCAGCCGGATCACGGCAAATGCCCCCGCCTTTACCACCGCCACCGCATGCAGCAGCGCGGTCACCGGCGTAGGCGCCACGCCCGCATCCGGAAGCCAGGAATAAAAAGGGAACATGGCCGCCTTGATGCTGAAGCCTAAAAACGCCACCACATAGAGCAGCAGCACCAGGTCCATCCCAAGGCCTGCCGTATGCCCCTGGAGGATCCCCCCCAGGGTGAACCCGCCGGGGCCCCCGCAGCGGACCAAAAAGACCAGCCCCATGAAGCCCAGGGCCGCCCCGCCGATGGAGAAATAAATATATTTCCTGGTCGCAAGGACCGCTTCCCGGGTAAAGGTATGGAGCACCAGCGGGATGGTCACCAGGGTCAGCATCTCGTAGAAGAAATACATGCTCACGATGTTGGCTGAAAAAGCAATGCCCAGGGTCACCCCATAGGTCATGGTATAAAACATGAAGAACGGCTGCTCCCGCTCTTCCGTAGACATATACTCAAAGGAATACAAGGTGGCAATGGGCCACAGGACCGAGACCAGCCCCGCAAACACCATGCTCATCCCGTCGATTTTCAAAGCAAAGGACACCTTCTCTGAAAACTGCAGCAGCACCAGTTCCCCCGGCCGGTTAAACAAAAGCAGGAGGACAAGGGCCGAAGTCAGCAGGACCACGGCTTCGATATAGACTTCCATGTGCGCGCGTTTCCGAAACGGAATGAGCGGAATAAAGACCGCTGTCACGATCGGAAAAACCACGGCTATGATTAAAAACGTTTCGTTCATGTCCCCACCTCCTTATACGACCGCTGCCGCTATGTTTCCAAGAAATGTAATCAGGCTGCCCGGGAACACGCCCATGAGCAGCGCCCCTGCGGCCAGGATGAAAAGGGGCAGCACCATCTTAAGCGAAGGCTCCCGTTTCTTCCCTGCCTGGCAGTTATAATCTTTGCCGGGCAAAAACCCGTCGATGGTAACCGGAAGCAGGTACCCCGCCGTGAGCAGCGCGCTCACAAGCAGCACCACCGGCCCCAGCCAGGAGAAGGTCCTGACCCCGCTCTCCAAAAGCCCTTCCGCCAGATACCATTTGCTGATGAATCCGCTGGCCGGAGGGATCCCGATTAAGGCCAGGGACACAAAGGTATAGCACCACAGCGTCACCGGCATCTCTTTCCCGATCCCCCGGAGCTGGTCCACCCTGGTATATCCGGTCTGGTAAATGACCGCCCCTGCGCTTAAGAAAAGAGCCGTCTTAATCAATGCATGGAATAACACATGCAGCAGGGACCCGGTCAGGGCCACGGGATTTAAGATGGCCATGCCCAGCATAATATAAGAAGCCTGGCTCACAGACGAGTAGGCCAGCCGCTTCTTAAACACCGGCTCTTTAAAGGCCAGCATGGAGCCCAGGAAGATGGTAATGAGCGCCAGCACCAGCCAGGCATACTGCACCCAGCTCCCCCGCAGAAACTCCGCCCCCGCAATGTAATACACCGAGCGCAGCACTGCCAGGATCCCGCCCTTTACAATGATCGCCGAGAGCACGGCCGAAGCCGGGGCCGGCGCCACCGGATGGGCCGTGGGCAGCCACGCCTGCATGGGGAACATACCGGCCTTCACGCCGAATCCCAGGATCATGAAGAACAGCCCCAGGTGCAGGATGGTCCCGTTCTGGGCCAGCACCGCCGGGTCCATCACGCCCCCGGGCAGGAAATCCATGCTGCTCCCAAAGTGGTAAAACACAAAGACCCCGAACAGCGCCATGTAAGCCCCGCACATGGAGTAAAAGAGATACTTCAGCCCCGCCATGACCGCCTCGTGGCTCTGGGCATGCAAAACCAGGGGCATGGACACCAGGGTCATCATTTCAAAAAACAGATAGATGGTCACCAGGTTCCCCGCAAGGCTTAGGCCCTGCAGCGCACACAATGTCAGCAGGTAAAAGCCCCAGAACCGCCGCCTATGGTGTTCATGGTGCAGGTATTCTACCGAAAAGATGCCCCCCAGCAGCCAGACCAAGGCAATGAACCCCAGGAAAAAAGCCCCCAGGTGATCCAGCCGGAAGGTGATGTCCAGGCCCTCTGTCAGGGTCAGCAGCGTAAGCTCTGCCCCGCTCCCCCGGCCGTAGGAAACCAGCAGCAGGGCCACAGACACTGCAGTAAGGGCCAGGGCTGCCACCGCCGCCCAGGACATCTTTTTCTCCTCCATTTTTTTGGCAGGGAGCACCAGAAAAAGAAGCCCTGCCGCTGCCGGTATAAAGATTGAACATAGAATCCACGCCTGTGTGTACATATTTCCTCCTAATCTGCCTTAGAGTGCTCCCTTATCCAAAGATCTCCAGCCCCTGTCTGACCACCTGCATCACGGGCGCCGCACCAATGCCCAAAAACAGCGTCAGGGCCACGCCGCCCCCAATGGCAGCCTTGAACTGCCAGGGATTGCACGCTGTCTGCTCTTTCATCCCCGCCGCTTTTTCCTCCGCAGTCAGCGGAGTATACAGGATCAGGACCACTCTCATAAAATAAATCGCATTGAGCACCGTGCTCACCGCCAGCGCCGCCAGCACCACCACCGCATAGGCCGGCCGTTCCAGGGATGCCTCCGCAAACATCAGCTTGCTGACAAACCCGCCGAACCCCGGGATGCCCACCATGGACAGCGAACCGGCCACGAAGCCCACACCCGCTGCTTTATTGCGGAACCCGGCTCCACGAAGCCCCTGGATATCCGCGTTCCCCGCAGACACCTTGATCAGGCCGAAGGCCGCCACAAACACCAGGGATTTTGCCGCTGCATGGGCGAAGATATGGTAGAGCCCCGCCCCGGCCCCCGCCGCTGAGCCCAGGCCGATGCCCATGAAAATATAACCGATCTGTGCCACGGAGGAATAGGCAACCATCCTCCGCAGGTTCTTCTGCCGCACCGCATCCAGGGACCCCAGCACCATGCCGATGATCCCGAATACAAACAGCACATTGATGATCCCGCTTCCCGCAAACACTTCCGCCCCCGTCACCCGGTAGATGATCTTCACCAGCAGGAAGATATAGCCTTTGGATACGATACTGGAAAGCATGGCCGATGAGGACGCCGTGGCATTCCCATAGGCATTGGGCAGCCACGCATGGAAGGGCCACAGGGCGCTCTTAATGGCAAGCCCCACGCTCACCAGCCCGATGGTCACGATCAGCGGCACCCGGTACTCCCCGGTCTGCCACAGCAGCAGGATGCTCTCCTTGATGTTGCTCAGGAGCAGGTGCCCGGTCATATCGTAGAAAAAACTGATGCCAAGCAGCAAAAGCCCCGAGCCCATCAGGCTCATGATCATGTAGCGCACCCCCGCCGCAATGGTCAGGTCATTGAATTTCCCCAGGATCAGCCCGCAGGCTGCAATGGTATTGATCTCCACAAACACATAGGCGGTAAAAAGGTCATTGGTGTATACCAGCGCCAGGTTGGACGCCAGCATCAGGTCCGCCATGATATAGTAAAAATTCGCCTTATCCGCTTCCAGGTCCCTGCGCGCCTCTTCCATGCCGCCCCACAAAGCCAGCAGCATGATCACGCAGAATAAAAGCGCCATGGCCGCCTCCAGCATGCCCGCACGCAGTTCGTTTCCCCAGGGCGCCGGGAAGTGGCCCATCACATACACATAGCTCTCCCCCGTCCCCATCAAAAACGCCAGCAGGAAGGCGGACATCACCCCCACCGCCCCCGTCATGCACAGGCTGAGCCGCCGGGCCGCTTTCCCTTTCAGCGCGGACGTGATGATCGCCGCAAACATGGCGGCTAAAATCGAAAAACAGGGCACATTCTGTACAAAACTCATTCTTCCTTCTCCCTTATCTTGAGCGATATCTTATCCAGGTCCAGCGTGTGGTATCTCTGATACAGGCAGATAGTCAGCGCCAGCATCAGCGCCGTCACCGACACCGACACCACGATCCCCGTCAGCACAAGCCCGCTGGGCACCGGGTTGATGTAGGCCTCCACGCTTTGCACCCCGTCCACGATGATGGGCGCTTTGAGCCCCTTGATGTACCCCTTTACCGCAAGGAAAAGGTACACCGCCGTATCCATGATATTCAGGCCGATGATCTTTTTGATCAGGTTCTTATGCAGGAACAGGTCCGTAAACCCGATCCCAAACAAAATGACCGCCACCACCTCTATGAAATTTGCCGTTAAATGGCTTCCCATCTTACAGCCCCCCTCTCCGGAACAATGCATAAAATGCATAGATTGTACATGCCACCTCTGTCCCCACGCAGATATTGATGGGCAGGATGATCCCCCCGCTTAAAATAGCCCCGGGCTCCCCCAGCGGGAAAAGGTGTTCCAGCCCGTTGGCCCCCGTGTAGAAAAAGTGCAGGGCGATCAGGCCGTAGAGCAGCAGGGCTGTCACCTTCACGATCACATAGATCTTTTCATTGAAGAACCGCTGGGTCCTGGGAAACCCGAAAGACGCCGCGTAAAGGATCATCCCCGCGCCGATCACCGCGCCCCCCGAGAACCCGCCCCCCGGTGACAGATGCCCGTTTAAGATGATATAGATCCCAAATAAAAAAATCACCGGGCATACCACCTTCGCCACCTTCTTCAGCACCGTGTCCTCCAGAGGCTCCAGGCCGTAGTCATCCAGCTTCAGTTTCCTGCGCTTCTCCTCATTCTCCACCATCAAAAGGATCATGACGCAGCAGGTCGCGATAAACAGCACCGTGGTCTCCCCAAAGGTATCAAAGGCACGGTACGTCAGGATCATCCCCGTCACCAGGTTCACGGAACCCGTCTCCTCCAGCCCCTGGGTAATATAACGCGCAGGCACTTCATTATTGGCTGGGTTGGACTCTGCCCCCACGGAGGGGAGGAAGGACACCGCATACACCAGGATCCCAATCAGCAGCAGGCACACTGCCACGCTCACCGTGCGGTACACATGCCCATACCCTTTCAGCCTTTTATTCCGGGGATAGTCCCGGCTCTTTTTTCTGATCGCTTCATAGTCGGAGGGACCATACGGCTCCTCTGGCTCCTGCACCGGGGCCGGGGGCTTCATCTCCAGGGTCCCCACAAAGGGGTCCTTTTCCCCGTCCAGCCACCGCTTGAACCGGCCGGACAGGCTTTCATTGTACTCCTCCTGCGGACGTTTTCTGCTCATTCTTCCTTCTCCTTTTCGTCATCCTTCTCAGCTGAGATCCCTTTGATCTTCTTCAAAGTTACAAAAAATAAAAGGGACGTCACTCCCGCGCCTACCGCCGCCTCTGTAATCGCCAGGTCCGGCGACTCCATGATCATCCACAGGATCGACATGATCAGGCTGTAGGCCATAAAAATCAGGATGGAATTCAACAGGTTCTTATGGAAGCTGACCGCTGCTGCGCACAGCACCAGAAACACCAATAAGATCCAGGTAATGACTGTCATGCTTCCCCCTCCTTTATCTCTTCTGCCTGTTCTGACGGGCAGCACGCCTTCACCTCTTCCGCTGCCTCAACCGGACAGCAGTCCTCCATCTTTTCCCGGGACAGCACTTCCAGCTTCACCACCATATGGGCCGCAACCGGGGAGGTCATCCAGAGGAATACGATCAGAAACAGGATCTTAACACTCGGGAAGGTGAACCCATTGAAAACCACCGCACCCAGCAGCATCAGCCCGCAGCCCAGGGTATCCCCGATGGCCGCTGCGTGCATCCGGTTCAGCACATATTTGAACCGGAAAACACCGATAAACTGTATGATATAAAAGACAAGCCCCGCTGCCATGCATACGGCGCCTGCCAGAAAGCGGATCCATTCAAGAACCATCATCCAGCGCTCCCTCCTCCCTCTTTTTTCGTTTCTCATTGCGTGCACGGCAGGCCCCGATATAGATCTGCGACAGGATCACCACCCCCAGGAAACTGATCAGGCCGTAAATCAGGCTGATGTCCAGCAGGTAGGATTCCTCCAGCAGCAGGCCCAGCAGCGCGATGGCCGCAGTCACGATCCCGCCCAGCATGTTCACCGCCAGCAGGCGGTCTGCCACCGACGGCCCCAGCACCAGGCGCAGCAGGCACAGGAGGAACATCACGCAGAGCACTGCCAGCACCACGATTAAAAACTTCTCACTCAATGCCCCCAATACGGGGATGTCATGAAACATCACCTTTTCCTCCTCCCTCTGCCGCAGCCTCCAGCTCCACAAGCTTTTCCACAAAGCCCGATTCGTGGATCCCCACCGCGTATTCCCGGTCCAGGCTGTGCACGATGTAGTTCCCCTCCTCCAGGTCTGCGGTGATCGTCCCCGGGGTCAGGGTGATGGAATTGGCCAGCACCGTCTGCCCCGTCTGGGTCCGGATCCCGGTTTTAAAACGGACAAGCACCGGCTCCGGCTCCCGGTCAAACTCCAGGACCAGCTTCGACACCGCCAGGGCCGCCTTGATCACTTCCACCACCAGGAACACCACATACTTTAAGATCTTCCCGGTGCACCTTACAATCACCAGCTCCCGCTTCGGGGAGTACTCCATAAATTTATATAAGAACAAATATAAGGCGCCGCAGATCACCGCGCCAAATATTGCAATTTCCAATGTAATCCTGCCGTTTAATATAATCCACAGTACAAACAAAACAATGAACATCCCATCACCTCATCGGTTTCCTACGAATTTTCCGCAGCCGTTCAGGCAGACCTGTCTAAATGGTTGCGGTTCCCCTGCTTTTTGCTTCTAAAATGGCGCGCAGGATACATACTGTATAATATCTGCGCGCCTCTTTTTTATTTCACAGGCATGAACTCTGCTTTTATTCCCCCGCCTTCCAGCCGGCATATCTGGTATAGACTGCCATGGTCTTTCCCACGTGTATATGGCCTCCCGGAATCAGCATTGTCTTAATCTCTTTACTCTCCGCTTCCCGGATCTTTACCTCTCCCTTTTCCAGGCGCTTCAGTGCAAGGCTGTGCCCCGCCATATATCCTTCCTGTCCCGAAGCTTCCTCTACAATCACCATCTCAACTTCCCCGGAATAGAAGAGTTGCTGCGGCGTTACAATCTCCAATAAAAATCTATTTGCTGCCATGCGCCCTCCTCCGTCTTCTCCTGCGGCATTTCTTATACATTCCCGCCCTGGGCGTACTTTTCTACCACATCTTCAATTCCTCCTGCAAACAGGAACATGGATTCCGGGATCTCGTCGTGTCTGCCTTCCAGAATCTCCCGGAAGCCCCGGATGGTTTCTTTGAGCGGCACGTACTTGCCCGCCATTCCCGTAAACTGCTCCGCCACATAAAACGGCTGGGAAAGGAATCTCTGCAGTTTTCTTGCCCGGGACACGATGAGCTTATCTTCTTCTGAGAGCTCCTCCATTCCCAGGATTGCAATGATATCCTGCAGGTCATTGTATTTCTGCAGCACCTCCTGCACCTCTCGGGCAGTCTGGTAATGCTCTTCCCCCAGGATTAAGGGGTCCATAATCCGGGATGTGGATTCCAGCGGATCCACCGCCGGGTAGATCCCAAGCTCCGTGATTGCACGGCTGAGCACCGTGGTGGCATCCAGATGGGCAAAGGTGGTGGCCGGTGCCGGGTCTGTCAGGTCAT
>OLSM01002439.1_pt1 | contig 11986 bp, 10 predicted proteins | sample 1672721 | NCBI WGS metagenome assembly OLSM01 (sample SAMEA3136717, study PRJEB25190) | human gut metagenome | reverse complement strand
ACACGGTCTTCCTGCTCCTTGCGGTAAACGCTGCACCAGTAAATGCCTGGCTCCACCCGCCCCTCAGCGGTTTCCCCCTTCCACGGAATGGAAAACATGCCTTGATTCGCGATGGATTTCCGCACGGATACCACATGCTCCGTCCGATCCGCATCGGCATAAATGCTCAGCACCACCTCACTCTTGCCGCTGACGCCGCAGTCCACCATCCAGCTCTCCCGCTGGTCCAGGTAATATGTTTCACTCCTGGGGAGGGCATATTCCAACACCGCCTCCGCGCCACCGATGCGCACGCCAGTTGTTGCCTCCAGATATCCTCCATCCGCCGTCCACAGCTGCGCGGTTAGCGTGGCACTGCCGGACATCAGGGGCATCCCGCAGTAGGATAGGGCTTCGTAGGGCAGCGTAACCTGCCCAGGATTAACCGCCAAGTTGCTCACCACAGGCTGCTGCTCTCCATAGCCGTCGGTAACCCCCACCGTTAACACGCCGGACGCTGGAACCTCCACCACGATTTGCGCCGTCTCAAAAGGATGCAGCGTACCGGACGCCTGCACAGAAAGGGATTCCGCCACCGCGCAGCCCATCAGCAACAGGGTTGCCAGGATTGTCCCCATCCAAACCCGCATACGTTTCCCTCCGTTTTCCATGGTCTTTCATATCCGTTAGACGGTGCAGGCTATGCATTTGGTTCATGCTTGGAAAAAGGTGTGAAAAAAGGCGTCCATGGGTTCTACCCATGGCGCCTGCAAAAGCAGCCTCACATGGCCGCAATCACACGGTCCAGCAAACCGCGGAAAGTATACTTCACCCGTTCTGCCGTCTCCATGACTTCCTCATGATTCAGGGGCTGATCCAGGATGCCCGCCGCCATGTTGGTAATGCAGCTCACGCCAAACACACGCAACCCGCAGTGCCGGGCCACAATGGTTTCCGGCACGGTGGACATGCCCACCGCGTCCGCGCCCAATACCCGGGCCATGCGGATCTCTGCGGGCGTCTCAAAGCAGGGACCATTGAACCAGCAATATACGCCCTTTTGCACCTGCACGCCCATTTCCCCGGCACACCGCTCCGCCAGGGCCACCAGCTCCCGGCTGTACGCCTGGCTCATATCCGGAAAGCGCGGGCCAAAGGCATCCAGGTTCTCCCCCCGCAGGGGATTCATGCCTGAGAAATTGATGCAATCGGTAATCAGCATCAGGTCTCCCGGATGGAAGGCCAGGTTCCCGCCCCCCGCCGCATTGGTAACAATCAGCGTCTTGACCCCCAGCAGGGCCATCACCCGCACAGGGAGGGTTACCTCCTTCAAATCATACCCTTCATAGGCATGGAAACGTCCCTGCATCATGCATACCCGCTTGCCGTGCAGCGTTCCGGTTACCCAGCGGCCTTTATGTCCCGGCACCGTGGAGCGCGGGAAACCGGGAATATCCGCATAGCTGATGGCCCGGGCTTCTTCCAGGGCCTCCACATAGTCCCCCAGGCCGCTGCCCAGAATGATGCCGACGTCCGCGCCGCCCACCGCCTGGCGAATGGTATCCGCGGCGGTCTGTATCTTTTGCATGTATTCACTCATGTCCGCGTATCCTTTCGTCAATACAGTTCCCGCAGGAAAGACGTTGCCCCAAAGCGCTGGGGAAGCCCCAGAAATTCCGCCACCGTGGCAGCGATATCCGCATAGGTGGCGCGGGTTCCCAGGTCTACCAGCTTTTCCATACCCGGGTACCATACCAGCAGCGGAATGTACTCCCGGGTATGATCCGTGCCCGGAAAGGTGGGATCGCACCCATGATCCGCGGTAATGATGAGCAGGTCCTCCGGGCCCATAAGCGCCTGAATCTCCGGCAGCTTTCCATCGATATAGGCCAAGGCGTCCGCAAAGCCCTGGGCGTCGTTACGATGGCCATAGAGCATATCGGTGTCCACCAGATTGGTAAACACCAGGCCCTGGAAGTCCCGGCGCATGTAGTCCATCCACGCGTCAATGCACGCAGGGTTCCCCGCGGCATGGTTACTGCCGGTCAAGCCGCGATGGTAGAAAATATCCTCGATTTTCCCCACCCCCAGGCATTCCATGCCGGCATCCTTCACCGCGTCCAAAAGGGTGGGGCCAAAGGGCTCCACAGAGTAGTCCCGCCGGCCCTTGGTGCGGATAAAGTGTCCCGGTGTTCCCACAAAGGGCCGGGCAATCACCCGCCCCACCGTATGGTCTCCGGTCAGCTGTGCCCGGGCAATCTCGCACATGTGGTACAGCTCCTCCACGGGAATGATATCCTCGTGGCACGCAATCTGGAATACGCTGTCCGCAGAGGTGTACACAATGGGATAGCCCGTGCGCATATGTTCCTCGCCCAGCTCATCCAGGATTGCCGTACCCGATGCCGGCTTGTTGCCCAGGGTCTTACGGCCAATGGCCTGTTCAAAGGCGTCCATGACTTCCCGTGGAAAACCATGGGGATAGGTGGGAAAGGGTTTTTCCAGCCGCAGGCCGGCAATCTCCCAGTGGCCGGTGGTGGTGTCCTTGCCCGCGCTCTTTTCCATAGCCCGGCCATAGGCGCCCTTGGCCTGAGGGTCGGCAGAATAATGCGTGCCCTGAATCTGGCCCAGTCCCAGGCGCGCCAGGTTGGGCAGCTGCGGGTGGCATGCATCCACCACATGTCCAAAGGTACACGCGCCCACATCTCCGTATTTATCCGCATCCGGCAGATAGCCGACGCCAACGGCATCCAATACCGTTAAAAAAACGCGCTTCATGATTGTGCATCCTCCTCGGTTTACTGCAGGGGCAGGGTTAGCTCGTGTTCCAGGCGGTAGCGTTTCCGATATACCCGCAGGGTCAGCGGTTCACCCTTGAGCAGGGCCAGCTTCATCTCTTTCCCATGCACGGACAGTTGAATCAGCCGGTTGCGGTAGTTGAACTTAAAGGCATATCCTTTCCAGCAATCCGGCAGAAACGGCGCAAAGGACAGCTCGCGCACCGTGCGCATGCCCGCAAAGCCCTGGGTGATGGCCAGCCAGCTTCCCGACATGCTGGTAATATGGAGTCCATCCACGGTATCGCGGTTAATATTGTCCAGGTCCAGGCGGGCAGTGCGCTTGTACATCTCCACGGCCTTATCCCGGTAGCCCAGCTCCGCCGCCAGAATGCTGTGCACGCAGGGCGACAGGCTGCTTTCATGGACCGTCATGGGCTCGTAAAAGTCGAAGTTCCGCTTCTTGGTTTCATGGTCATACAGGTGGCCCAGGAAGTACATGCCCTGGAGAACGTCCGCCTGCTTGATATAGCAGGAGCGCAAAATCCTGTCCCAGCTCCAGTGCTGGCAAATGGGGCGCTCCGCAGCGGGGATTTCGCTGGCGGGCTTCAGCTCTTTGTCCAGGAAGGTATCCTGCTGGAGAAATATGCCCCGTTCCGCGTCCATGGGGTAATACATGCTGAAGGAGATCTTCTTCATGCGATCCTGTTCATCCTTGCTGAAGCCAAGCTCCCGGGCGCGCTTATCCCCCACAATATGCGCTGCCTCCACGCACCAGTCCAGGCACCAGGCCGCCATACGGTTGGTGTACCAGTTGTTGTTCACGTTATTCTCGTACTCATTGGGCCCGGTAACCCCATGAATCATGTATTTCCCCGCATGGGTGCTGAAGTGCACCCGGGAAACCCAGAACCGGGCAATCCCCATCAGCACCTCCATGCCCTCCCGGCGCAGGTAATCCTCGTCGCCGGTATAGGTCACATAGTTGTAGATGGCATAGGCAATGGCGGCATTGCGGTGGATTTCCTCAAAGGTGATCTCCCACTCGTTATGGCACTCCTCGCCGGTGAAGGTTACCATGGGATAGAGCGCGCCCTCCAGGCCCAGTTTCTTGGCGTTCTCATAGGCCCCGGGCAGCTGCTGCCAGCGGTAGATCAGCAGCTGACGCGCCACGTCCGGCCCAGCCACCGCCATATACACCGGGAAGCAGTAAGCCTCGGTATCCCAGTAGGTGGCACCGCCATACTTCTCCCCGGTAAAGCCTTTGGGTCCGATATTGAGCCGGGCATCCTCCCCCGTATACGTACTTAGCAACTGAAACAGGTTGAACCGAATCCCCTGCTGGGCGCTGTCGTCGCCCTCAATCTGTACATCGGCCATTTCCCATTTCTGCTTCCAGGCATCGCACTGCGCTTGCCGTGCTTTCTCATATCCTTCCTCCAGGGCGTCATAGGCCGCGTCCATGGCCAAGCGCAGGAGTTGCTTCTCGTCATGATCCCGGCTGGTGTACACCAGGGCAAATTTATCCAGGGAAACGCTATCCTCCGCCTTGACTTCCCCCACAAAGCGCATGGCGCAGCCGCCCTTCACCGCCGCCGTATCAATGCAGCTGAGGGCCTCGCACCGGGCGGCCATGGCTGCCGCCACCGTAAACCGTGGCGTACCGAAGGGGTTTTCACGTGTCTTGACCAGCACAGCGGCAGCGTTTTCCTCCGCCACGCCATCCAGCATATCCCAGAAGCGCTCCTGATAATTGGCGTCCAGGTTACGGACGTCTCCATCCAGATAAGGGGTCATTTCCAGTTTGCAGTCAAAGGAAGGCGTAACCGTATAGCGCAGGGCCAGCAGCTCCTTGCGCGCCATGGAGACAAAGCGCTCACAGTCAATGCGCAGGCTGCCCTTGGGCGTTTCCGCCATGACGCTGCGGGTCAGGATACCGTTGCGCATATCCACCTCCCGGTGGAATTCCCATACGGTTAATGTATTCAAATCCAGGGGAACGCCATCCAGCAATACATGCACGCCGATGAGGTTCACGGCGTTGATGACCTTGCCGAAATACTTGGGATAGCCGTTTTTCCACCATCCCACCCGGGTTTTGTCCGGGAACCAAACGCCACCCAAGTACGTGCCCCGGTGGCAATCCCCAGAATAGTCCTCTTCAAAATTGCCGCGCAGGCCCATATATCCATTTCCCAGGGAGGTCAGGCTCTCCCCCAGGCGCATCTGCCCGGGGTCCCAGCCCGTCTCCACCACTTTCCAGGGATGCACGGTAAAGCTCATACCGTCTCTCCTTTCAGGCAAAATCAGCCAAACCCAGCTGCTTGAAGCGTACCGCATCCTGGGCGAAAAGTCAAGAGGAAGGCGAGGCTTCCCTGCATGGATGATCTTCCATATATAAGAGAAGAGCGCGCGCCCATAGCTGAACGCGCGCCCTTTGGCTTATGTCTCTTTGAGCGTACTTGAAGCATCGCTCTTCATTTGTCCCGCTGAAACATCTTTGTTACATCTTCGCGATGATAGATGCATTCTGCAGGAAAAACTTGTTGTTTAGGGATATTTGGGTCTCCCCGAATTAACCGAACTAAGGTATCCGACGCTGCTTTTGCCATGTTAAGAATCGGCTCATACACGGCCAAATAGTCAATTAAGCCATACTGGTAAAGCCTATGTACGCCAAAGCCGGCCACTCGGATTTGGTCTTGGGTAATATCGCGCATTTTCAATGCACTCATGGCACCGACCGTGGACCGTATGGAAGTACAGAACACAGCATCTAAGGCAATTCCAGAATCCAACAATCGTCCAAACTCATTAACTGCTTCCGTCGTTCTCTGTGAGTCTACTTGTATGATTGCTGCCGGAGTGACATTGTTCTGGCGTAACATATCCGTCATGCCATTGACACGGTCACGATGCGCAGAAATTCCATGTTTATCTCCTACAATTGCAATTTTTCTTTTTCCGAGTTTCAAGAGCCAATTTGCTACCTCTGCCGCACATTCCGCATTATTCTGCTGAATAATACACGCGGGGCTATCCGGCATACATGCCGGTGCCCTGTCAAAGAAAACCGTAGGAATATCATGCAAAGCCACATGATTGCATTGACTATCTGGAATATAGATCAATCCTGCTGCACGCTGAGCATACATGGAATCAATAAAACGTTGACTTTCTTCCCCATTTTCCGAGGAGTTGAAGAAAACAGTGGAATAATCATATGCAAAAAGGCACTGCTGGACTGTGCGCATCATAAGCGCCATACTGTCATCCAAAATATCAGGCACGATAACACCCACAGTAGGCATTGCCTGCATACGCATGCCTCTTGCAATCACGTCTGGCTCGTAATGCAACGCCGCCATTGCATCCCGCACTCGCTTTTCTGTTTCTACCGAAAAGCGACCGTTTTGATGAATCACCCGCGATACCGTAGCAATGGATACGCCACTGTATTCAGATACTTCACGAATTGTTGCACGCTTGCCTGTGTTCATATACACCTCATTGCCTTTTTTTCAGTACACGCAGCGCTTTTTTCATAGCGTAAACTTGCTTTCCTGATTGTTCATAAAAATAAACAGGAATCTATTATTAGTATAGAACATGATACCCATTCCGTCAAGCAAGGCAATTGCTGATCAATGAGCTGCCGACCATTCCAATTGCCATTTTGCAAGTACAGCATACCCAGGCGAAGATTATTTTCTGTGCAGGACGCAACACCAGGCGCCGGATGCAGCCCGCCACGGAAAGTCATCCAGCGGAAATGCTCCAAATCGCAGCCAATTGGCTTCAATACGCTTTCTGTTAAATATTCCAGCACGCTTTTTCCCGTAACTCTTCGAACGATTTCCGCCAGCATGCAAGACCCTGCCGTATTGTACATAAAGCGTGTTCCCGGTTCATAGTCCACAGGTGTTGTCAAATAGTTCTCTACCAGTTTTTCACCGGCCTGCGCATGGACACTCATTCCATTGCTCATGGTTAAAAGATGTTTCACTTTCAGCTTTCCCAAGTTGCCTGAGGTATTCAAATGCAGCTGTTCAATTTCCTTCGCAAATAGGTCCGCAATTCGATCCTCTACAGATAAAATTCCTTCCGTGCATGCGGCCCCTATGGCTGTTGCCACATAGGATTTCCCAAAGGAATGGCAGATATGAATGGTTTTGCTGGTATAGGGAGACCACCATCCGTCTAGAATCAGTTTACCGTGACGGCACAGCATAATGCCATGCATTTCCGTTCCAGATTTTTCGAGTGCCTGTACCATTTTCAGAAGTTCTCTACTGGAAATGCCGACGCTCTCAGGAGTCGAGCGAACCAACGATGTTTCATTCATCCTCATCATGCCTCTTTTCTACGTTTTCTTCCAAGTACTGTTACCACAGCTGCGGCAAGCGCTACGGGCACTGCCGCCAAAAGGAACATTCCCTCGTATCCGCAGGCTTGTACAGCTACACCGCCGGCCATGGGTGCAAAAGCCTGTCCAATATCTGTACCCAGATAGTACGTGCAGCTTGCAGCGCCTCTTCTTTCCTCTGGTACACTATTTAAGCTTCTCGCTTGCAACGCAGGCTGTACTGTGCCAAGACCCAATGCTTTCAGTATCGCCGCACACGCAAAAATAATTGCGCCGCCATAGCCTGCCATGCCCCCCAGCAACAAAAAGGCTAATGCCATCACGCCCAGGCTAAGTGGTATCGCCATGCGATTGCGGTCTGCAAACTGTCCCCCAAACATCCGTGCAACAAACAGTGCCACTGCGCTAAGGGTAAAATACCAGCCCACTGATCCAAGATGCAGCTGCTGTCCGAACAGGGAAATAAAGCTGTTTTCGATTCCGGTGCAGCCGGAAACAAGAATGGCCAATACACCATAAGGGACCGCTTCCACCGCAAAGCAATCCGACAGGCGAAACGCATATCTCTCATGCATTTTTGTTCCCATGGGCTGGCTTTCCACGGTCCATGCCGCCAGCATCGCTGACAAGATCAATAACGCCGCTGCTGTACGAAGCGTGGTTTCATAACCAAAGTGTTCCCCTAACAGCAGCCCCAGTGCAGGTGCCACTGCCGTTGAAATTGTTTGTCCTATGGCAAAATATCCCATTCCCTGGGTCATGCGTTCTTCTGGAAGAGTCCCCGCCACTAACGTCATTGTAATGGTTGTTGCCAGGGAGAATCCAATGCCATGCAAGATACGAAAGAAAATCAAAACGGTGAGAGACGCCGTCAAACTGCATCCTACCATTGCTACACTGATAAGCAGCAAAGAAGCAATGAGCAACCGCTTTCGTTCCAAGCGATCGCTGATAATTCCCGTAAAAGGACGCATTCCCAAGGAAGCAATGGATAGCACACCCACAACCGTCCCCGCAGCCGCTGTGGTTAATCCTACGCTGGTAGCATAGAGCGTTATTGTGGTTGACAACATGTAAAAGCTGATAGATACAATTAAATTGATGCACAATAACGCCACATAAGCGCGATTAAATAAATTGCTCCGTTTCATCGTATTGCTTCTCCTCTCATCTTTTCACAATCCAAGAGAGAGGATACATTATGTTGCATCTGCGGCGTATATTGTATCTCTAACTCGCCCTTTATCAATTCGAAGGCGTACCGATATTCGCCCATTTCCCCCAGGCTTTTCCCAATCATTTCAAAGCGGTACGGAGACATCCATGCACCACTGAACCAGCATGGTTCATCCGGTATACCGTACACTCCTGTATCAATGGAGAAATGAGCAGACGTCCAAAGATGGCTTGAATTCTCAAGCCACTTTCCATGCAATCCTATGGAGAATACGCGTTCTATTCCCTTTTTGTACTGGCGCAGCCGTACTTGGTCATCCTCCAAAGCAACGGAAATGGTCTCATCCTCAGATATCCTCCATTTTTCATTTTTCCATTCGCTTGCAGGCACAGCGTCTCCCACCGGAGCCATGCCTGGAATATGAGGTAACGGCTCACTTACCGTATCTTTCAACGGGTCTTTATTTTTCAAAGCCGGTAATAGGTAAGTCTCAAAGGCCTCCAACGCATAAGAGGAATCCGTCATATCCGAGAGTATCGTCACTGCTGCATCCAATTCAGGAAGGATAATAGCATACTGCCCCCATCCGCCATCCATTCGGTAGCCTCCAAAGGCATTGCGCCAGATTTGCCATCCATAACCGGCTTCATTTCCACTTTGTCCGGTTCTGACATGTTCTTTAGTCGCCTGACGGATCGTTTCGGCCTGCAGCAGCCTATGTCCAAACCAGTCACCTTCACGCAGGTACAGCAACGCATACTTCATAAAACTGCTTGCAGACATGGACGTTACAACAGGGTTGTACTGACCCCTGCTATTGGTAGGTGCCCACATAGATGCTCCCATAGGTTCGCAAAAGTGACGTCGTTGATATGCTTCGATACGCTCACCTGTGGCTCGTTCTGTTACCGCATAAATCATGTGTGGAACCGTATTGTTGTAGCGGAAATGCATTCCTGGTTCCTCCATAGGAGGCGTGTGTAGAAACAAATCAATCAGGTCCGCGTCAAAGTTCTGGAACAGCGTAGGGAATGGATCTTCCTTCTGCCCTGTTTGCATGGTAAGTAAGTCCGAAACCCGCATATGTGCCATCTGCGCATTTTCACAGGAAATCTCCGGGAAAAAACCAGTTACTAGGTCATCCGTGTGCAGTTTTCCTTCTTCCATAGCGGCCAGCAGGTTCAGGGAAAGGATTGACTTTGCGGCGGAACAAAGGCGATGGGGCGTATCCAATGTGTAAGGGGCAACCGCATCCGCATAGCACACACCCGCACGGCGAGCAATCATCAAAGCATGCAAGCGATAATTATGTGCCTGCAGTGCCTGCAAGAAATTTGCAATAGCCTGTCTGGAAATGCCTACTTCCTCTGGTACATGAAAATATTTCATGCTTTCATTCACCCCTTTACGCCGCCAATAACAATTCCCTTGACGAATCCCTTTTGCAAGAACGGATAAATCAGCATCACAGAGAGAAGCGCGATCACGGCAATAGCCATGCGAATTCCCACGCTGGGAATCGTGATTCCTGCCGTCAGTGCAGAATTTGCCGCATTGTTACTGATAAAGTCCGCACTGGCAATCAAGCGATTCAGCAAATTCTGGATGGTATACAAATCCGTCCGCTTAACCAAGTAATACAGTCCATTCATCCAGTCATTCCAGTAAGCCAAGCCGCTCATTAGCGCGATGGTGGCCAGAATTGGTTTGGATAGCGGAAGTACAATTTCCAACAATGTTCGCAGTTCCCCCGCACCATCAATACGCGCCGCTTCAATAATTTCGTTGGGGATATTGGCCACAAAATATGTGCGCATGACAATGACGCCAAAACCATTCATCAGCAGGTTCGGCAAAATCAATGCCCAAAACGTATCTTTGATGGCGTTGATAAAAACCTTGGCGTGCTGGCAGGACGAAGAGAACGAGGGAATTAACTATGAAAAAAGATACATGAAATTAACCCTATAGATGTTGACAGGGAGGAGGTATTTGGTATAATGAAATACGCGAATATCTCCCCCTGCTGCATCAACAACAGGTCGACAGGTTTTTGTGGCTGAATGTGAAGGAGGAAATGAAGATGAAGAAGATCCTTTCTTTTGTAGTTGTCATGATGCTGTTTAGCATTTCCGCATTCGCCGTTGGCGAAAATATTGAACAGGACTTGTCGGCCTATACGCTTGAAGAACTGACCGAACTTCGTAATTCCATTGATGCCGAAATCAATAATCGACTTTCCGATTTTTCATCGGATCTAATATATATGGGCGAGTATGTCGCTGGCGTTGATATCAAAAGCGGCACATATTTGCTTGAAAGCGCTTCAGATGATGGTTTTTTTAGCTTTCATTTGTATGCCGATAAAGATAAAGAAAGAGACGATCTCATATGTAATGAGAATTTGTCAGATGGAGAGCGGTATTATATGGACCTGAAAGACGGAATGCTGCTTTACGTTTATAGTGGAAAAGGAACTGTGCTCCCATGGACGAAGCCAAGCTGGGCACCGTAACAGGCTAACAAAGTTTGCTGGTATGAAGGATTTTAGAAAGCGACGGTGACTGTAGTTGACTTACATTTTGTTGGCCTTATTGGTAATTGTTTTCCTGATTTTCTGGGGAGTATATAAGATCATTAAGGCAATCTTTAGAAAAGCAAAATGTAATCAACAAGATCGAAAGCGCTCTGAAGAACGCGCAAAAGTGGCACGGGATGGAAGGTTTGTGTCCACATCATGTAGCTTGGAATCATACCGCCATTAAAGAGCAGCGTAAAAAAGACCAGAAATGAAAACACTTTTCGTCCAACCAAATTAGGGCACGAAAGCGGGTAGGCCAACAGCGCCGTAATGGATACGTTGAGAACAGTACCACATAGAGTAGACAGTATCGTCATCTTATACGCGGTAAGAATTTGTCCCCGGCTATGCCACAGATATTGGTAAGCATCCAGTCCCCATTGGGAAGGCCAAAAGGAGTAGCCGTTTTCCATCAGGGAAGTTTCCGTCGCAAAGGAGGAAGTAACCAACAACAGTAAAGGCAGTATGCAAGTAAGGGCCAGCAACATCAAACCTACGTTCACCAGAACGCTTGCTTTCATGGATATTTTCATTGTCTGTCCCTCCTTCTTAAAACAGTGCCTGTTCTCGGTCTACGCGACGTACAATGGCATTCGTACCCAGTACAAGGAAGAACCCCATTACAGACTGTATGAAGCCTGCCGCCGAAGCGCGTCCCACATCGTTTGTTTCCAGCAGGCCACGATATACATATGTATCAATTGTATTTGTAATATCAATTAATGCACCTGAATTCATCGGCACCTGATAAAACAGCCCGAAATCCGAATAAAAAATCCTTCCCACATTCAGCAGTACCATAGTAATGATTGTAGGCTTTATCATGGGTACCGTAATATACCGGATCTCCTGGAATTTGGAGATTCCGTCCACAGAAGCCGCTTCGTATAAGGAGCGGTCAATGCCCAGAATCGAAGCCAGGTATACAACCGTCCCGTAACCCACATATTTCCAGCAGTTTACAAAAATCAGTATAAAGGGCCAGTATTCCTGCTGCGTGTACCACGATATTTTCTGAAAGCCCAAAGTGGTCAGGACCCCATTGAGCAGTCCTGTGTCACGCGCAAGAAACGCATAGGCCAGATAGCTTACAATAACCATGGAGA
>OLSM01002436.1_pt1 | contig 11995 bp, 7 predicted proteins | sample 1672721 | NCBI WGS metagenome assembly OLSM01 (sample SAMEA3136717, study PRJEB25190) | human gut metagenome | reverse complement strand
GAACTATTTTCGACATGTCAGACTCCGTGAAAATACCGACTGTGAGTTGAAACAAGGAAAAAAGAAGAGAAGTAAGTAAAGTGCAGACACAGAACTATGAGGAGCAAAAAATATGAAGTTTGAAGATGATGATTTAAAGGACGGTAAACTTTGGGCTGCCCTGCAAAAAGAGATTGACCGTGACCTGGCGGAAAAGGAGAGCGGTGAAACATTCCAGGAAGAACTGGCAGACATCGAAGACTCCATTGAATTTGAAAGCAAAGAAACAAAAAGCGAAGATCACATCCCGGATGAGACTGCAAATTTAAGTAATCTGCGAAGTGTCCTTGAGGCAACTGAGCGTGCAAAAGACGAAGAAGCGAAGCAGAAAATGAAGCAGACCAAAGTGGAGCCTGTGACGCAGGACATCGAGATTCCGGAATTTACAGAAGAGGAAGAAGAAATCGAAGAGACGCCGGCGGAGACAAAAACAGAATCGGAACCGGAAGAAGTGATGGTGGATGATGATCTGATCATCAACGATCCATTCGCAGATGAGGATGATCTGCTGGGAGAAGAGAAGACAGAGACCAAGGGTTCGGAGAAAGAAGTGCTTGGTGATCAGGTGGAAGCCGCAATGGAGCGCCTCGTCAGCGACACGGTAGGCCATATCCCAATGCCGGAAATAGACGATGAGGATGATGACTACGACGATTATGAGGATGACGACGAAGAGTACATTCCGCATGGCGCAAAACCGCAGAAGAAAAAGGGAAAAGGCGGTGCGGTTATCGCCGTTGCAGCCGTTGCTGTTATTGCTGTGGGAGGCTTTTTCTATGGAAGCAAAATGTTCCATTACCAGAATTATTTTTTCAACGGAACAACCATCAACGGAGTAGACTGCTCGGATATGACGGCCAAAGAGGCAGAAACGAAAATCAAAGAGCAGGCTGCAAACTATACCTTAAATGTAAAATTCAAAGACAATGATACGAAGAGTGTCAGCGGAAAAGACATCGACTACACCTACGCCGGAGACGGCAGCGTGGAGAGCGTGTTAAAGAAACAGAACAGTTTCCTCTGGTTCCTGGGAAATGGCGGAAAAGAGAAAGATTCCCAGGTCACCATGCAGTACAGTCAGGAAAAACTGGATGCGGTGATTGATGGATTTGACGAATTCCAGTCCGCAGACGGTGAGAATGCACCGGCCAGCGCCTACATCACCTTCCAGAACAATGAGTTTGAGATTGTGGATGCTGTTATGGGTGAGGGAATGGATCTTACCCTTGCAAAACAGTGCATCGAAAACGCGCTGATCAATGCGGATACCGAAGTGGATCTTGAAAAAGCAGGCGTTTACGACGGAACCTTGGTAACAGCAGATGACGAAACACTGAATGCACAGAAGGATCAGTTAAATGAACTGGTACGCGCAAGTATCACATACAGTATGCCGGATGGAACAACACAGGTTCTTGACGGAAATACCATGAAAGACTGGCTGGCGGTCGATGCGGATGGAAATTATTCCAAAGATGAAAACCAGTGGAATGAAAAAGTAAAAGAATATGTGGCAAATCTTGCGGCAGCGATTGATACCGATGGCAAGGATCACACCTTCCCGGCAACCGGTATCGAAGGCGGCGTGACCATCAGCCAGGAAGGCTACGGATGGAAAGTGGATCAGGAGCAGGAGATAGCAAAGATCGCAGAAGAAGTAGATGCTCACGCAGCAGACGCAAGAGAGCCGCAGTATGCGCAGAGAGAGTTTGCTGCTTCCACAGAGAACAACGGATTCGGCAAGACGTATGTTGAGGTTGATGCCAGCCGTCAGCATATCTGGCTCTACAAAGATGGAAATCTGGTTGTCGACGGTGACTGTGTAACCGGTCTGATGGAGCAGAGCAGCTACACGAAGCCGGGTATCTACACAACCGCAGCAAAAGAAAGCCAGAAAAAACTGCACGGAGAGCTTCAGGCAGACGGCAGCTATTCCTGGGAAAGAGATGTGGATTCCTGGATTCCGTTCAACGGAGAGATTGGTTTCTACGATGCTTCCTGGAGAAGTAGTTTCGGCGGAAACCTGTATCTGACTGCAGGATCGACGACAGGATCTGTTGCACTTCCGACTGCAGTGGCACAGGCATTATATGACAATGTCGATGACGGAACACCGGTTATCATTTATTATTCCGAAGCTTATGAGGTAAGTGAAGACACGCTTACTGTGACACAGGCACCGGAAGCAGATGACGAAAATGTCGATGATACGACGAATACCACGACAGTAACGCCGACGAGAACGCCATCCTACACGTACAATGATGATGACGATGATTACACGCCGTCAACTCCATCAACTCCATCAACCCCATCAACTCCATCGACCCCGTCTACGCCGGAACCGACCACAGCACCGACCGAGATCCCGTCTACGCCGGAGCCGACCGTAGCACCGACCGAGACCCCGTCCACACCGGAACCGACCCAGGAGCCGAGCGCACCGGATCAGGGAGACCATACGGGTGACGATGATTACCCAGGTAAGGGCGAGAGCTGAGAAAAGAAGAAATAGAACATAAAAAATACGCATTCCGTTATCAAAACAGGAATGCGTATTTTTTATGAGAAAGAAACTGTTAAAAATTAATTTTCCGGTACGAACAGTGTGACAAGATCCATCGGGGAAGTGATGGTGTAGTCCGGGTTTTCGGTCTGACCAAAACCGTATGCGGCATGGACAAACGGGATTCCGGCCTCGTGTGTCGCCTTGTAGTCGTCGTCGGTATCGCCGACATAGACCGCGTGCTGCAGATGGTTCTGTTCGATGATTGTACGGATGTTGTCTGCCTTTGCCTTTCCGGTATCGCCAGGACAGAGATGGCCTTTGAAATAGTGACCGAGGCCTGTGGCTTCCAGAAAAACTTCGATATAGCCCGCCTGGCAGTTGCTTACGATATAAAGCGGGTAATGTCTGGAAAGAATAGAAAGTGCATCGACAAGTCCCGGATAAACAGGAGCCGGTGTCGCAAGAAGTGCCTCATGCTCTTTGGCACAGCATGCATCGATCAGTTCTAACTGGCGCTCCTTTGGATATTCGTGGAAAATGACGGCGGCGATATCCGGGAGCAGGCGGCCGAACAGGCCTTTTAACACGGCTCCGGTGAGGTTTGGTGTCATATCAGTTTCTTTTTCCATAATCTGATTCCATGCGTCGGCAACAACGTCTGTGGAGTCCCACAGGGTGCCGTCCACATCAAAAATAATACTGTCGATCAAGAGTTTTTCCTCCATATCTTAAGGGTTTTGGTTATTCTTTTAAAGTATTTATTAATTTTAATCAAAAACACGTGAGAGCGCAATGTTTATTTTGCATTTTGGAGGAAAATGTGGCAAAATAAGAATGATATATTAACAGGAGATTACTATGCAGGACACAATCACAAAGCCATTATTGAAATGGTATGGCGAAAATAAAAGAGTGCTGCCGTGGAGAGAAAAAAAGAACCCGTATGAAATCTGGGTTTCCGAGATTATGCTCCAGCAGACGAGGGTGGAGGCGGTCAAGCCGTTTTATGAGCGGTTTATGCGTGAACTGCCCAATGTCGCAGCACTTGCGGTCTGTCCCGAGGAAAAGCTTTTGAAGCTCTGGGAAGGCCTTGGTTACTATAACCGTGTGCGGAATATGCAGAAGGCCGCACAGAAAATTATGGAAGTGTATGACGGTGTATTTCCGGCAGATTACGAAGCCTTAAAAGGACTTCCGGGAATTGGAAATTACACAGCGGGAGCCGTTGCATCGATCGCGTTTTGCATTCCGGTGCCGGCGGTGGACGGAAATGTGCTTCGTGTGATGGCACGCCTCCGGGAGGACGGTGAGGACATTTTAAAGCAGTCCGTGAAAAACCGCGTGGAAGCGGAATTGACCGAAATCATGCCGGCAGAAGATCCGGGAGCCTTCAATCAGGCGATGATGGATCTCGGCGCAATGGTCTGTCTGCCGAACGGCGCACCAAAATGTGAAGTCTGTCCGCTTTTTGACCAGTGTCTGGCGGGACAGCATCAGACCTGGACGGAATATCCGTTTAAAAAGAGCGCAAAGCCGCGCAGAATCGAAGACAGAACCGTTCTGTTATTTCTGGACGGTGCGCACACAGCAGTGCGGAAACGGCCGAAAAAAGGACTTCTGGCGGGACTTTACGAGTTCCCGAACTTCGATGGCGTGCTCTCCGAACAGGAAGCACTTGAAGAGGCAGAAAAATTCGGCGTGACGCCGCTTCATATTCAGGCATTGCCGCCGTACAAGCACATTTTTTCCCATGTCGAGTGGCATATCACAGGATACGCCATTAAAATTGCAGGAAACGATGTGGAGCAGGAAGGGGAAGAAAAAGCCGGATTGATTTTTGCGGATGCGAAAACCGCGGCTGAAAGATATGCCATTCCGTCTGCGTTTGCGGAATACGCAAAATATACAGATCTGGAACGTGCCTGAAACGGCAGAAGAGCAAAAAAGAGCAGGGAGAAAAAAGATGAAGATTTTATCAATTGCAGTACCATGCTATAATTCAGAAGCATATATGGAGAAATGTATCGATTCGCTGCTGGTCGGCGGAGAAGAAGTAGAAATTCTGATCGTGGACGATGGTTCCAAGGACGGAACCACAGAGATTGCAGACCGCTATCAGGAAAAATATCCGACGATTGTAAAAGCGATTCATCAGGAAAACAAGGGCCACGGCGGAGCAGTCAACACGGGTGTGGAAAATGCGACGGGTCTGTACTTTAAGGTTGTGGACAGTGATGACTGGGTAAACCCAGAGGCATACCAGAAGATTTTAAATGTTCTGGCAGAAGTCGTACGCGGACCGAAAACACTCGACCTTCTGATCAGTAACTATGTGTATGAAAAAGAGGGCGCCAAGAGAAAACGTGTGATGCGCTATGCGAAATCGCTGCCGGAAGGCCGCTTTTTCGGATGGGATGAGGCGAAAGCTCTCGGCAAAACACATTATCTGCTGATGCATTCGCTGATTTACCGGACTTCTCTTTTAAGAGAGTGCGGCATGAAGCTGCCGGAGCACACCTTCTATGTGGATAATCTGGTTGCGTTTATTCCGCTTCCGTACGTCAAAACGATGTATTATCTCGATGTCAATTTCTACCGCTACTTTATCGGGAGAGCCGACCAGTCGGTTAACGAGAAAGTCATGATCGGCAGAATTGACCAGCAGATCCGTGTCAACAAGCTGATGATCGATTACCTTGGTGAACAGAAAGGGCTGTCGAAGTACCTGCGGAAATATATGATCAGCTATCTGACCATCATTATGACGGTTTCTTCCGTGATGATGATGCGCTCCGGAACGGAAGAAAATCTCGAGAAAAAGAACGATCTGTGGAGATACCTGAAACAGGAGGATGCAGCCGATTACTTCCGCATCCGCCACGGCATTTTCGGAACTGTTATGAGCAGCAAATCAAAACCGGGACAGAAAATTGCAGTCTATGCCTACAAGGTAGCGCAGAAACTGTATGGATTTAACTAGAAAGTAACGAAGCGGAGGAACGAACAATGCGAGTAGGAATGGGTTACGATGTGCATAAACTGGTGGAAAACCGGAAACTGATTCTGGGCGGTGTGGAAATCCCGTATGAATATGGCCTTCTGGGACATTCCGATGCGGATGTGCTGGTTCATGCCATTATGGATGCGCTTCTCGGCGCTGCAGCACTGCGGGACATCGGACGCCATTTTCCGGATAACGATCCGGCGTATGAGGGCGCAGACAGCATCGAACTGCTGAAAAAAGTGGGTGAGATGCTCGAGGAGCGGATGTATCTGATTGAAAATATCGATGCGACCGTTATTGCACAGAAGCCGAAGCTCCTGCCATACATCGACACGATGGTGAAAAATGTGGCGGAGGCGCTTCATCTCGAAGAGGATCAGGTCAATATCAAGGCAACGACCGAGGAAGGACTTGGCTTTACCGGAAAGAAAGAGGGAATTTCCGCACAGGCGATCTGCTGCATTTCCAAGGCACTCGACCTGATGCCGGACGACCGGATCGCAGGCGGATGCAGCGGCTGCCCGGGATGCGCAAAGAACGCAGAAGAATAAAAGAGAAATGCGATTGCACAAGGCCGGAAGATGTGGTAGACTGGAAGAAGAATAAGGGAGTAGTCGGCGGCATACGTGACGCTATAAGGCCAACAACCGAAGAAAAAGCATTTCTTCTGGCTTTGTATGAAATGACAAGACTTATCTGTATCAACAAATATGGTGCGGATAGGTCTTTTTCTATATAGAAAGAGACCGGTGTACCAGTGGGAACTTATCACAGGAACGCAAAAAGCGTTTTCAGAAGAAAGGACGGATGGAAATGAAAGAGTATCTGGAAAAAAGTTCGAAGATTCTTGATGAGTTACAGACAACGGAGCAGGGACTTTCCGAGGCGGAAGCTGCGCGGCGGCTTTCCGAACACGGACCGAATCGGCTGGCGGCGGGAAAAAAGAAGAGTAATCTGCAGCGGTTTTTCGAAGAACTGAAAGACCCGATGATCCTGATCCTGCTCGCCGCAGCGTTGATTTCCGGCATCACATCGGCGTATGAAGGCGAATCGTACGCTGATGTGGTCATTATTCTCACCGTTGTCATCATTAATGCGGTGCTCGGTGTTCTGCAGGAGAGCAAGGCAGAGAAAGCGATTGAAGCTCTGCAGGAGATCGCGGCAGCCACGTCGAAGGTGATGCGCGGCGGGAAAATGGAAGTGAAAAAGAGCGAGGAGCTCGTACCCGGTGATATTGTAATTCTCGAAGCGGGCGATGCTGTTCCGGCGGATGGCCGTATTTTAGAGAGTGCCAGCATGAAAATCGAGGAAGCAGCGCTGACGGGAGAATCTGTCCCGGTCAATAAAACAGCGGATGTTCTGAACGCCGGCGCAGCCAGCGAGGTTCCGCTCGGGGACCGGAAAAACATGGTCTATATGGGAAGCACCGTTGTCTATGGCCGCGGCCGCGCTGTTATCACCGGAACGGGTATGAAAACCGAGATGGGAAAAATCGCCCATGTTCTGACGCAGTCGGCGGATGAGAGCACACCGCTGCAGAAGCGGCTGAACCAGCTCAGCAAAATCTTAAGCGTGATGGTGCTCGCCATCTGTGCCGTGATTTTCGTTGTCGGCATTTTAAAAGAGGGCGTGACGCCGCAGAACATCTTAAATACCTTTATGGTAGCCGTCAGCCTTGCCGTAGCGGCAATTCCGGAAGGACTTGCAGCAGTTGTCACAATCGTGCTTTCCATCGGTGTGACCAAAATGTCAAAGCGGAATGCGGTGATCCGGAAACTGACGGCTGTCGAGACGCTCGGCTGTACGCAGGTGATCTGTTCGGATAAGACAGGAACGCTGACCCAGAATAAGATGACCGTGGTAAAACATGAGGGAAGCGATATAAAACGTCTCGTATCCGTCATGGCACTCTGCTCCGATGCGGAGCCGGACGAAAACGGCGAGGCAGTCGGAGAACCGACGGAATGTGCGTTGGTCAACGATGCGCAGAAAGAGGGATGCCCGAAGAAGAGCCTGTCCGTCCAGTATCCGCGTGTCGGGGAAGCGCCGTTTGATTCGATGCGGAAACGCATGACAACGATCCACCGCGCAAACGACGGAACGTATTTTTCCTGCACAAAAGGCGCACCGGATGAGATTCTGAAGCGGTGCACCTCCGTTTGGCGTGACGGCAGAAAACAGCCGATGACAGAAGCATTCCGGCAGGAAATCCTGTCGCAGAACAAGGCGATGGCAGACCAGGCACTCCGCGTGCTGGCGGCAGCAGGAAGAGCATGGAACCAGATGCCGTCCTCCCAGGAGCCGGACTTTCTGGAGCAGGATCTCTGCTTTTTAGGACTTTGCGGTATGATTGATCCGGTGCGGCCGGAAGTAGTCGATGCGATCCGGGAATGCCGCGGGGCAGGCATCCGTCCGGTGATGATTACGGGTGACCACAAAGACACAGCGGTTGCTATTGCAAAAGAGCTGGGTATTCTGGAGGCGGGCTGGAAAGCGGTAACGGGAGCCGAGATTGACCAGTTAAGCGATGAGGAGCTTGACCGGAGAATCGAGGAATATGCTGTTTACGCACGCGTCCAGCCGGAGCATAAAGTGCGGATCGTCGATGCGTGGAAGCGGAAAGGCAGAATCACCGCGATGACAGGAGACGGAGTCAACGATGCGCCGTCGATCAAGCGTGCGGATATCGGCATCGGAATGGGCATCACGGGAACGGATGTGACGAAAAACGTGGCAGATATGGTGCTCGCGGACGACAACTTTGCGACGATCATCGCGGCGGTTGAGGAAGGAAGACGAATCTACGATAATATCCGTAAGGCAATTCAGTTCCTTCTGGCATCGAACCTTGCCGAGGTGCTGTCGATTTTCTGCGCGACGCTGATGGGCTTTACGATTTTAAATCCGGTGCATCTGCTCTGGATCAACCTGATTACGGACTGCTTCCCGGCGCTGGCGCTCGGTATGGAGGACGGTGAGGCAGACATCATGAAACGCCCGCCGAGAAATGCGGATGACGGTATTTTTGCGGACGGCCTCGGCTTTGATGTTGCGTTTCAGGGCATCGTGATTACGGTGCTGACGCTGGCGTCCTACTTCATCGGCCATTATCTGGAAGCCGGCCGCTGGGAAATCGTCAACAGCCCGGACGGCATGTCGATGGCGTTTCTGACACTCTCCATGGTGGAAATTTTCCATTCCTTCAATATGAGATCACGGAAAGGTTCTATTTTCCATATGAAGCATCAGAACAAGTATCTGTGGGGCGCGATGGCACTCTCATTTGTCCTCACATCCGCCGTCATTTACATCCCGGTACTGTCGAGTGCGTTCGGTTTTGAGCGGATCAGCGCGTTGGAATATGATGTGGCGATCGGCCTTGGACTGCTTGTCATTCCGGCGGTCGAAATCAGCAAGTGGATCCGGCGGAAATTTGCTTGACAAACGAGAAAAATTTGCATAAACTAGAACAAACGGAAACAGAAAAAGGCTTGGAACGGAAAAAGTAGAAAATCAGAATTGTTTCACAGAGAATGGCAGACAAATGGGGCTGGAAGCTGCCTGAAACGAGGGTTTTTGAAGTGCGTCCGGAAGCTGGCCGGGTGAAGCGGAAAAAGTGGGTAGTCCGGCACGGGTCCTGCACGTTATGCAGAAGAAAAGAAGAGGGCAGGTGTGCCCTTAAAGTAAAGTGGAACCACGGAGCTATTTCGTCTTTATCGGAGATGAAACAGCTCCGTTTTTGAATATTACTGTTATGCAGAATGATGGTAAGAAATAAAAATCCGGAAAAGTCCCAGCAGGAGGCAAGGAGAGGAAAGATGAGTTTTTTCGCGTATTTTAAAGAGGAATTTCAGGTGATTCAGGAGCGGGATCCGGCGATACATTCTCCCATGGAAGTCTTGCTGTATCCTTCATTTCGTGTTATGCTGAAGTACAGACGGGCGCACAAGCTATATCTGAAAGGCCATTACTTTCTGGCCAGGTGGATTTCACAGCGGGCAGCGAGAAAAACCGGTATCGAAATCCATCCGGGTGCGACGATCGGAAAGGGATTGTTTATTGATCATGGTTCTGGTGTGATTATCGGAGAAACAGCCATTATCGGAGACAATGTGACGCTGTATCAGGGCGTGACGCTTGGCGGTAATGGTAAGGAGACCGGGAAACGTCATCCGACGCTGAAGGACAATGTTATGGTCAGCGCCGGTGCGAAGATCATCGGATCGTTTACGATCGGGGAAAACTCCAAAATCGGAGCCGGATCGGTTGTGATCGAGGAGGTTCCGCCGAACTGTACCGTCGTCGGCGTGCCGGGGCACATTGTGAAGCAGAATGATGTGCGGATTCCGAGAAAAAGCATGGATCACATTCATCTGCCGGACCCGATTTTCGAGGATATCAAAGTACTGCAGCAGGAGAATACGGAGCTTACGAACCGTGTGCTTGAGCTGGAGGGCGAGCTGCGTCAGATGAGGAAAAAAGAAAGGACAGAACAGAAGTGACGGAAGTGGGCAAAGAGACAGAAAACGAGGAGCTTTTTCCAGAGGCGGTTTTCGGGGAGAAGGATTATCTTTCGGAGGTATTCGGACTGGAACAGCATGACATCCGCATGTATTCGCCGCTTACGCTGGCTTACATCGGGGATGCTGCGTATGAGATCGTCATCCGCACGATTCTGGTGCGGAAAGCAAATATGCAGGTCAACAAGCTGCACCGCCATGCGGCAGGGCTTGTAAAGGCGGAGAAACAGTCGGCGATGATTGAAATTCTGGAGCCGCTGTTTACCGAAGAGGAAAAACAGATTTATAAAAGAGGCAGAAATGCGAAATCCTATACCAAGGCAAAAAATGCGTCCACGATCGACTACCGCCGGGCAACCGGGTTTGAGGCCGTGATGGGGTATCTGTACCTGAAAGGGGATTACAAGCGGATGATCGACCTGATCCGGGCAGGACTTGGCGAAGTGTGAGAGCAGATAAGATTCAGAAAATAAAAAAGAAGCGGCAGGGCAGGGGGGGTTTTGTAAAAGCAAAAGTTCCCACTGCTTTTGGGACCGCGGAACAGGAATGATATGAGAGAAAACAACAGAAACGACAAGAGAAACTTTGAGAGAAGAGACGGAAAAAAACGTGACTTTAAGGGGAAACGAGATTACCGTGACAGAGACAGAAAACAGGAAGTACAGCAGGCGGATGAGGAGTTTACAGGCGGCATGGTAGAGGGAAGAAACGCTGTCATCGAGGCGTTCCGCTCCGGCAAGACCGTGGACAAGCTGTTCGTCCTTGCAAGCAGCCAGGACGGCCCGATCCGCACGATCATCCGTGAGGCGAAAAAACACGATACCATCATCAATTATGTAGAAAAAGAACGTCTTGACGAGCTGTCCACCACCGGAAAGCATCAGGGTGTCATTGCACAGGTGGCTTCCTACAGTTATGCAACCGTTGAGGACATCCTCGCGCGCGCAGAGGAGAAAGGGGAGCCGCCATTTATCCTTCTGTTGGACGGCATTGAGGATCCGCATAATCTCGGTGCGATCATCCGTACCGCAAACCTGGCAGGTGCACATGGTGTCATCGTGCCGAAGCACCGCGCAGTCGGCCTGACAGCAACCGTTGCCAAAACGTCGGCAGGTGCATTAAATTACACACCGGTGGCAAAGGTGACGAATCTGGTGCAGACCATGGAAATGCTGAAGGAAAAGGGCATTCTCTTTGGCCTTGAATTTCTCGGCCCGAAAAAGCTCCGCAAGGGCGTAAAGCACGAGTTTATTCACGACCTGGACGGCATGCTCAAGCTCTGCGACGCCATCGGTACCGGCAACTGCGGCATCCTGATGGATGCCTGGCATTGGGATATGGCCGAACAGAAGTTTGAAGACTTTGACAAATTCACTTCCCCGGATATGATCGTCTGCGCGCATATCATGGATGCGCCCGCAAATATTCCCGCGGATGAACAGGATGATATCGTGCGCCGCCTGCCCGGCACCACGGGCATCATCAACATCGAGGCCTTCTTTGCCGGGTTGAAGAAGGTGGGCTATGAAGGTCCGGTGCTGGTGGAACCCTTTGAAGCCTTCCTGTCCATGATTCCGCTGGAGGAATCGCTGAAGATCGTCGCGCAGTCGTTTGATCGCGTATGGCCACGATAACCCGCGCCGTCTCAGATTTCGGCGTTGAACAATTACACTTGCATAAAAGGAGATCGTCGTTATGAAGAGTCTGGTTTTGCAAAACAGAAAGGCCTGGTTGGAGGATGTGCCGGATCCAAAGCCGGAAGGAAGAAGAGTTGTCGTCAAGATCATGTCCACGCCCATCTGCGGCAGCGATAAGGCCCCTTTCCTTTCGCTGACCCCGATGCGCACCATGGGCCATGAAGGTTCCGGTATCGTGGTGGCGGTGGATCAGTCCAGCCTCCTGAAGGTCGGCGACCGTGTAGTG
>OLSM01002434.1_pt1 | contig 12005 bp, 10 predicted proteins | sample 1672721 | NCBI WGS metagenome assembly OLSM01 (sample SAMEA3136717, study PRJEB25190) | human gut metagenome | reverse complement strand
AAGTGGACTTCCCCGCGCCCTGACCGCCCACCCAGTGCCGGTGGCCTGGCTCATCCTGTTGTCCTCCGCCCGCTCAAACGGGATGAATACCCGCTCCAGGAAGTCGGCGCTCATGCCGATCCCGTTGTCCTCCACCACAAATTTAATCCGTATGGTGTCCGCATCCAACCGGGTCTCTGCGATCTGCAGACGGATCTCGCCGCCCTCCTGCGTATATTTCACCGCGTTCGACAGGAGGTTCAGCAGGATTTTCTGTAGATGCAGCCCGTCGCTGATAACCGTGTCGTGTTCTAGGATCTGCGAGCTCATCCGAAATGCCTGACCCTTTTTATCCATTTCGGGCTTCATAAAGGAGAGGAGGTTTGCAATCAGACTGGGCAAATGTACGTTTTCTTCCTTCAGGCTGATTTTCCCGCTTTCAATGCGGGACATGTCCAGCACTTCGTTAATCAGCTCCAGCAGATGGCCGGAAGCCGCCGTGATTTTATGGAGGCAGGAGGCCACCTTTTCTCTGTCGTCCAGGTTCTTCAGCGCAATGTTCGTCATGCCTACAATACCGTTCATGGGCGTCCTGATGTCGTGTGACATGGAGGAGAAGAAAGCCGTTCTGGCCCGATTATTGTTCTGGGCCTGGGCGAGGGCGTCGGCCAGGTGGTCGCGCATGTTGTGTTCGCCGGTAGTGTCATGAAACACGGCCAGATTCTGCCCGTAATCCGCCGGAATCAGATGGACCGCAATCCAGCGCCTCACGTCGTTGGGGCCCATCCCGATCATAAATTCCCTGGTTATTTGCTCCCCCAGCGTCCCATTGAGAAAACCGTTTCTGGTGTCGTCGTCCGGCGCCATCCCGCTGGCGTCGAACACCCGTCCGGGGTTCTCCTGCGCCTGCTGCGCGGTAACTCCAAGAAGTCCCGTCAGGTTGTTGGAGACGAGCTCCACCTTCCGCACGGCCGGCGTGTAGAGCAGAAAGGCAAAATCAATATTGGCAGACAGATTCTCAAACAGCTTTTCCCGGTACTCCTTCTGCCTTACGTCAGCCTTCATAGTCTGTCTTCCGGCCAGCAGGGCGGCAACGGAGATGCCCCCCAGCAGGAGAAAGGCAAACATGGTGCAGAGCATTACGATGATCGGTGTGGACTCCCGCTGAAGGACCGTGCGGGGAACCACCGTAATCAGATAGCAGCCCGACGGCGCCTCTACGGGAAGAAAACCGAGCAGGGCGTTTTCCCCCTCGTTTACCACCACAAGGGTTCCGCTTTTTCCCGTCCGCATGACTTCGCGGAGCGAATCCAGCGTCGCCTCGCCGTTCCCCTGGGCCGCCAAATAGCTATAGATGTCTGATTCCATCGCGGTACCTCTGGACTTTATCACATAAGCCCCGCCGCTGTCCACCACGTAGGCGCTGCCCGCCCCGTTATGAAAGGTGAACAGCGAGGGAATATTATAATCGTTTATGATCCGGTCCGCATAAACCGCCCCGATCTGCTTCCCGTCGCGGACAACAGGAGACTGAAATGTAAGCTGAAGCCGCCCGCTCATGCCGTGATAAGGGGCGGACAATCCCTCCGTTCCTTCAGAAAGGGCGATCTCATCAAAGAGGAAATCAGACGCATAGGCGGACTCGCCATCGCTGTCAATCCCCTCCCCCTCCATGTTTACATAGGAAAAATGAAAAAAATCAGTGGCGCCCGCATACTCCCGCAGGGTTTTTTCCATCGTGCTTTCCTGCTCCAGGGCCAACATATCCCCCAGGGCGGACAGGAGCTTCCTGTCCAAATCGATTTTGTTGTTCAGTCCCACGCCGATGACCCGGCTGGAACCCAGAAGACTCTGGTTCGCGCTCAGATTCATCCTGCCAATGATTTGCGTGAGAAAAAAAACGGATATCGACAGGGCGATCGCAAAAACCCCCGCTGATACCGCCAAGATCACGCCTGACTTCTTTTTCTCCTTTGCCGTTGTTTTCACATCGGTCACTCCTCAACCAAACTTCGCAACTCTCTTATGAGCTGCTGACGGCAGCAGCTGATTTCTAAAACCATTATAAAGGGGCTATTAATTTCTCAGAAGATTATGCCTGGGCGGACAAGTTGTCCTCCCGATCGCATCTCGTGGGAGTGCATCATAATTTAATGTCATTATACTGGATGGGAGAAAGATATTCAACGAATTTCAACAACAATGCAATGTTTTACCGGTGTTTTTACGTCTTTTTTTGTTACTGCAATTCATGGAAACAGTTAAATGAGGGTATCCGGCTTGTGTTCCCCGCTGGAGAAATCCTTGTTGGGACAGGTCGTATTCGTGGTCCATCATGACGAACCCGGCTCACCTGTTCCCGCGTCTTGAGCTGGACAGACTAAGACGTTCCAGGGTTGGTTCCTGGTAAGGTACCCGCCCTTCCATTGTTTGTATGATAATTACGAGTAAGCCCCATATAAATCCCACGAAAAATTGCGCAACACACAAATGATATAATAAGTTAGAAAAAAGCCCTGAAATTGTAAGATTTCAGGGCTTTTTTGCAACTACCTTGCAAAATCGATATTACTCAACCTTTGGTCGGAGCCTAGCAGGGCGGGGTTGATTTAAGGGCAATGCTATAGTTATGGGACACCGACCGTCCGAACTCATATAGCGGCTTGACGATCCTACAGACTTCCTGCTGTTCCACTTACGTTCAAACTTAGTTCCAAAGCTAATTTGTGGGCCTGGTATGCCTCCCGTAAATCGGTGATTCCATGCTGCCCGTCCCGAATACGCTCTAAAGTGTAGGTGAGGGAATCGTAATAGGGGTTGGCCTGTGGAAGCGTGATCGTCTGCGCCCCTTTAGCGTTATAGACCACCATTTCAGCAGCATCACTTCCTTGGTTCCAGGAGGTCTCCTGGTACACCACCGCCGCCTGCTCAAAAGTTGCCTCAATGTGTTCCCGAACTCCGTAGGAAAGGGGCATCAGCGTTGAGCAGGTCATCTGTATCGGGAGGCCGCCTGGGGCAGTCAGCAGCATGTCGATGCATGCTGCCCGCTGCTCCACTTCTATGGAGCTGACGCCGGAAAGAGTCAGCTCCCCCAGGCTCCAGGAGAGCCAATCAAAGTCGCAGGAGCAGCTCTCCAGCGGCAACACGTCTAATCCCAGGGGTACGGCCCCCCAAACAAGGGCACAGCGGTTGACAACCTGTAGGGACAGCAGACGCCCGTACTCCCCGGATGTGATTTTTTCCCGCAGGAAACGGTATGCGGTGGAGAAGCGGTCAAACAGGTCCACGAAGACCCGTCTACCAGTTCGTCTGGCGGCCTCCGCGACCTGTTCTGCTTCCTCCAGCGTTGGGCAGACCGGTACCTCACAGATCACGTCCTTGCCCTGCTCCATAGCCAGGATGGCCGTCTGGGCGTGGAGGGTGTGGGGCAAGGCGATGGTAACTACATCTACGCTGGAATCGCATAGAATGTCATCCATGTTTGTGGTTCCCTGTAGTCGCAGTTTGGCCGAGATTTCGTCCACCTTACTCCGGGTACGGCTGAAAAAGACGACCTCTTCCACCAGCGGGTGATTTTGAAAGATTTGCAGATGAACCATGCCAAAGCCGGTCCCCAGTACGCCGATCTTCATAAGCACCTCCCCCTAAAACATGGCCCGGATACTCTGGGTCACAAAGCGCAGGAGCACATAGTCCGGAGCGGACGGCCCCTGGGGGTGGTACTGCGCCATCCAGTCCTCCCACTTCGCCGCTTTGAGTTCCGCGTCATCCAGCACCTCGGCGGTACAGGTCAGGATCACATACCCCTGCTTGTCGGAAACCGCGATCTCTGCGGTGGGGTATGCCAGGAGATTCTGCACCTTCTGGCTGCTCCGGGTGGTCTGCATATAGAGCTCGTCCGGCTCCGCGCCTTGCAGCAGTCCCATCATGGTCAGGTGGGGGCCGCCCTCCTGTACTGTACCCAACGTCACACCATCGGCGTTGCGGCGGAGATAATCCTCCACCTCTTGCCTGGCTAACTCGGGAAGTCCCGCTATCGGCCCCATGTAATAAACGCTCATGTCCATTCCTCCTTGCTTAAAGGTATTCTCAGTATAACGCAGAAACCATGACAGCTATCTGTCGTGGTTTTGTGATATACTGAAAAAAGAAGGAGGGTAGGTTATGAAGATCGACAGGCTCATTTCCATTATCATGATTCTGCTGGAGCGTCGTCGGATGAGCATCCCGGAGTTATCCAAATTGTGTGAGGTCTCTCCCCGGACCATCAGCCGGGACCTGGAAACCATAAACCAGGCGGGCATCCCCATCGTGTCCTACCCCGGCCTCCACGGCGGTGTGGGTATCATGGAGAACTACAAACTGGAAAAGCGGCTCTTCTCCACCGCCGATGTGACCGCCCTGCTCATGGGCCTGGGCTGTATCCGCACCTCCCTGTCCGGGGAAGAAGTGGTGGGCGCCCTCGCCAAAGTCCGGGGACTGATTCCAGAGGAGCAGCGCCGGGATATCGAACTGAAAGCGGGCCGCCTGGCCATCGACATGACTCCCTGGGTGGACCGGGGCGGTGGCCTGGACGCCATTGCAGTAATTCAACAGGCGATGGACGAAAGCCGCCTGCTGGAGTTTGACTATGTGGATCGGATGGGGCAATCCAGCCGCCGGATGGTGGAGCCGTACCGCCTGCTGCTCAAGGGGATGCGCTGGTATTTGGACGGCTACTGCCTGGAGAGGGAGGACTTCAGGCTCTTCAAACTCACGCGGATGGCCGACCTCTCGCTGGCAAGGGACTGCTTTGTACCAAAGGAATACCGTCCGGATGCGGCCGTAAAGCCACAATTCCAGGATAGAGAAGTCGAGACCGTCGATTTGCTATTTTCAGAAAAGGGCCGGGACCGCTTCCTCGACATTTTCGGCGTTTCCTATATCGGTGAGTCATGCAAAGATGGTTTCCGGGCTACTGTCACCATTCCAGACGGGCCACTGGACTACCAGATGCTCTTGGGCTTCGGGACCGGTGCAAGTGTTTGGGGCCGGAGTCGTTTCGGAAAGGATTTTCTGAATATATCCAGGAGCTGGCAACGTTTTATTAAGCCGGGAAATGAATCTTCTGCGCTTTTGTTAGTGCTCTATAAAGGGCAGCAACTCGTTACACTTCATAGGGCACAATTTGTGCAGACAACGTCTGCACAAATGATGATTAAGGAATCATCGTCTGAGTCACCTTGGCTTCCCCACATGGTTCCTGCTTTTTGATCCGCCCTTTCATTCTCTGTACCTTATCGAATGTCTCTTTATCAATAATAGGTTCATGCGCGTCTTCCACCAGATACTTTGCAAGCTCGCCTTGATTCTTTACCTGCCTGCCAGTTAGGAAATCCGGCGTGTAGGTCTTTTGCATCAGCACCTGGCCAATGTATTTCTCGTTGCTCAGCATCCGGTCGATGGTGGAGGTGCTCCACTCTGTTTTGCCCGTAACAGTCTTGATGCCGTGCGGCTCCAAATACTTTTTGATCTTCCGGACTCCGTTCCCTTGAACGTACAGCTCAAAGATTTTTCTAACGATCTCCGCTTCCTCCGGGACGATTTTCAGTTCACCGTCTTCCCCCTTCGTATAGCCGAGGAACTGCGTGTGGTTGAGAAGCGTCCGGCCGCTCTCCATCCTGCGGCGCATCCCAAACTTCACATTTTCACTGTGGGATTGACTCTCCGCTTGGGCCAATGTGGCGTACTGGTCAATCATACTGTCACTGGTGGCCAGAGTATTGAATCCGCCAATTTCAAAGTAGATTCCAATATTCATAATCTTCAGTCTCCTTATATCTTTAATGGTGGTTAGCGTGTCCCTACCGAACCGGCTGATGGACTTGACTAAAATTAGATTAATCTCTCCTCTTTTGCAGTCCTTCATCATCTTCTGATAGCCGCCACGCTTTTTTAAGCGAACACCGGAGGCATTATCCGAATAGATTCCAGCGAGTGTCCAATTGGTCTGCTTGCGAATGTAATTCGTGTAAAACTTTATTTGAGTTTCCAAACTTCCAAGCTGCTCCTCGCTGTCGGTGCTGACTCGACAGTAGGCCGCCACCCGAAGGGGCTGTTCCGTGAGCGGCTTTTTCACGTTTGCCGGCTGAACGTCTACTCTATATTTAGGCATGAGAAAACCTCCATGATATTACTGAAAGATCAGTATATCACGGAGGTTTTATTAAAAGTATAAGCTACATTTCAGCCCCACAGTGCAAGACCAAAATGTAGCTTATAACTTGCCACTACCATGCAAAATCGATATTCATCCTTCGTCCCGCCCGCAGGCGTCGTCCCCTTCGGGCCGGAGCCCAGCGGAGCGGGTCTGGCCCGAAAGCGAAGAAACACCCTGTCCGGCTAAGAAGTCTCGCCACAAAGCGGCGGGGATTCGTGCCAAACAGGGAATTTCCGAGCTGCATCAGGTGGTTAGAATCGATGTTTCCGTATCCAGTTCTGCTCGACTGCAAATCCAGCAAAGCGAGTCATGATCAAATTTTCCTATGTGGACGAAAAAGATGCTATCTTTAAAAGCCTGGCAGCGCAAAATTCTGACTCTATTTCTTCTCTTTAACTGAAAAACAGTTTGTGTCGTTCGACAAACGTGGATTGATTTTCTTAAAAGCTCAGGCTGACAATTTTCAGGTTTGTTCTCAATATGCTTCTATCATTTTGGAAAAACGATCTTATATAGCTCATCCAAAGCATATTGCAGAGGTGTTGTGGGCACTACAGTCCAGTTACTCTCCCATTGACTTAGTTGTGCATCTGTGAGCGAAATCATCTCTTTCAATGCCTTGCTTACATCATATGCTATTTTGGGCTTTCCCCGAGAATCTTGTGCAAAATGCTCAAGAATAGGTTTCGCTCTCATTGGCTCGACCGAACGCAACATGGTTGTCATTGATAATTCGTGATAAATCCACGGAGATATGGTCGCATGCTTCTTATCCTTTTTCTTGATTTTATCTAATTCTGTAGCTAAGCTAATCGAATTGGGAGTATTAAAAAAGATAATACACTCTGTTTTATCTATCATTTCAGTCAGAGCAGTAGATAGCATCATATGCACATGACTTGTAGTATAATTTCTCAAATTATAATTATAGGTGTCTGTTTCAGGCTTATAGCAATATTTTTTATCAATTTTGTTAAGTAAATCATCACAATAACCCCAAGAGCAAGAGTCAATGAACGCTTCTAATCCAAAACGTTCATGAAGCCACCCTGCAAATGCTTTTACTTTACTGATATCGCTGTGCGAATGTGAAATGAAAATATCCTTTTTAGAGATTGAAAACCAATGCTCTTTTAACGCTGTCCCGTTAATAATTCCATCTTCAGTAATGTATTCTGCCAAGCAATCATGAACTTCTTTCTCGTGTTTTTCATATATGGAGCGCCCCGCTTCCAAATAGGGGTTTAATGTATGATTATAGAAGTAATTTGATGGAGAATAATTGAACTTCGTATACATTTCTCTCTCCTTATAACCATTCAAGCAACGATACACAGAACAATCAAACCGGCTATAATTGCTCCATAAAGGATAGCTTCTGATGTCGATACCATTGCCCGAAAAATGCAATAGTAACATTCGTTGTATTTCTCTACAGGAATTTCATACTCTTTAACAACGATTGCAGGCCGATTCTCCCCATTGCCAACTCCAATTACATCGTTATATATTCCAATGAATTTCCGTTCCTTAGATAAATAGAGAGAGTCCAGACACCAGAATAGAGTGCTTGCTGCGATAGCTGCAAATAAATATATTTTATTCCCCGGATGTTCACTCGAAATAGTTGAAACAAAGATCGTTATTAAGGCAGAAGCAATGGTGATGGTCCATCCTTTCATCTGAAAAGAGCACTGATTCATTCGATTAATATTATTCTGCAAAAACTCCAAATGCTTTTCATTCGGTCTCGATTTGACCTCTGAATTTACAGTCTGCTCTTTATTATTCGATTCAAGCTGAGTCGTTATATTTGCAGTTTTTACTGCCATAAAGACACCTACCTTCCGTTTTTATTATATATGATTGCATTGTGAATCGCAATATATAGATCATGATAGCTGTGATTACTGCATCTCCACTCTGAACTCCCTCTACACCGGCATCAGCATGAGCTGGTAGCCGACCCGATGCAGCAGACCATATTATGTGTTCATGACAATGAGGCTTCAGATTTTAGAAATCTCTCGTTTTGCAATTTGATTTCAATCTTTGCATTTTCCTCTTTCAGTTACGTCGCAACTGTAAAAGAATTCCACACAATCCGTTAGTCTCATGGAAACGGTTTGGATTAGATGGGCCGTTCACCATAACACAACAGCAATCTCGGCACGATTAAAACTGGAGACGCAACTCTTTTGTTTCTTCTCCCTCGGCTATTTTTTCCTGCCCTGCTTTTTGATTCGCCCCTTCATCTGCTGTACCTTTTCAAAGGTTTCCTCATCAATGATGGACGTATGGGCGTTTTCTACCAGAACCATGTCGAGTTGACCACGATTCTTTTCCTGTCTGCCGGTCAGAAAGTCCGGTGTATATGTCTTTTGCATGAGTACCTGTCCGATGTATTTCTCATTACTCAGCATCCGGTCGATGGTAGAGGTGCTCCATTCCGTTTTACCGGTGACGGTCTTGATACCATGTGCCTCCTGATACTTCTTGATTTTACGCACGCCGTTTCCCTGAACATAGAGGTCAAAAATCTTCCGAACGATTTCTGCTTCTTCGGGAACGATTTGCAACACCCCATCCCCACCCTTGGTATAACCGAGGAACTGCGTATGGTTTAGAACTGTCTTTCCGCTTCTCATACGGTGACGGATGCCAAACTTGATGTTCTCACTGCGGGACTGGCTCTCCGCCTGGTTCAGAGCCGCATATTGATCAATGATACTGTCATTAATAGTCATGGTGTTAAATCCTCCGACTTCAATATAGACGCCGATATTCATACGGTTTAACCTCCGTATCTGTTTTATGGTTTCAACTGTGTCCCGCCCAAACCGGCTGAGGGACTTTACTAAAATCAGGTCGATCCTCTTTCGCTCGCAATCCTTGATCAACTGCCGATAGCCGAGGCGCTCATTCTTCCGCAGGCCAGATGTGGTGTTGTAGTAAACAGCGACAAACTGCCAGCGGGAATTCCGTTGGATATAGTCCGTGTAGAACTCAATTTGATTCTTCAAACTGTTCTGCTGCTCCTCATGACTGGTGCTGACCCGGCAGTAAGCGGCGACTCTGAGCTGCTGTAACCAAATCGACTCCGGCTTTTATTCTGTGGTATCTCAATTACATTTCCAGACATAGCAAAACCTCCATGTTTCCTGCTCATGAGCAGTATAACACGAAGGTTTCTGCAAAGAGAAAAGCTACATCTCAGCCTCTTTCCAAAGGCCAAAATGTAGCTTTTAACTTGGTACGGCAGAAGGGACTCGAACCCCCGACCTACTGGTTCGTAGCCAGTTACTCTATCCAGCTGAGCTACTGCCGCATGTCACACATCGGCGACTTTGTTACTATAGCACACTCTTTTCTTTTTTGCAAGTACTTTTTTCGATTTTTTGTAATATCCTCCATAAAGCGGTTTCCCCGCCTAACGCCGAAGCGCCAGGCGGGGAAATCTTCCTCAACTGAGGCGGAAAATCACTGGGTTATGTTCAGCAGCAACCGTTGTTGCCACAGCCACAACCGCCGCCACAGCCGCAGTTGTTCTCGCAGCCACAGCCACAGCTATTGCCGCCAAAGCCGCTTCCGCAGCAGCAGAAGATGATGATGAGGATCAGGATGATCCACAGGCAACCGCTACCACCAAAACCATTATTACAGCACATAAACAAAACCCTCCTGTCAAAGTTTAGATCGTCTTTGCGATCTCAATACATACTATGCTGTTGGGCAATGTTTGTGCGTCTTTCTTTAAGATGTTTTTTATTTTCTTTTTATCATACATTAGTTGGCACAAGCAGGCTTTGTCCCTTCAATAAGAAAGCTAACTTGTCTACTAACTCCGTCAAAGGTCAGTTAATCTCTTATCTTTAAAGATCAGCGATCAGTGCGTCCAGGTCCTCTTCCCGGGTGGCCCAGCTGGTACAGACCCGTACCGCCGAATGCGCCGCGTCCATCCGCTGCCAATAGCAAAAGGCGTATTTCTTGGAAAGCTCACGGAGCTTGTCATCGGAAAGGATTGGGTACTGCTGATTGGTCCAGGAATCATACAGCAGCTGAATCCCTTTGCTCTCACAGGCTTTGCGAAATTTCATGGCCAGATCCACTCCATGCTTGGCTATGGCGAGGTAGAGATCATCCTGGAACAATGTCTGGAATTGAATTCCCAGCAGTCTCCCCTTTGCCAGCATCCCCCCTCGCTGTTTTATTAAGTATCGGAAATCCCTCGCAATTGAAACATTGGGAAAAACCACGGCCTCCCCAAATAGCGCCCCCACCTTGGTGCCGCCAATGTAAAACACGTCGCAGAGCCGGGCCAGTTCCGGAAGGGACAGATCGCATTTTTCAGAAGCCAGACCATACCCAAGCCGAGCCCCATCCACGTAGAGCAACAGATCATAGCGATCACAGACGGCTCGAATCCCGCACAGCTCCTCCTTATTATATAAGGTGCCATTCTCAGTGGGAAAGGATAGGTATACCGCAGCGGGCTGTACCATATGCTCAAAGCTGACGTCTCCCCGGTGAGCCTCCATGGCCTGCTCCACCTGCTGGGCCGTGATCTTGCCGTCTCCACTGGGCAGACCTAAAACTTTGTGTCCTGTGGCCTCAATCGCTCCCGTCTCGTGCACGCTGATGTGCCCGGTGTCAGCGCTGAGTACCCCTTGATGAGGCCGGAGCAGCGCAGTTAATACAGTGGTATTTGTCTGGGTCCCCCCTACCAGAAAGTGCACCTCCGCAAAAGGGGCCCGGCAGACCTTTTGAATGGTCTTCTTAGCCTCTTGGCAGTAGGCGTCCTCTCCGTAGCCCAATGTTTGGACCCAATTGGTCTCCTGTAGCTTTTCCAGAATCTTGGGATGGGCTCCCTCCTGGTAATCGCACTCAAAATAAATCATTACTCTCCTCCTTGTGGTCGGGCCTTCTCAGAGAACACCCGCGCTTGACCTGATTGTTCCTTATTTTATCACGATTTTCTCTGTTTTTCACGAGTTTCCAGGAATTTTTTAGCTGCTGCAACAGGCTTCAGGGTTGCGCATTTCGATAGAATCCTGTAGAATATTGAAAAAGATCGGTATCTCTCCCTCGGGGTTTGGTTTGAGTAAGAGAGATTTCAGCAAAGGGGAAAACGCGATGCTGCTGTCCGGAGAAGAAATTAAAAAGAATCTGAACGATAAGATTTTTATCGAGCCATATCACGAATCTCAATTAAATCCCAACAGCTATAACCTCCGCTTATCCAATGAACTGTTGGCATACCAAGACAATATTTTAGATATGAAGGCAAACAACCCGGTGGAGCACCTTGTCATTCCAGAGACTGGCTTATTGCTCAAAGCTAATAAGCTTTATTTGGGCCGCACAGTGGAGTTTACCAAAACCGACGGATTTGTCCCCATGCTGGAAGGGCGCTCCTCCATCGGACGTTTGGGCCTGTTTATTCACGTCACAGCAGGATTCGGCGATGTGGGGTTTGCCGGCTACTGGACCCTGGAAATGTTCTGCATCCATCCCATCATCATTTACCCCAATGTGGAAATCTGCCAAATTTACTACCATACGCTCCAAGGAGAGTATGAATCCTACAGTTCAGGAAAGTATCAGCACAACAAAGGCGTCCAGCCCAGTCTGCTCTATACGGAGTTCAAGGATCAGAATCCCCCGCCCAGTTCCCTGTTGGGTAAGTTGAAACACGGGGATAAGCAGCCTGAGGAGCAACCTTTCGAGATGCCCTATTCTATTTAAACGTGTCTGCAGAAAGCCGTCGGACCATTGGGATCAGTCCGGCGGCTTTCTTGTACCAGGCAAAAACGGTTATTTTTAAAAG
>OLSM01002433.1_pt1 | contig 12009 bp, 10 predicted proteins | sample 1672721 | NCBI WGS metagenome assembly OLSM01 (sample SAMEA3136717, study PRJEB25190) | human gut metagenome | reverse complement strand
CCAACCGTGAAGGCTACCGGGAATATAAGAGCAAGGGCTACATCTGTCAAAGCTGTTCAGTGCGGGAAAACTGTACGCAAAACCGTCAGAACACAAAAACCGTAACCCGCCATATCTGGCAGGAGTATCTGGAGCGGGCAGAGGATATCCGGCATTCGCCGATAGGCAAAGCAACCTATGCCCTGCGTTCGCAGACGATTGAGCGCGTCTTTGCAGACGCCAAAGAGAAACACGCAATGCGTTATACTCTATATCGAGGGCTGGCCGCGGTTACCGCATGGGTCAAGCTCAAGTTTGCTGCGATGAATCTCAAGAAACTCGCCCTCCACAAGTGGCGACCTTTATCGTATTTCTACTTTCTCCTACTGCAAAAAGCCACTTTGCTACGATGCAAAGTGGCTTCTTTGACAGCCTGTGTCAACAGAAAATTGTTGACGGTAGAACATTTTTTGATATGATATTTTTCGCAGAGGAGGTAAAAAGGTGGAAGAAATAGCTGATCGAATTAAGGCAGTTCGTAAAGCATTGGGGCTTACTCAGGATGAATTTAGTAGCAGGATTGCCATAAAAAGAAACACACTTGCGGTCATTGAAACTCAAAAGCGTGCCACGTCTGACATTGTGCTTAAATCCATCTGCCACGAGTTTGGTGTTAACCTAGACTACCTCCTTCACGGAGAGGAGCCCATGTTTGCGCCCAAAGATGTCACGGCGCTGGACAAGATTGAGCAGTACCTGACCGGAGACAATCCTTTTGTTCGTGCAGTTTTCATGGAGCTGGCAAATCTATCAGATAAAGAATGGGACGTCATGTACAAATTTATGAGAAAGGTGGTGGAGGGCACAAAAAAAGAGATCGGCGAGTGATGCCAGCCTCTTTGCTCATTCCCGCAGCAGGATGCGCTGAACGTACCAGTAGATTTTGTCGAGCAAGGGTTGTGAGGTGATGTGATCTAGCATTTCTTGGATTCTTTGTCTACAGTTCATAATATCCCCTTCACAATGAGAACACATGTTCTTTTTTGGGTATATTGTACCAATTTTGAGACGTCCTGTCAACCTCCTTTCCTGCGCATGAAGGCTGCCATGGGATGGTCACAAGAAAACTGTTTTAATCGAATAGGGAGGATAAAACCATGAAACGTATACTTTGCCTGTTGCTGTGCCTGCTGCTGCCCATCTCGGCCCTGGCCTTGAGCGCTGCCTCCGTGGTGGCGGACGTGCTGCAAAATGCCGCCGACGAAAACCCCATCGACGGGGTGGAGCGGGTGTACCTGTACGGTGAAGAAGAGAACCTGATAATCCTTGGCATGGCCTCAGACACCTTCAACCAGGCGGCGGTCCTGGCCAGCGAAGACGGAATGCGCGATGCCTACTACACAGTGAAAGCTGTTGCCTATGGGCAGTGGGAGTACATGCGCGCGGTGCTGGACAGCGCAGGCTGCGAGGACACCGCCGCCTGGGTGCAGCTGCGCACCGGCTTTGAGGATGAGAATACCGTATACTACGCCATAGGCGACGCTGGGGACGGCGTGTGCGCATTGTTGCTGGACGCCATCACTGGGGACACGGCCCTGATAGGCCAGGAGGCCCCGGCGGCAACCGAAGCCCCGGAGGAAATCGCGGATTCGGAGGAAGCGTCTGCCGAGCCTCTGGAACGGGAAGCGACCCTGGAGGCCCTTCTGACCGTAGCGGACGCGGTGGAGGACGTAAACACCACTGTTGAGACCATCCAGCGTGACGGGTACGACATCGACCGTTTCCGCCAGGGAATCGCTTTTGACGATGCGAAGACTGCCGTGATGGTATTCTCTCAAGAGGGAGAGGTGCAAGCTGTGGCTGTGCGCTGCGATGCTTTTCCTAACAGCGCTATCGAGAAGAACTACGCAGCCGTGCGGGATTTTGTGGCTGACGTGATCGGACTTCCCGCAGGATGGGAGAGCGGGGAAATCGACACGGAGACGGGCATCTACGAAGGGGCATACTTCTATATCTGCGCCCCAGGTTTCCCGGCGGCGGACTATGCGTCCCTGTCTTTCACCGCCCCGGATGGCATCCTGGGCACGGACGAGGCACGGGAGAAGGTCGAGGCCCTGGCTGTTGACCTGGACTTTTCCGCGCTGCTGGACCTGTGCGCGGAGTACCCCGATGATCCTATCGCCCAGGCCATCGCCCAGCAGGCAGAGACAGCGGATAAGCTGCTGGAGGACTGCGTGGTGGAGGATGACGTATTCACCGACACCTTCGCCGTGTACGCCAAGGGGTGCCAGGAGATCACCAAAAACATATCCCTGGTGCCCTACATCAAAGACTATGGTTTTGGGATTGGTGCCATGTGCCGGGTGGGATATATCGCCGACAGTTGGGTATTCTTTAATGACATCCTGATCGCTGGGGATGGGATGGATACCATCGAGATGCACGTTGAGCCGAAATACTCCGAAGTGCTGTCCAACGGCAATGTCACCGAGGTGGCAGACGTTCCTTTCACCGCCGACGATGCCCAGGCTATCCTGGCGGCGGATGACGTGGCGATCCGCTTCCAGGGAGAGGGACGCAAGCTGGACGTGGAGGTATCCCAGGCCGAGCTGGACGCTATGGACACCATCTACGGCATTGATGCTTCGGTGACGGAGATCATCCGTTTGGCCAATCAAAAATGAGCCAAGGAGGTTATCATGTCCACAAAAGCCATCAAGTTGCCTTCCGGCAACTGGCGCGTGCGGGTGGAAATAAAAACAGATGGGAAGCGCCGCTGGAAATCTTTCACGGCTCCCACCCGAAAGGCAGAAGAATACCTGGCGGCACAGTATGCCTACACCCAGAAAGAACAGAACAAGCCACAGGACATGACCATCGGCGGCGCCATGGATGCCTTCATTGACGCCCGGACCTCGGTGCTGTCTCCCTCCACCATTCGCGGATACCGGCAGATCCGCCGCTGCTATTTCCAGGACATTGCCGGCATGAAATTGCGCGACATCTCCAACGCTTACATCCAGCGGGAAGTAAACACCATTGCCCGCACATGCAGCCCGAAAACCGTGCGGAACGCCTGCGTGCTGCTCACTGCCGCTCTTGGCTTACCACCCGGATTTTACCGTGCGCGTGGATCTGCCCCGCAAGATCAAGCAGGAGATTGCCATTCCCAGCAAGGAGGATTTGCAGCGCCTTTTGACTGCTGCACAGTGTACGCCCCTGGAAAGCGCCATTCTCCTTGCCGCTGGATATGGATTGAGACGTGGGGAAATCTCTGCCCTACGCTATGAGGACATCGACAGCAAGGCGCTAACCGTCAGCGTGACCAAGTCCTATGCCCAGGACGATCACAACGAATGGAAATTGAAATCGCCGAAGCCCTACGCCGGTACGCGCACAATCTCGGTTTCGGCGAATCTTATTGAGCGGCTGATGCACAATCAGATAGACCCGTATCGTGTGTATCCATTCCACCCTGAGCACATCACAAAGCACTTTGAACGTCTTTGCAAGCGTCTTGGCATTACCTGCCGGTTCCACGATTTACGGCACTATAATGTATCCATCATGCTTGCGCTTAACGTGCCCGGTAAGTACGCCATAGAGAGACTTGGCCTGGCAACTCCCGGCATGATTAAGGCAGTATATCAGCATATTATGTCCTATAAGCGGCAAGATGTCGGAGATTTGGTCAATAGCGCTGCAGATTTGCTTATGGGAAAATGTGACACGAAATATGACACATGTCAAGAGAAGCCATTGAAAATCAAAGCATTATAAGCATTTTTTCTTCGGATTCAAATCCCGCCACTTCGACTTTTTTGACCGGGTTTGTGAAAGCAAATCCGGTTTTTTGTTTTTGTGGTGTCAATTCGCATACCACCGAACACTCCCCTATCAGTTGCAATCAGAAAACGTCCAGTAAAAGCAGATGGATGCAATGGCGTGGCTCACATGGCTGTTTCTGTTAGATCACAGGTCCTCATCAGCAGGTGAAGGCAGAAAACGGCTGATATGGTCAGAGCGATGTTGTGCTCCATGGGAATTTTTACCTCCCACGCACGTTTTTTGTGTATGGCGTACATTTTATAGTAAGATAAGGCGTGCTGGCAAAGCGCTTTGTCATGTTGTCGGAGTCATTGCATAGCGTTTTCATATATCCAGCTACGCCTGCTGGACTGCCGTTGCTGTCCGCTTTTTTGAATGTTGATATGTATTGCTTATGCCAGCGTCGCCCCATTTCTTGCGTGTTAATATGCGTTGCTTGCGGCAACGGATGGTCCTGCCTATAATAGTGCCAGCAATCAGGTGAAAAGGAGGCTATTGCTAATGCTCAATGAAAACATCAAGGCAATTAGAAAATCAAAAGGTCTATCACAGCAAGAACTGGCTATCAAGCTAAACGTCGTGCGGCAGACCGTTTCAAAATGGGAACAAGGTCTGTCAGTCCCCGATTCGGATATGTTGATTTCCCTATCAGAAGCACTTGAGACGCCTGTTAGCACGTTGTTGGGAGAAACCGTTGTTGAAGCAGAGGCTGATGCCTTAAAAGCGATTTGCGAAAAACTAGAGGTGATAAACTTGCAACTTTCTCAAAGGAAAAACACAAGGAGGAAATTCATCCATTGGTCATTTGTCGTATTATGTATAGTCATCGCAGCGATTTTTGCAATCTTATTCCTAGTAAAAAGCCCTTACTTGGGATGGGATGATAGCAACCCTGAAACTGTCGTTCTTGGGGTAGCATTTCACGCCTTGGAATGGCTCTTCGTCAGAGTAGCGCCGATCATCTTGATTTGTACAATCTTTGGAATTTTCTTGACGCGGAAAAAAAGATAAATTGCCCTGTACTATAGACCTATTCAAAAAGTGTAGCTAGCAGTTTGAAGGCTGGCAAACCAGGGAGGTATGCAAAATGAGTAAAAAAAGAATCACAATAGCTATTGCCGTAATAATCGTAATGGTATTTGCCTGCAAACTCCTATACAATCAAACAATTTCTAATGAGTATGTGCCCGCTGACGATGAAATAGCGTTGCATATACAGCTGGATACAAAAGAGGATATCGGATTATTGATTTATGATTATTGTGCGAATGCCCACGAATACAGTGGTGGCATGTCAAACGCAAACCGATCGCTGCTCAAGCATAATGACAAAATGATAGTAGTGTGGAATAAACAGCAATTAAACAATGCTTCTGACACTGTAACGTTATCGATACAATTTAGAATTATAACAGAATACGTGGATCCCAACTATGAAAATATATATCCTGAAAATATAACCAAATATACAGACCCTATTGCATGGGAAGCTCATTTGGGTCAATCATATTTCATAACCATAACCGGTGATAATACAAATGGCTATACAGCCGTATTAAGTCAATCAGCATCCTCCACAGCCATGGCAAACCTTCCCTAAGTGTTTAGCGCACACAATCAGAAACCAAGCAAAAAACGTAAGCCCGGGTATTCATCCCGAGCTCACGGTCTTTTTGACAAAAAGAGAAACAGACAAAGCCATTATTTGCCTGCTGCTCTTTCAGCGCATGAAGTTATTCTTCATCTGCGGGTTAATCTATATATGGTTCAGCGCTTTGCCTGCTCCGTGATCTGTCAAAGGCCGATCGGCAGGTTCTGCCGATCGGCCATAGCAGCGTTTTGGGGGCCGTCATAGGCGCCCGTTATGGATTCTATAGATTTCGCGCAGCCACAAAGCCTATTGCTTATAAGCTCCAACCGTCCCGGGTTACAGGATAAAGCGGCGCATATCCACAGGCTTATTTTCGCCGGAAAGGTGCTCGCGCACATAATCCCCGTTGATTTTCAGCTCAAAGGGCGGCATATTCTCATCCCCGGCATTGAAGGAGACATCCTCCAGAATCTGCTCAAAGATGGCATGCAGCCGCCGGGCACCAATATCCTCGCTGGTTTCATTGGCGGTGCAGGCTGCCTCGGCAATGGCCTGAATGGCGCTGTCCTCAAAGGTAAGCATTACCTTGTCCACCGCCAGCAGCGCGCGGTATTGCCGCGTTAGGGCATTGTCCGGCTGGGTAAGGATGCGGGCAAAGTCTTCCTTGGTCAGGCTCTTGAGCTGTACATGCACCGGGAAGCGGCCCTGCAGCTCAGGGATCAGGTCGCTAACCTTCGATACATGAAAAGCGCCCGCAGCAATAAACAGCATGTAATCCGTTTTGACCGGGCCATACTTGGTATTGACGGTGCTGCCCTCCACAATGGGCAAAATGTCCCGCTGTACGCCTTCCCGGCTTACATCGGGGCCGTTGCCCCCGTTGCGCCCGGCAATTTTGTCGATCTCGTCAATGAACACAATGCCATTCTGTTCCGCGCGGCGAATGGCTTCCTCCTGAACGGCGTCGGAATCCACCAGCTTGTCGGCTTCCTCCTGCTCCAGGATCTTGCGCGCTTCCTTCACCTTTACATGGCGGATCTTGGTCTTTTTGGGCATCATGCCGCCCATCATGTCTCCCAGGCTGATGGAGCTTCCGCCCACCTCCAGCTTGGGTGCTTCCTCCGTGACCTCAATCTCCAGCTCCCGCTCCTCCAGTTCGCCCCGCATCAGCTGCTGGCGGACTTCTTCGCGCTTGCCGGACAGCTTCTCTTGCTCTTCCTGGCTGGGTTCCTGCTCCTTTTGCTTTCCCAGCAGGAAATCCAGGGGATTGCTGGCGCTTTTCTTGGGCGGATGCACCAGCAGCGTTACCAATCGATCCTCCGCCAATACCCGCGCGCGGGGCTGCACACGCTTTTCGTGCTCCTCCTTCACCATGCGGATGGCATTTTCCACCAGGTCGCGGACAATGCTCTCCACATCCCGGCCCACATAGCCCACCTCTGTGAACTTGGTGGCCTCCACCTTAATGAAGGGAGCATTTACCAGCCGGGCCAGCCGGCGGGCAATCTCCGTTTTGCCCACACCCGTGGGGCCAATCATCAAAATGTTCTTGGGACTGATTTCTTCCCGCATGGGCTCCTCCACCTTGGAGCGGCGGTAGCGGTTGCGCAGGGCAATGGCCACGCTGCGCTTGGCCTCGTCCTGGCCAACAATATAGCGGTCCAGCTCCCGGACGATTTCCCGGGGCGTTAGTTCAGCCATGGGCTTGACCCTCCTTTACACTTCTTCCACAATCACGTTGTCATTGGTATACACGCAGATGGACGCAGCAATGTGCAGCGCCTTTTCCGCAATTTCCCTGGCGGAAAGGTCAGTATTCTGCATCAGCGCCCGGGCAGCAGCCAGGGCATAATTCCCGCCGGAGCCGATGGCTGCAATGCCTTCATCAGGATCAATGACCTCACCGTTGCCGCTGACAATGAGCATGGTCTCCTTGTTGGCAACAATCAACAGGGAATCCAGCTGCCGCATGGCTTGATCTCCCCGCCAGCTTTGGGCCACGGCCACGGCCGCGCGCTCCAGGTTGCCACCGCACTGGGTGAGCTTTTCTTCGAACTTTTCGCACAGGGTAAAGGCATCCGCCACCGAGCCGGCAAAGCCCACTGCCACCTGGCCCCCAAAGATGCGGCGCACCTTACGGGCGTTGCCCTTGAAAATGGTGTGTTCTCCCATGGTTACCTGCCCATCGCCTGCAATGGCAATGTGGCCGTTGCGCTTCACAGCGCAGATGGTGGTTCCTCGAAATGTAACGCTCATGGATTCTTCTCCTTTTCAGCATGGATAAATGCGCCGATGGCGTCGTTTACTTCCGCATCCACCGTGCAGGGAATCATATACTCGGCACTGGTTCCCTTTACCTCTTCCGGAGCCTCGGGGCGCATGAGTAAGTGGTTAACGTCTACCCATAAATGGCTGACCCAGGGCGCAGACAGGTCCAGGGCTTCTTCCCAGCTTTCCCGGCCTTCTGCCACAGTAACCTGAAAGTCCCGGTCACCGTTTATCAGCAGCACCGGTTTTTCCAGCTTCTGGAGCAGTTCCGCGGGGGTGGGATGCTGGGCCATTTCCCAGAAGTAGTACGCCGGTTGCCCGAACAGCGTGCTCTGCTGCGCTTCCTCCGCGGATAGAGCCGCCAAGCCTTCCGCCTTGGCATACTCGGCATCCAGCTGCGCCTGCGCTGCTGCCCGCGTTTCCTCGTCCGCCAAGGCATCTATAACGTCCTGGTTCTGGCGAATCATAATGTCCATAAGAGAGTCATTGCTTCCACAGGCCAGGATCATCCCGGCGAACAGTTCACCGCTCTCCTGGACAATACGTGGGGCCAGCATGGCGCCCAGGCTGTGCCCCAGCAGATAAATGCGATCCGGGTCAATGCGTGGATCGCCTGCCAGCAATTCCCCCGCCGCAATCGCATCCTGGATCGTCTCCTCCTCCACGGTAAAGGAGGAATACGACGCGGAGGACGCGATTTCTTCCCCGTAGACATAGGTTCGCTTATCATAGCGGACCACGGCAATGCCCTGCGCCGCAAGCGCCTGTGCCAGGTCATAGAAGGGCTTCACCGCGCCAACGGATTCGTTCCGGTCGCTGGGGCCGGAGCCCTGCACCAGCACCACCGCAGGCAACGGGCCTTGCGCGTTTTCGGGCAATGTGAGCAGGCCGGGAAGCTCCCAGGGCGCTTCGCCCACTTGGATTGCTTCCTCGGTTACACCCGCGGAGGGAGCCGTTTCATCCGCCGTGGCAGGCGCCGGGGTGAACTGCAGCCCAGCCACCTTTCCGGAGGCATCCAGGCTCATGGTACACAGCAGATCCATCCCGTACATGTCCAGCCGCTGGGTCAGCACCAGGTATTCGCCCATGGCGGTAGATTCCGTGTCCCCGTCAAATCCCAGGAATTCCCCGCTTATGGCCGCCAGTTGCCCCCATAGGGAGGCGAAATCCTCCCGGGAAAGGGCAGCCTGCATGGTGGCGTCCAGGCACGCATAGAGCGTATCCAGGTTCTCTCCCTGGGATAGATCGGTCAAGTAGCCCTGAAGGTATCCGGCATCCGTGCCTTGACCCAAGCTTTGAACAGGTCCCAAGCAAAGCGTCAGGCAGAGTAGCAGCATGCACACCCGTTTCATGGACAAACCTCCCTTGCGCACCAGTATAACGTAAACGTCATCGCTATGGGAAAATTCTGCCTCAATCCTGCCTTTGGGCGATCCAATCCCGCAAATAGGCCAGCGAACGCGCAGAAACGGCCTCGTACCGCTGGGCCTTGTTGCGAATCTTTTTATGTTCCCGATCCACAGGCAAGGGATCAATCAATCCAAAGGAGCAATTCATGGGCTGGAAATCCCGGTTGGGTGTGGCCACATAGTGTCCCATGGCACCCATGGCAGTGATGCGTGGCAGCTCCACCGTCCCCTGGCCCATCAGGTCACTGGCCAGGGACAGTCCCGCCAGCAATCCGCTGGCTGCACTCTCCACATAGCCCTCCACACCGGTCATCTGTCCGGCGAAATAGCACTGTGGACGGGCAATCATTTCAAAATGTGCGTTGAGGAAGCCCGGCGAGTGCAGAAAGGTATTCCGGTGCATGACGCCATAGCGGGCATAGGATGCGTTTTCCAATCCGGGGATCATGCCAAAGACGCGCTTCTGCTCTGGAAACTTCAGCCTCGTCTGAAATCCCACCAGGTTATACAGCGTCCCCGCGGCATTGTCCTGGCGCAGCTGCACCACCGCGAAGGCTTCCTTGCCCGTTCTGGGGTCTCTGAGGCCTACGGGCTTCATGGGGCCGAAAGCCAACACCATGCGTCCCCGCCGGGCCATGGATTCCACGGGCATGCAGCCTTCAAACACCTTGCTCTCCTCAAAGCCGTGGATGGGTGCCGTCTCCGCCGTGAGCAACGCATCCACAAAGCGCTGATATTCCTCCTCCGTCATGGGACAGTTGAGGTAGTCCTCGCCCCGATCGTAGCGGGATTGACGGAAAATCTTCTCCATGTTCAGGGATTCAGCGGTCACAATTGGCGCGGCAGCATCGTAAAAGTTCAGCGTTTCCAGCCCCGGCAGCCCGGCAATTTGATCCGCCAGCGCCTGGGAAGTAAGGGGCCCGGTGGCCACGATGACTGGACCCGCGGGAATTTCCACGGCTTCCTGGTGGACCACCGCCACCTGCGGATGCTCCTCCAGCGTTTTGGTAACATAGCCGGAGAATCGCTCCCGGTCCACAGCCAAGGCGCCTCCGGCGGGAACCCGCGCCTGATCCGCCGCCCGCATGATGAGCGAATCCATCAGGCGCATTTCTTCCTTGAGCAGCCCCACCGCATTGGTCAGACGGTCGGAGCGCAGGGAATTGGAGCAGACCAGCTCCGCCATCCATGGGGTGTGATGCGCGGGGGAAGATTTTTCGGGTTTCATCTCCACCAGCCGCACGGGTATCCCCCGCTTGGCCAGCTGCCAGGCGGCTTCGCTTCCCGCCAGCCCGGCCCCCAGTACGGTAACCCGTTCCATCATTCTTCCTCCTGCTCCTCGCTGGGAACCTCCACCCGGCAGCGGCAGGTTTCATTGGCGCACAGGTGCCACACCTCTCCCTTGCGGCTGCGCTTTTCAATCATGTAACTGCCGCACTGGGGGCACTTTTCGGTAACCGGCTTTTCCCAGCTGACGAAATCACATTGGGGATAGTGCTCACAGCCATAGAACTTGCGGTTCTTCTTGCTGGTCTTTTCCATCAGCCGCCCGCCGCACTTGGGGCACGGCGCATCAATATAGGTGACAATGGGTTTGGTATTGCGGCAGTCGGGAAAGTTAGGGCACGCCAGGAAACGGCCGAACCGGCCCATTTTGTATACCATCATGGCGCCACACTTGTCGCAAGGCACGTCACTGGGCTCATCCTTGACCTCCACCTTTTCAATCTCGGCTTCAGCCTTTTCCAGGGTTTTTTCAAAGGGGGGGTAGAAGGCGCGCAGAATATCCTTCCAGCCCAGCTTGCCCTCCTCCACCTCGTCCAGCTGATCCTCCAGCTTGGCGGTAAATTCCGTGTCAACAATCTGGGCGAAGAACTCCTCCATCATGGCGGTAACCATCCGGCCCAGCTCCGTGGGATACAGGCGCTTTTTCTCCCGGCTCACATAGCCGCGGGAAATAATCGTGGTAATAGTAGGCGCATAGGTAGACGGGCGGCCAATGCCCTTTTCCTCCAGCGCGCGCACCAGGGATGCCTCGGTGTAGCGGGACGGGGGCTGCGTGAAGTGCTGTTCACTTTCCACATCATTGACCAGCACCGGGTCCCCCTCGTTCATCTGCGGCAGGACGGTCTCGCTGGACACAATTTCGTCATCGGTACCTTCTTCATAAACGCTGGTGAAGCCGGAAAATTTCTTGTGTTCCCCGTAAAAGCGCAGGCCTACGCCGTCCCCGGCGATTTCCATGGTCATGGTTTCAAACAGGGCAGGCATCATTTGGCTGGCCAGGAAGCGGTTATAGATCAACTTGTACAGGTTATATTGTTCCTTGGTCAGGCTGGACTTGATCTGGTCGGGGGTGCGGCGCACATCCGTGGGACGGATTGCCTCATGGGCATCCTGGGCATTTTTCCGGCCCTTGTACTCAATGGGCGTTTCCGGCAGATAATCCGGTCCAAAGCGCTCGGGAATATACTCCCGCAGGGCCGTCATGGCTTCCTCGCTGATACGAACGGAGTCCGTACGGATGTAGGAAACAATACCCTGGGTGCCTTCTCCCTCCAAGTCGACGCCCTCGTAGAGCTGCTGCACCACCTGCATGGTTTTTGCCGTGGTGAAGCCCAGCTTGCGGCTGGCTTCCTGTTGCAGGCTGGAGGTGGTGAAAGGAGCGGCGGGGAACTTGCGCTTTTCCCCGCGCTTGATGGTGTATACGGCAAAGTGTGCCTTTTGAATCCGTTCCACAGCCTTTTGCGCGTCTGCGCCATTGGTTATGTTTGCCTTTGCGCCGTCCAGGGTAACCAGCTTTGCGGTAAAGTGCGTCTTTCTTCCCCGTCCGCCATGGGCCTGCGCTTTCACGGTAACGTCCCAATATTCTTCGGGAATAAAGGCTTCAATATCCTGCTCACGCATGACCACCATGCGTGTGGCAACGCTTTG
>OLSM01002431.1_pt1 | contig 12013 bp, 7 predicted proteins | sample 1672721 | NCBI WGS metagenome assembly OLSM01 (sample SAMEA3136717, study PRJEB25190) | human gut metagenome | reverse complement strand
CAAGAAGTACATTCAAAGTGCTGTTCTACGTGAACGGCAGCAAGGAGAAAGACGGTATTGTCCCCATCATGGGACGAGTGACAATCAACGGTACTGTGGCACAGTTCAGCTGCAAGCAGACCATCCCGAAAACCCTTTGGGATGCGAAAGGCAACCGAGCCAAAGGCAAGAGTGCCGAAGCACGGAACGTCAATCTGGCATTGGACAACATCAAGGCGCAAATCATCAAGCACTATCAGCGCATATCCGACCGAGAGGCATACGTAACGGCTGAAATGGTGCGCAATGCCTACCAAGGGGTAGGAAGCGAGTATGAGACACTGATAAAGGCTTTTGACAAGGATTGCGCCAACTTCCTGAAACGTGTCGGTAAAGACCGCAGCATCGGCACGTACAAGGTCATGGTAAGGGCAAGGAACTATGTCGCAGCCTTTATCAAGTCATTCTACAGACGGACGGACATGTCCATGCTGGAACTTACACCCGACTTCATCAAGGAGTTTGCGGCTTATCTTACGGCTGAACGGGGACTGAAAAACGCCACCATCTGGCTGAACTGCATGTGGCTGAAAGGGGTGGTCATGCGTGCGCACTATAACGGACTGATACCGAGAAATCCGTTTGCGCAGTTCCATATCAGCCCGAATGTTAAGGAACGGGAGTATCTGACAGAGGACGAAATCAAAAGAATCATGGCGCACGAGTTTGACAACCCCACCCTCGTATTGGTGCGGGATCTGTTTATTTTCGCCTGTTTCACCGCCTTGTCTTTCGTGGATATGAAAGAACTCACAACGGATGAAATAGTGGAGGTGAATGGTGAGAAATGGATATTGTCGAAACGGCACAAGACAAATGTCCCGTTCCAAGTGAAGCTGCTGGATATTCCCTTGCAGATAATCGAACGGTACAAGTATCTGTCGGAAGACAAGCTGGTTTTCGGGAAAATCAACTATTGGACGATGTGCAAACAGCTGAAAAAGGTAATGGCGGAATGCGGAATAGAGAAGCAAATCTCCTACCATTGCGCTCGTCATACGTTTGGAACACTGGCTCTTAGCAAGGGGATGCCCATTGAAAGCGTGAGCCGTGTTCTGGGACACACGAACATTGTCACGACTCAAATCTATGCGAAGATAACCACGCAGAAACTTGACAATGACCTGACGATGTTCGGCAACAAGCTGAACGCATCGTTCGGAAGTGTAACCCCATAACCAAGCATAGCCATGAAACGAAGCATCATAACAACAGACGGTAACGGCAACATCATCATGCCGACCGACATTAGCGCAACCGCCATGAGCGAATGGGAACTTTGCGACCTGTTCGGAGTAACCGCCCCGACATTCCGTGCAGGGCTGAAGGCTCTTTGCAAGAGCGGAGTTTTAAGGGAATACGGGATAAGGCGAAGCATACGGGTATCCGATAATTGCTGTATGGAGGTTTACAACCTTGAAGCGATAGTTACCCTCGCTTTCCATATCGGCACATTCGGAGCGGAACGGGTACGCAATGCCGTTCTTGAAATACTGTACCTGCGAAAAGAGAAAACAAGCATCTTCTTCTCGCTGAATACCAACGGTATATCCAAATCCGAATACTTCTCGTAGCTGAATGCCTGACATAATTCACTCGGTAAGTCAGTAATTCATTAAGTCAGTACGACAGACGCTCTGATTTTTTCTCCCGAAAAGCGTAATCCGACATTCGCTTTTCGGGAGTTTTCCGTTTGCACAACCCGTTTCCTGTCCCAAACCATTGAAAGTTTTTGTTTCGGGGGCTATTTGTCACCATTCTGCCGTGTTTTGCATAACAACCTATCCGATAATTGATTATATTTTTGCAGCTGGTAATTTTCAAACTTAAAACCATTTGATTATGTCAGCTATCGAACAACAGGACAGCCACAGACCGCCATCGGATGGCGGCATGGCAAAGGAAGAGTTTATCCGAGTGGGGACAACGCTCTATAAGATTGTGGAGCAGCCCAAACTGAACGGAGGGTATATAAGGAAACGCATCGCATGGAACAACGAGACCCTGCGACAGGATTACGGCAAGGATTACATCGGCAGAGTTCCCAAGTATGACGGCTTCTGCACAGTACCCGAACACATCGGCTACCGTTCCGTGGTCGGCAAGTTCCTTAACCTCTACGAACCGATAGACCACCGACCGCAGGAGGGCGATTTATCGCATATCCAATCTTTGGTACGGCACATCTTCGGGGAACAGTACGAGTTGGGGATGGACTATCTGCAAAGTCTGGGCTATACGCCTGTAAAGCAACAAGGCAGGAATCTGTGGTACAAATCACCGTTACGGGAAGAAACGGACGCATCGTTCAAGGTAAACACCGAGCTTGAAAAATGGTATGACTTCGGCATCGGCAAAGGCGGAAACATCCTCGCATTGGCAGCGGAACTCTACCGTTCGGAAGATGTAGCCTATCTGTTGAGACGCATAGAGGAGCGGACAGCATACATCCGCCCTGCATCGTTCTCTTTTGGCAGACAGCATTCCGACAATCGTACTTATCAGGGATTAAAGGTTGGAGAATTGTCCTCCCCTGCTCTTATAGCCTATCTGCAAGAAAGGGGAATAAACATCGGACTTGCCAAAAGAGAATGCAGGGAGCTTCGGTTTATGAATGCCGACAAACCCTATTTTGCCATCGGCTTTCCGAACATGGCAGGAGGATATGAAGTGCGCAACAGATACTTCAAGGGATGTGTCGCCCCGAAAGATATCACCCATATCCGACAGCAGGGCGGACAACGATGTATGTGTTACCTGTTCGAGGGGTTCATGGATTACCTTTCATTCCTTACCATCCGAGTAGAAAACAATCCGCAACACCCGCGATTGGACACACAGGACTATATCATATTGAACTCCGTTTCCAATCTTGCAAAAGCGGAAAGCATATTGGAGACCTACACCCAAGTCGGCTGTTTCCTTGACAACGACACGGCAGGACGGAACACTTGCAAGAAGCTGAAAGAGAAGTTTGGGGAACGGCTGCTTGACAAGTCAATGTACTATCGTGAGTATAAGGACTTGAACGACTACCTGTGCGGTAAGCCCTTGTCCCAATCGGCAGAGCCGATAAAGGAGAAGAAGCAAGTCCAATCCGCAAGGCGGATGATGCAGCCACCGAAAAAGAAAGGGGGATTTCATCTGTAATGTGCTCGTCTGCTTTCCGAAAGGTATTTAGACAGAAATACCATAGCTCAATAGGGCGTTTTCTTCACGCATTACTCCGTAACGCTAAAAACACCCTATCGAGCCAAAGGGAAATCCCTTTGGAAACCCTGTGCAAACGAGAGCAGAAGCCAAACTCGTTTGGATTATGCCGAGTGCAGCAAGGGTTCATTTGCATAATAAACCCTGTGAGCCGATGCCACAGGCAGAGAGAAGAAACATAACGATAACCGCAAAATAGAAATAAAATGGGATATTTTTCATTGGACATTAAGAAAGCAAAGGGTACATCGGACACCACGCAGTCCGACCATATAGAGAGAAAGATAATACCTAAAAACGCAGACCCGACAAGGACACATCTGAACAGGGTGCTTGTCGAATACCCCGATGGCGTTCACGGCAGGGATGAAGCGATTGCCCACAGACTGAACACGGCAGGCATCAGACGGAAAATCACACACGACCAAGTCCGTGTCGTTCGGGTGGTTTTGTCGGGTACGCACGAGGACATGATGAACATACAGGAAAAAGGAGAACTCGATGAATGGCGCAACGACAGCATCCAATGGCTGCAAGCCACATTCGGCAAAGACAATGTGGTTGCCGCACATCTGCACATGGACGAGAAGACTCCGCACATCCACGCAGCCGTTGTTCCCATCGTGACGGGTGAAAGGCGCAAAGCCAAGAAAGAGCAAACGGACGGTAAGCGCAAGTACCGCAAGAAAACAAATTCCGTCCGCTTGTGTGCCGATGACCTGTTCAACCGCCAGACCTTGGTCGCCTACCACGACAATTACGCAAGGGTGATGGCGAAATACGGATTGCAGCGTGGGGTACGGGGTTCGGAAGCACGGCACACCACCACCATGCAGTATTATAGGGACTTGAAAAAGAAGAATGAAGTCCTCGAAACTGAAACCAGACTGTTGCAGGAGAAGAAAGCCGAGGCGCAGGAGGAACTGAAGCAGGTGAAAGCGGAAATCCGTACCGACAAGCTCAAAAACGCAGCCACCGATACGGCAACCGCCCTTGCAAGCAGTGTGGGCTCTCTTTTCGGAAGTGGAAAGATGAAATCGTTGGAGCGCAGGAACGAGGATTTGCAAGACCGCATCCTTGAACTTGAAAACGAAACCCGACAACGGGAACGGCAACAAGCCAAGCAGATACAGGAGATAAGAAACGCTTACGAGCAACAGCACCGCAAGCTGTCGGAGTTTGCGGATTTTGTCAGACGCTACTTTCCATATGTGGAGAAGCTGATGCCTATAATAAACTTCCTGCGTGACCGATTGAAGTTCAATGACGGAATAATCAGAAGACTATGCGAGTTCAAGGAGGTCGGGATAAAAGGCGAACTCTATTCTTCCGAATTTAACCGAAGTTTTGATACCCGACACTCCGTCTGCTCTATCAAACAGGATGAAAACGGTAAATTCGATTTCAAGATAGACGGGGTTTCTCACGTGAACTGGTTCAGAAAGAAGATGAATGAGTTTAGAGAAGCCATCGGAATACCGAAGCCAAGACAGAATAGAAGTATGAAACTGTAAATCAAAAAAATCCGTGATAGTAGAATGGTATATCACGGATTTTTCATACTTTTGTATTGGATTGAGGCTACTCTTTCCAAAACATATTAGAATTAAGAAGAAGCGTTATGCTTATCTTGTACTTGAAAACGTAGGAAATTTTCAATTAGATGCAAGGATAGCATAGTGATTCTCACGCATATAGCGTGGGCTACTATTGTTACATCTGCATCTATGGTTTCCTACGACCTTCAAGTAAGAGTGTGGCTTTGTAGTTCACGCTTTTTCGTAGGTTGGACTAAAATGTTTATTAAATATAATACAACAAATTATGAAGAAGTTGATTGTATCATTCGCATTTGTTTTAATTGCTTTGACATCGTATGCTCAAAGTAGTTCCGAACACCTTACCTTTAAGGGAATTCCCATTGAGGGAAGTATGACTGAATTTTGTCAGAAGTTAAAAGCTAAAGGATTCACTTCTATTGGCAGTGAAAACAATCTTGCATTGTTTATGGGAGACTTTACAGGTCGTAATGCAACTATAGGTGTAACAGCTACAGATGATGGGAAAAGTGTATTTGCCGTAGCTGTGTTGTTTGACCCAAGTGGTGAATGGAATACGCTTGTTAATACTTATAACTATTATAAAGATTTATACACCCGAAAATATGGCAATCCGACTATTTCAAAAGAGAAGAACCCTGCCCATTTGGATTCCAATACAGCTTTAATGGCAGAAGTTCATCAAGGAACTGTTGTTTGGGGTAGTGCTTGGGAGGTAACAGGAGGAAACATTGAATTATCGATAGAAAAGACTTCTGGTTTTTATGAGGGTATGGTAATGATTCGTTATCGTGATTCTCAAAATGTAGAAACTAAAATTCAAAAAGATTTAGAGGATATTTAGTATCCTATGTATGCGACTTATTCAAAATGTGTCTGGTACATGAATCCGTTAATTGTCAAATAATAACATAACAGAATTATGAAAAAGCTTTTCGTATTATTCGCTTTAATGGTTATAGCTTCTACATCATATGCTCAAGTCTATAAAATGTATAAGACTCGGAACTATCATAATCAACTTCGCTTAAATACAATGACAGGCGAAGTACAACAAATTCAAGATGATGGTCAGTCTTGGGAAATTTGTAGTGCGAGAGAAATTTTAGGAGATAAAGAAGGACGATTTCGCCTTTATGAAACACAGAATATGTGGACATTCATAATGCTTGATACATATACAGGTAAGAATTGGCAAGTCCAGTTTAGTGTCAAGGGTGAGGATTACATGTTTGCTGCACCAATCAACATATTTTCTCTTGCATATCCTGAGAAGTCGTCAAATTGGACTAATAGATTTCAGATGTTTGCCACTGAAAACATGTGGACATTTATATTGTTGGACTCATATAATGGACGACTATGGCAAGTTCAATATAGTACACAAGATTTAGACAACCTATTTTGTATTCCTATAAATAAATACGAATTAGTAGAAAATAACGAAAGGTGTATATTCTCTATTCAGCCACTGACAAGTATGTATCAATACTATCTTATAAACGATAATACAGGTGATATGTGGAAATTTCAGTGGAGTACTAAGGGTGATGATTATAGATGGATTGAAAGATTCAGATAAATATTACTTCCAATATGCAGCCATTGTTCATTTGGGTAATTTGTATAATTGCTATTTCGGTTATTGTAATAGCGATGGTACGAACACGCCTAAAAAACAAATCCAAAGAGCTTGCAGAAAAGCTAAACCATATATCTGCATATAGCGAGAAATCAAATTATGAGCAAGCAAAAGAGAGATTATCGGCTCTTAAGGAGGGGGCGTTTATAGATATTCCCTCAGACTTAAATAATGGCTTTTATGGCAGGGTAATCTCCGCAACGCAAGAAAAAGATTTCATCAATCATTATAAGGTGCATTTCCAAGAGGCATATTCACTTCTGAAGAAACTTGAAGCCTTTAACATCACTCCATCAGAAACCATATCCAAATTCATTAACGACTTTGGAAGAATCAACAAACTTGTAAAACAACACAATGATGGTGTTATAACCTTTCTACTTGACACGCACAGGGACTTTTTTGACCATTGCCTAAAATACCCATTAGACAAGCAACAAAGACGCTCAATTGTTTCAGAAGAGGATAATTGTTTAGTAGTCAGCAGTGCAGGTAGTGGTAAAACCTCTTCAATTGTCGGTAAGGTTAAATATCTCACCGAAATCAAGGGTATAGCACCTGAAAGAATTTTACTTATCAGTTATACCAACAAAGCAGCAGCCGAACTAACCGAAAGAATGGCGACCAATGGATTGAAAGGCTACACATTCCATAAGTTAGCCATTGATATTATAGGCAAAACGACAGGTACAAAACCATCTATTTGCGACAATACAGATTCATTGTTTGTAGATATATATCACAAATTGTTAGATAAATCGTCTTTCAAGAAAAGTATAGTGGAATACTTTATTGATTACCAAACGAATGAAGCTGATTGGGAACAACGCAAGAATGAAAGACGGGAGCAATTATCAGGACTAAAGAATGTGCAGCTAAAGGCGATGTTTCCCGATATGGACGGCAGAGCCATATATGTGAGAAGTGAACAAGAACAAAAAATATGTTTTGCTTTGTCCTCGCTGGGAGTGAAATTCAGATATGAAGAACCATACGAACATCAATTAGCAGATGAGATGCACTCACAATATCGTCCCGACTTCTCAATATATTTTAAGCAAGGAGGAGTAACCAAACGCATCTATCTTGAACATTTCGGAGTTGATGAACACGGGCTTGTTCCTGCTTGGTTCGCAAAAGATAAGGGTATAACCTACGAAGAAGCCAATCAGAAATACAATGATGGTATAACTTGGAAGAAAACTGCTCACGAGAAATTTGGCACACAACTTTTAGTAACATCAAGTGCAGATTTTCATTATTCTGATATTAGGGATAAACTCCGTAAACTATTAGCTGAAGCAGGTGTACCAATTCAAGAAAAGACCGATGAGGAGTTATACGATTTAGTACTACCCAAAGGCAGCAAGCAGGAAAAGGCGTTTATACGACTTGTTGTTACTTTCGTTACATTGGTAAAATCAAGTTGTAAATCAGTTAAAGAGGTTTTGAAACAAGCCAAAAATGCAGATGATGAACGAAGTGTGTTTATCATCAAGAATATATTTCAACCTGTATATGAACGCTACATAAATGCGTTAAGCGATAGTAACCAAATTGATTTTACCGATGCTATTCTTCAAGCCACTGAGATATGTCGTACTTCACACCCTGTTGAATATGATTATATCATAGTGGATGAGTTTCAAGATATTTCTGTTGACCGTTACAACTTCTTGAAAGTATTGCGAGAGGGTAATCCTCCTGCAAAGTTGTATTGTGTGGGTGATGATTGGCAGTCTATTTATCGTTTTTCGGGAAGTGATATGGCTCTATTCAATCAATTCCCCGAATATTTTGGAACAACGGAGATAAACAAGATTGAAACGACATACAGATTTGGAGAGCCTTTGGTTTCTTTATCGTCGAACTTTATACAACGCAATAAAGCCCAAATACAAAAGAATATCCATTCGTTCAGCTCAGAAATGAGAACCGAGTTGGAATTCTATGCTTATGATAGACGAGATTACTGCAATACGATAGGGCAACTTGTAGCTTCTATTCCATCGGATAAATCAATATTCCTATTGGGGCGTTACTCTTTTGATGATTACTACCTCTCTTTTATGTACCAATCAATTAAAGAGGGTAATAGATTCTACTATGTGATAGGAGGACGAAAAATAGAGTTTTTAACCGTACATAAGTCAAAAGGTCTTGAAGCGAATTATGTAATACTCTTACAATGCAATAAAGATACATACGGTTTCCCATCACAGGTGAGTGACGACCCTGTGCTTAACTATGTGCTCACTAAGAGCGACCAATTCCCATACGGAGAAGAAAGAAGATTATTCTATGTTGCAATAACAAGGGCTAAGATAAAAACGCTTGTATTATACGATAAGCGTTTCCCGTCTGTATTTGTGGATGAATTCTTGCACCCCGAAAAGGTGTCAGAAGAAAGCTATGTAAAGCACCCTAACGCCAATAAAAGATGGACAAGAAGTGCAGACCAATTTTTATTGAAACTGCACAATGAAGGTAAGAGTGTCAAATATATTGCAAACAAAATGGGTAGAAGTCAAACTTCGATTGTAATGCGATTAAACAAACTAAAAAAATAGTCGAACTTTTTCTTTGATGTACCTTGTGTGCATCGGACTATTCTATTATTTTTGTACACAGAAACGAGTTACTTGAAAGCAATTCAAGGTAGAACGCAGCAGATTGTACCGTTGCCAAGTCATTACCTCAAAAACGGGTAATTATCCCAAAGTCCTTTGTATAAGGTACTAACAGAAGTTTTCCAGAATTAATCAAAATCCCTGCCTGTGCCAAACGATCCATATTCGGCGTGTGTACATCTGTATTTCCCATACAACTCATGGCAGAAGCTGTCTGCTGGTCGGTTACTATATAAATAATATTAGGCAGCTCCTTGGCCCCCAATAAAGAGGGGGCAAAGGCAGTTGCACAAAACATGATATTCTTTAATTCCGTCATGACAAAAAAGATTTAATCAAAACCTATTTACGCAACAACTCTACATCAAAGCTTGCAGCATCCTTACACGTAAAACGCAACACTGTTTGTTTCTTATCTGCCGAAACAAGTTTGCAATACGGTGTTTCCGCTACTTTCCACCAACCTTTCAATGTAACAGTCACGGGAATTTCTCCACTCTCGTTATCAATCCACGGACGAGAATAGATACTCCGTTCAATCCGCTTTCCATCCTTATCAAAAGCCTCATCACTCGGACCGCGGTACAATGCCAAATCCGGCTGGGAAACAGTCAGTAACAGTTTGCCTCTATCTTCACGAATCATAACCAGACAGGAAGTATCCGCCTTCTGTAACAGACCGTCTGCAGGAAGCGTTTGAGGAGTTTCAAACAAAACATAAGAGGTAAGATTATCCGTCAAAGAACGGACTATGTGGGCATTACGATCCTGCTGAAGAACTTTATAGGAAGGCTTCTTCGCAAATGCTTTCAGGGAAGCAGCGTCCGTACGGGGCAATACGGCATATTCATAAGAAGCACCTCTCGGAGCCTTACCATGTTGCAGCGTCAAGGAAACCCAATCGCCCGAAGTCGGCTTTGTACTTCGTTCACCGACTGTAACCTGCGGGAAATTCTTTTCATATTTCGCACTTCTCATAGAGGATTTGGAAAGATAGTACCCTACCCCATTCGGATCGATATAAGTCTGTCCGTCACTCTTGTAACCATCCCAGTATTTATGATTCTCAGGAGTAATGGCTGCTAATTGGAAAACAGTCGTCTCGGTAGGATACTCTGTATTCGTATTCTCAATGTCCGTACCCAAACATACTATCGTACCGTCAAAGAAGTGGAAAGACTTACGGGCACGGTGAGAGCCGTTATATTTGTCATGCTCATGCAGCTTCATACCGAAGTTACCATTCAGACGGGCCTGGGACAGCCCACCGGCAAAGGCCTCATCGGAATAAAGCATTTCTTCCATACCTGAGTAAACATCCACATTCAATACCTTGGCGCGCAATTGCTCAAAAGGCAGATGAATACTCGTCACTCCCGGAATGCGATTCCAGTCGAAGCCGTTTTCTTGCCAGCCACTAGTAGTAAAAGTCACCATTTCATCGGGTTTACCCGTTAATATCTGCATACTGCCATGTGCCAGATAACGGCCGTAGAAATTGGCGGGAAGATAGTGTTCGGCAGCCCACAGATAACGGGAATGTCCACGCACTACAGCCGCCCAATTATCCCGACGCTGTACGGAAACACAACCGTAGCCCAATGCAAGGTTGCCTTGCGGATCGGGTTCGGGGCGGAATCCCTGTGCTTCAAGCAGTTTCTTCATCTCCAACTCTTGACGAGTGGAAGCCTTCGGAAGATAATCAGGAGCATCTTCATCGGGCCTATTGACATAAGCCATCAAACGCAGATAGGCAGCAGCCATGTCGGCATCATATTCCTGCTTACCGTCCGGTGTTCCTGCAATAGCCATAGTAGCATATTGAATGGGAATCAGTTCTCCTTTTCCGTTAGGATGACGACCTGACATGGAAAGAGACCATTGCTTCAAATTACAATAAAACCGCATCGTGAGCAGCACGTTCTTAACAGTGGAATGCGCCAGTTCAGACACCTTGAACTCTGTTCCGCTCAATAAATAAATCATATTCGTGGCTCCATCCAACCCACCGACAGCATAGGCAGGATAGTTATTACGATGATGAAAACAAGCTCCATCTTTCTTGAAAGAACCCGACAATCCTTGAGCCGGACGGCATCCATAATCCAACCAACGCGAGAAAGAACGCAGATATTGCAGCTTTTCCGGAGTATCCTCCATAATCAGGATACTGGCCATACGTCCCTGAGTCTGCGTATTGAAAGAATCTATATCTATACCGTTTACGGTAGGTTTAGGATAAACCTCGTTAGTGATGGCATACCAGCGCAGCGTGCGTTCGGCTTCATTCAGCTTGCCAGCTTCATTCAGTACCTCCTTCATCAGGAAATAGGCCACATAGAGTCCGCGCATACTGTAACCGTAATGATGGATGTTTCCCCAACAACTGCCGTAAGCCACACCTTGGTCGGTAATATGGTCGTACATGGCAAGGAACTTTTGCTTCAATTCATCCTGCGCAGCAACATCCGCTGCATTGTTATAGGCTATGGCAATACGTTTCATCAATTTGAAATACTTGTCCATTTCCATACCCAGCTTGGTAAACATATCCTTATCCCAATTCGGTATCATACGTTCGTAAGCTTCCGCCTGACGCACCATGAAGATAGGCAGACCGCTCACTTTCCCGTTTTTGTACGTAATCTTATAGTAGTCATACTGTTTACGGATAGCCGTCATTTCCTTATCTGACAACCTTCCGGGTGTATAGAGCATATCCCTGAAGCGTTTTTCTATTTTCCGCATTTCCTGTTTCTGCGTTTCGCTAACGGCAGTCAAGGGTATATCCGGCTTCCACAAAGAATGTTCGTAAATAACAAGCCAATGATTGGTAGTTCCCTTATTCACAAACGGAACTTGCACGTCAGCCGTCTGCTGGCGGGCATCCACCTTACTGGCGGGTATAATATGATCTAAATATAACTTCCCTT
>OLSM01002426.1_pt1 | contig 12050 bp, 9 predicted proteins | sample 1672721 | NCBI WGS metagenome assembly OLSM01 (sample SAMEA3136717, study PRJEB25190) | human gut metagenome | reverse complement strand
TAAGAAACGAACAGAAGCATCTTCTAAATGATTTAATTTTACGTTTTCTTTTGCCCAATCAATCATTCCTCGGGACGAATCAACATGAACAACACTTGCACCGGCACTAAGGGCCGCAATGGTGGCAGCACCAGTGTAAGCAAATAAATTTAATACTTTAATTTCTCTATTTGCATTTCTAATTTTTTCGCGAATTAAATTCCAATTGTAAGCTTGCTCTGGAAATAAGCCTGTATGTTTAAATCCCATTAATTTTAAATTAAATTTTAAATCATGATAACTAATTATCCAAGATGAAGGAATATTTTTCTTAATCTTCCATTTTCCTCCTCCAGTATTACTTCGATCATATATTGCATCAGCCGACTCCCAAAGAGCATTTTCTTCTTTTTTCCATATAACTTGTGGGTCTGGTCTACTTAAAACAATCCCATTCCATGATTCTAATTTTTTTCCATTATTTAAATCTAAGATTTGATATTCGGTAAAATCTGTGACTAATTTCATTTTTTAGACTCCATTAAATATAAAGAGATTGGATCGATTGTATCTAATACACCATTTAAAAAGAAGAAAAAGCCAACAATAATGGTTTGAACAGATGCTTCATAATAAAGATTAATTCCTGTTAGTAAACCAGCAGTTAAAAAGGCAAATAACATAAATAAGCGAAGAATCCACATTTTATTTTTCTTGTCATGATAAAAATCAGCTTTTTTTAGTTTAATTAAACACATGATACCCATCCAAATTAATAATACTAACACCATATTTTTCGTTGTAAATTCTATCAAAAATAAACTTATTAATGCTCCTAAAGAGATGAGACAAGTAAATAAGCTTTCTAAATCTTTTTCTTTGATAATTAATAAAAATTGGGTTAGTTTAATTAAAGCATAAAAACCAAATATTGTTTTTAAAATAAAACTTAAATCATTTACTTTAAATGTTGGTAATAAAAGGATTACTCCCGCTAGTAACATTAAAGATAAACCTGTTATTAAATCTACTAATTCTTTTTTCTTCATAACACACCTCTTAAACATTATAGCACATTTTATATAAGAAAAATACAAGTAATTGAACTTGTATCTTAACTTACGATATATGGGTCTGTAGCTGTCCCAGAACCAACTAATTCAAGATCACCTCGTAAATTGATGACAGGACGAATACCAGAATTATAAATGGTCCAATTAAGAAATCCAGTAAATCCAACATAGTACATACCAGCACTAAGAGCACTATGAGGAGATATCGTCCAATAATTCTGCCCTGTATATAAATAATAATCACTATTTTCTACATAATAAACTCCACCAGAATAAACAGTTTCATCGGCAGTGATTAATCCTATTGAATAAAGAAGTGCCTTATTACCATTGCTTGCACCACTTGCAGTGAATAAATCATTATTATTTGTACATTTAAAACTTGGTGTTTTATTAATTTGTACTCTAAAATATGGTGCATAGTATGTTTTATTTGTTCCCGCACCGCCTAATCCATTACTACTAGTATTGCTTGTACTTGGATAACGATCATTGCAAAATCCTGCATTTATATCAATATAATTTGTATAATCTAATAAATTAATTTGATACCATTGATCTATCACTTCTTTTACTCTGCTATTATTTATATTACTATGTGTTGTTTCATAATTTGAACTACCTACGGTTCCATACATATATCCCACATAAGCATTGTCACTATCTGAATCATTAAATAAACTTGTACCAATTTGAGTTCCTTCACCGTTTGTATTTGCACTTGTCCCTTGATAAATCATTCTTATAGAGCCATTACCATTAATTCGAATAATTCGCCAATAAAAACCGCCAAATCGCACCCAGTTGTCAGTTGGATTTCCAGCAAAATAATAAACTTCTCCATCATTATCATATTGCGTTTCGTCTAGTGATTTATAAATTGTACCTGTTGTTGTATTTGTTACCGTTGTACTAAAATCATTTCTTGTTAATATAGTGTCATAATGAGATAAAATATAATTTCTTCCTGTAAATTGATTATATTCATCAAAATACAAAGTACATTTTGTTCCCTTTGTTGTATATGGAGTAATACTAAATGCTCCCGTATCACTATCATAGTTTAATGTTAAATTATCAATTGTTGTTCCATCTTTATAAGTACAGGTACTATTTGTTGTATCTAATGTATAAGTCGTATTACTATCTAATTCTTCTGCTTCTTCTCCATCGATGTATAAAGCTACAACATTTAAATCTGCTAAACTATAATTGATTGTTCCATTCACTAAAGGAATGCTTTCTGTTACACGATATTTGGCTCTGGTAAAGTTTAATACTATAGCACTAATAATTAGGACTGCTACTACCCCAATTATAACAGTTCTTTTCAAATGACCTTTCTTTATTGTTTCTATCTTCATTTTACTCACCTATCTTGAGTAAAGTTTATCATATATCTTTTTGTGAGTCAATAGCTCACAATACAATTTGTTACCTTTCCGGTAACATTATTACTTTTAATATTGCATTAAAATATTGTTAGGTGGTGGCTAACAAATGAAGAAATTAGAATTTGATAATAACATTTATGAAACAATAAGAAAAAATATCAATAAATATCGAAAAGAAAGAGGAATAACATCTGAGGAGTTGTCACAAATGGTTGATTTAACACATGATTATGTAAGGCAAATACAATGTAAAAATGGTAAAGGCTTTTCTGTTGAAACTTTATACCGCATTTCTGTAGCTTTAGATGTTTCTTTAGATGATTTAATAAAAAAAGATTCAGATTAGTCTTCTGAATTTTTTATATATCTTTTTTTAAACAAAATACAGCATATAAAGGTATTGATTTTATTTTTTTCTTAGGATCATAGCCAAAAGCTTTCGTACTAATTCTGATAGAATATTTAGGATGATATAATTCATTATAAATATCTAAACTTTTTGATTTTGTACTATCGCTCGCTTTTACTTCAACTGGTATTATACCGTCTTTTGTATATAATAGGAAATCTATTTCGGCTAAATTATCATTTTTCCAATAGTATAAATCATGTTTATTGCATACTAATTCATTAGCAACATAATTTTCAGCGATAACACCTTTATATAAAGAAATATTATCAGTTAAAATATCCTCCATTGATATACCTAAAATATTATTTAAAATACCTACATCGCTTAGGTACAATTTAAATACTTCATTATCAACAAACCCTGCTAGCGGTATTTCTAGGGTTTTTACTGATATTGATTTTAGTACCATATTGCTTGCTTCTAACCAATCTAGAGATGTTTCATACTCTCTAGCTCTGGCATTTTTATCTATTTTTGAATATTGAAATTTATTTGAGTTGTTAGCTAGTTGGGTTGGAAGGGAATTATAGACTCTACTAATTTTTAAAGCTTCGGTTTCATTTGTTACATATTTATTCATGTCTTTAAAATAAAAGCTAAGTATATCTTTTAAAATCGTTTTATCATATTTAATATAATCTCCATTGGTACTTACCATATTTTGAACACTTTCAGGCATTCCTCCAGTAATTAAATATGTTCGGTATAAATTTAAGGCTTTTTCATGAATAGATGAAGCTATTTTTTTATTATTTGCAAAAGCATCTCTTATTAAATTAATTAATAAATCTTCATTCATTGCCATTAAAAATTCTTCAAAATCCATAGGATACATATCAAGCATTTTTACTTTTCCTACTGGAAAAGAAAACTTAGCTCTTTTTAATTTTACTCCTAAAAGTGAACCGGCACAAATAATACGAACATCGTTGTGCTTTTCACAAAAATATTTTAATTCTGATATTAATTTTTCTGATTCTTGAATTTCATCTATAAATACGATAGAATCCGGTTGTTCAATGTCAAAATTTAATAAAACTTTTAATTGAGCAAACTTTTCATCTGATGTTAAGTTCGAATTATATAACTCAATAATATTGTCTTGTTCTAATAAATTGATATAAACATAATGTTTAAATTCATTTTTGCAAAATTCGTCAATAATATAAGTCTTTCCTGATTGTCTTACTCCTAAAACCATTAAAGGCTTTTTATTGACTTCATTGTTTTTCCATTCTAATAAATCATTGTATATTTTCCTCTTCATAAGTTTCACTCCATTTTAATAATAGCACTTTCATTAAAATTAGTCAACGTTCTATCACGTTTTTGGCACGAATATTTTCTCGTTTCATCACGTTTTTGGCATGAATAATTTGATAGTTCATCACGTTTTTTTAAAAAAAGATACTATTTCTAGCATCTTTATGAGACTTTTTCAAATTGAGAATTATAAATTTTAGCATAGAATCCATTTTTAGCAAGTAGTTCTTCATGGCGCCCCACTTCAACAATATCTCCTTCATTCATGACAAGAATTAAATCAGCATTTTTGATTGTTGATAATCTATGGGCAATGATGAATGAGGTTCTGCCTTCCATTACTTTGTCCATCGCTTGTTGAATTAATTCTTCTGTACGGGTATCAACATTACTGGTTGCTTCATCTAATATCAATACTTTTGGATTAGCTAGAATTGCTCTAGCAATGGTTAGCAATTGTTTTTGGCCACCACTAATGTTGTTCGTTTCTTCATTAATCATTGAATTATAGCCATCTGGTAATGTTCTAATAAAGAAATCGGCACTGGCAGTTTTCGCTGCATCTATTACTTCTTTATCTGAAGCATTTAAATTACCATAACGCAAATTATCTAATATTGTTCCATTAAATAACCAAGTATCTTGAAGAACCATGGCAAATACGGTTTCATATTCTTTTCGTTTATAATCTTTAATATTAATACCGTCTAATAAAATTTCACCACCATTTAATTCATAGAATCGCATGAGTAGTTTTACCATTGTTGTTTTTCCTGCTCCAGTAGGACCTACAATGGCAATTTTCTGGCCACTACTTACTTTGGCATTAAAGTCTTTAATAATGATTTTATTTGGATCATAGCCAAATTTAACATGTTTAAATTCAATATTTCCTTTTACTTTACTGCAATCTTTTGTACCTTCATCAGTATATTCTTCTAATTCTAAGAAGTTAAATACTCTTTCACTTGCAGCGATCATACTTTGAATTAAATTAGAAATTTGGGCTAGTTGAGCGATTGGATTGGTAAAGTTTCTAGAGTATTGAATAAAGCTTTGAATATTACCAATTGTGATTTTACCATTAATAGCAAAGATTGCACCTAGAATAGCAATAATTGTATAGTTTAAATTTGCTACAAAATTCATAATAGGATGCATAAGACCAGATAAGAATTGAGCTTTAAATCCAGCATCACACAAATTACTATTATCACGATCAAAATTTTTCATTGATTTTTCTTCGGCATTAAAAACTTTAATAACTGTGTGTCCACTTATCATTTCCTCTACTTCACCATCAACACTACCTAAAAAATTTTGTTGATTTACGAAGTGTTTTTGACTCTTTTTTACAATTGTCATTACAATGATACTAGCAACTGGTAAAATTAAGGCTGTAATAATTGCTAAGGTAATATTAATCGTGCACATCATTATAAATATACCAATTAATGTGACAATTGATGATACTAGTTGGGTTGCTGATTGATTTAAATTTAATTGTAATGTATCAATATCATTGGTTATAACAGAAAGAATATCCCCTGTGTTTTGTTTATCATAATAACTCATGGATAATTTATTTAACTTATGAGAAATTTGACGTCTTAATTTATAACTAGCTCGTTGAGATACATGAGTCATAATCAAATTTTGAATATAGTTAAATAAAGCACTTACAATATATAAAATGGCTAAGCAAATGAGAATTGTTCTAATAGTGCCAAAATCAATTCCACCTGTACCATTCACTTTCGCAATAATTCCATTGTAAATTTCAGTCGTAGCATTTCCTAATATTTTAGGAGATATAATAGCAAAAACGGTACTTCCAATGGCAAATATAAATGCCAAGATTACTAACAATTTATATTCTGAGATGATTTTTAATAATTTTTTTAAGGTTCCTTTGAAGTCCTTAGCTTTATCTACCGCTCCTGAACCTCCACCCATTCTTTTGGCCATTATAACTCCTCCTCCTTTAATTGAGATAAAGCAATCTCTTTATAAATTTTACAATTTTTTAAGAGTTCTTTATGTGTACCACTACCAACAACTTCTCCTTCATTTAAAACAATAATGTTATCGGCATTCATAATGGTACTAATTCTTTGGGCTACAATTAAAACAGTAGCATCTTTGGCATGTTTAAATAAAGCTTTTCTTAAGGCGGCATCTGTTTTAAAATCTAGGGCACTAAATGAATCATCAAAAATATAGATTTCTGGATTTTTAGCAATCGCTCTGGCAATAGATAAACGTTGCTTTTGCCCTCCACTTACATTGGCACCCCCTTGAGATATAGCACTATCAAATTTGTCTTTTTTTGCATTAATAAATTCTAAAGATTGACTTACTTTCGCTGCTGTTTGCATTTCTTCTTCTGTTAAATCATCATTTCCAAGCATTAAATTCGATTTAATTGTTCCGCTAAAAAGCATTCCCTTTTGAGGAACATAGCCAATTCGATTTCTTAATTCAATAACAGAAGCTTCTTTAATATTTACTCCATCAACATAAATTTCACCACTTGTTGCGTCGAAGAATCTAGGAATTAAATTGATTAAAGTAGATTTTCCGGAACCAGTTGAACCAATGAATGCCGTCGTTGTTCCTGGCGTTGCTTTAAAACTTACATTCTTTAGCATAGCTTCATCAGCATCTGGATATTTGAAACTTACATTTTTAAATTCAATTACTCCCTTTTCACTTTCTTTAAATGCTACTGGATTTGATGGTTCTACAATAGAAATATCTTTTTTTAATATCTCTCTAATTCTTTTTAGTGATACCAAAGCACGTGGAAGCATAACAGATACTAGAGAAATCATTAAGAAAGACATAATAATTTGCATAGTATATGTGATAAACGCTAGAAGTGTTCCTACTTGTAAAGTGCCAAAATCAATTTCTTTTGCTCCATACCATACAATTAAAATACTAATAATATTCATTACTAACATCATACTAGGCATCATAATACCCATTAGGCGGTTAACAAATAGATTGGTTTTTGTTAGCTTTACATTTGCTTTATCAAATCTTTCTTCTTCATACTTTTCTGTTCCAAAAGTCCTAATGACTGGCATTCCTGTAATAATTTCTCTTGATACTAAGTTCATTTTATCAATTAATTTTTGCATACTTTTGAATTTTGGCATAGCAAGTCCAAAAAGAATACCAATTAAAATGAGAATTATAATTAAAGCGATTCCAATAATCCAATTAAGAGGATTATCACTTACTTTAATAAAAGCTCCAATACCCATAATTGGCGCAAATACGACAATTCGAAGAAGCATGATAAAAAACATCTTTATTTGTTCAATATCATTTGTTGCTCTGGTAATTAAGCTTGATGCACCAAATTCTTTAAATTCTGAAGAAGAAAAACTCATAATTTTTCTAACAACTTTACTTCTTAATACATAGCCAATTTTAGCTGCTAATTTTGCTACAAGGAATCCAACAATGATTGCTATGATCATTCCAGCTCCAGCAATGGTAAGCATGATGAGTCCTTTGTTAATAATATAGTTCATTTGATAATGATCCATATCTATTCCAACTTCATGATAAATGGTATTTACACTAGCAATGGCATATTGATCTAATATAGAGGCATCTAAATTAGTTAATGACGTTTCTATAGAACTGATTATTAAATCAAATGTATTATCATCCATAGCTAGAACAATATCTAATAAAGTTCCATTTTCAGGAATTGGTAAATTAAGTGCACTAGCAATATTTTCATTGTTACTATGTAACATAGTAGCTATCACTAAAGGTAACTTTATTTTTTCTTCTACTATTTCTTTTTCTTCGTCTGTTAGATCATTTAATAAGTACAGATTTTCACTTTCTAATAATGGATAATCATTACTTAATTTCTCTAAATCCTGTGTACTTAGGTTTTCTGCGATATAAAGATCATAACTAGCCATAATTGCTGGATCTTCGTCACTAATCTTCACAATGGCATCAAACATATCAACTGTTAATACTTCAGGAACATTTGAATCAATTCCCCCTTGTTGAATACCATTGTTGATGATATCCGATGTATAACTCGGTAGTTCTAGATCACATAGTGCCTGAACAGCAAGTAATGCAATTACCACAATAATAGGAATTACAAAAGTAAACAAAATATTTTTCTTTTTCAAAAAAAATCCCTCCAATTTATTATATTAGTCGTACGTCTAATTATATCATCAATCGGAGAGTTTGTTAACTAAAAGTTATTTTTTATGGACATATTTTTTAGATGTGGTAAAATTAAAGATAAGGTGATCATATGAAAGCATATATAGATGCATATATTAAAGTGTTAGAAGATAAAATTCAAAATAAAGATGTTAGTCAAGAATTAAAAGAAGAACTTTTAATTAAAATTGAATTCTTTAATAAAGAGAGAATCATTCATTTAATCATTACTCTTTTTTATGCTTTATTTACCGTTTTATTTATTTGTCATATTAGAGACTCTGTCTTATATTTAATTTTTGCTCTTTTTATGGTTTGCTTTTTAATCCCTTATATCATTTATTATTTTCGTTTAGAAGCACGAGTTCAATATTTATATAAGCTTTTTGATCAAATAAAAAATTCAGATTAATCTCTGAATTTTTTAACTGCTAAATTAGTTTAAAGCGTCTTTTAATTTGCTTCCAGCTTTGAATGAAGCAACAGTCTTAGCAGGAATTTTAATAGCTTCTTTTGTTAAAGGATTGATTCCTTCACGTGCAGCACGTTTCTTAGCACTAAAAGTTCCAAATCCAACTAAAGTTACTTTTCCTTCTTTCTTTAGACCAGTTTGGATACCTTCTAATAAAGCATCTAATACACGTCCTACTTCTGCTTTTGATACATCTGTTTTAGCAGCAGCAAATTCTACTAATTCAGTTCTTGACATTTCAAATTACCTCCCAACTTCAAAAACTAAAATTTATAAGGTCTTTACCTTACATAATAACATTATCAAAAAATGCCCGTAAAATCAAGGATTTTTTTACTTTTTTCATCATATTTCTACAACAAAAATCTTATTTTACTCTTGTTTTACAAAAAATAGAGTATATTTTTATACTCTATTCACTCTTTCTAGCTGGTAAATCAATCCTTTTTGGTAATTCAATTTTTTCTCTTGGTGTTTCTTTTGGCTCTTCTCTAACATATACAGAGCTAAATGTTTCTGGTTGTCTTGCCATAGTTGGATTTGTTACTTCACGCATTGGTGTTACTTTTATTTCATCATACTTTTTAGAATCATTTTCTAATTCATCTAATTCTTTCGAAATTGATTTTGCTAATGCATCAAAATCTATATTAGGTACTTTAATTTGTTCTGCTTCTGGTTTTTCGGCCGGTTGATAATAAGTATTAATAACTGGTTCCTCATTAATTTGAAGAACTGGTTCTTCTTCTTTAATGACAGGTATAACTGGTTCTTCTTTTACTTGTGAAATTGGTGTTGGTTCTACTACATCAATAACAGGTCTTACAGGTTCAGCTGGTATTTCAATTTTAGTTGGTTCTAATTTAATAGGAGCTTCTACTTCTCGTTCTTCCGTAACAATTGGTGTTACTGGAGTAATGATTGGCTCTACTTTTGGAGTATTTATTACTGGAGTAGGAGCTGGTTCTTCTACTGTTAAATTATCAACATAATCATTATTTTCTTCTCTTATTGGTGGTACAGGCATTACTGGAGTTACCGGCTCTGAAGTTACAGAAGGTGCAACTGGTTCAACTGGTAGAGGCTTAACTGGTTCTACTACCGTTGGAGCTGGTTCCAAATTGATAGGAGCTACTGGCTCTGGATCTTTTGGAATTTCTACCGGTGTCGGTGTACTCGTTTCTTTAAATGTATTTTCAGCATTTATACTTTGCGTTGCTTCTAGTTTTCTTTTCTTTTCATCTTTCTTACCAAAAAATAAAACAACCAAAAATGTTACTACTAAAAAGGCAATAACTGCAAATAAACCAATACCAAAATAATTACTACTATATAATTTATCAAGGAAATCCATCCTTAACACCACCTTTTATTCTATTTATAAGTCTACCATATCTATATGCGAAAATCAAGAATAAAATGTAAAGTTTTTTACTTTACATTCATTTACATTACTACTTGATATGGGTCGGTAGATGTGCCTGTCCCAGTAAATAAAGTATCTGCCTTCAAATTAATGACCGGACGAGCTCCTCTTTTTGTTCCTACATCGCTATCGGCAAGATTATCTCCATATACAATGTATACAACTGCATAGTCGCTACTATACCTATTAGGAGTCATGGTCCAATATGCGGTTGCATTATATAGATAATTATTTTTATTACTTGTGCCTACCATTAATCCAGCAAAGGCGGCTTCATCCGCTGTAATTAATCCTATTGGGATTTTTAAAATATCATTACTACTACATTGCAAAACTGGATTTGCATTACTTTGTCCTTTCGGTATTCTGCTATATGCTGCATAATAGTGCATTTCCATCGCATTCCAATTCTCACTTGTTATATTTCGATCACTACAAAATCCTATATTACTATCAATATACTTTGCATAATTATCCAGATTACTATTTGAGTACCAATTATTTAGAACCGATAATAAAGTACTTGGTGTTCCACTTCCATGTTGAGAAGTACTGTATGATAAACCTACATAATAGCTATAGTTATAGCGGTTATTAAAAACTGTAGTATCTATCAAAGTTTCATTTCCTGTGGCAGTTGTACTTGTCCCATTGTAAATTAATCTTATACTTCCGTCTCCATTCATTCGAATAATTCTCCAGTAAAACCCTCCAAAGAATACCCAATTATCGGTAGGTTGGCCTGCAAAATAATAACTCGTATTGTTGGTCCAATCTATTGCCGTAAATACTTGCTTCGTAGTACTTTCTGTATATATATTACCTATATTAGGCCTTATACTTTTATTATATTCTGCCAAAATTTCTTGCATGGTATTTCCTGCTTCTTCTGTTGTTATACTTCTTGTTACTCTACTAGATGTTCTTCCTGATCTATCTACAGATTGTACTGCTATATTATAATTTGTTCCACTATTTAATCCTGTAAATGTATAAGTATAACTGCTATTTGTTGATGATACAATTATATAACTATTTCCTCCATTACTACTAAATCGATACTCACTAATTCCACTATGGGCATCTGATCCACTTACTGTTACGCTTATACTGTTTTCAGTTACACTCGTACTTGTAATTGAAACGGTTGGACTCGTTGTATCTACACTATATGCACTACTACAGGTTGTACTACTTGTATTTCCAACATTATCTATTGCTTGAACACATACTCTTTGTGCAGATGCATTTGATGATAATGCTACATTCGTACTACTTCCATTTACTGTCGTACTTGGTGTACAACTACTACTTGTCGTTGTACAATATCTTATTGAAGATACTCCACTATGAGAGTCACTTCCACTAACTCTAAATGTTAATGCTTGATACCAATTATTCGATCCAACAGTCGATGATGCAATTGTTACATTACTTGTTGGTAATACACCGTCAATATAATAAGCATCACTACACCTTTCTGCTGTTTGATTATATTCATCTATTACTCTTACACATACTTTTTGTGGTGATGCATTCGATGATAGTGTTGTTGTAAAGCTATTATTACTTCCATTTGCTGGTGTATTGGGTGTACATGAATCACTTGTCGTTGTGCAATAATATGCTTCATATTTCCCTGTATGGGTTGTTATATTAGTTGTTATACTAGCACTTTGTACCCATCCATTACTCCCTGCTGTTGTACTTCCTGTTAATATTACTTGTGGTTTTTGATATTCACTACCTTCTTCTATTGTAATATTTCCACTAATACTACTTCCCATATCATCATTTTGATTCGCATCTAAATTTGGAT
>OLSM01002422.1_pt1 | contig 12080 bp, 4 predicted proteins | sample 1672721 | NCBI WGS metagenome assembly OLSM01 (sample SAMEA3136717, study PRJEB25190) | human gut metagenome | reverse complement strand
GGATGCACTGTTCTGCAATGATGATCGGCATTTGAACAACATTGCCGTAGTCGAACAGGGAGGCAAGTATTCCTATTGCCCGATTTTTGATAATGGAGCCGGCTTGCTATCTAATACGCAGCTCTCACAGATGGACATTGCGCCAAAAGCCCTGCTCACCACACTCCGTGCGAGACCGTTCAATACGACCTTCAACCGTCAGATGAATACGGCCCGCAGCCTTTATGGAAAGCAGCTTGTGTTGCCTATCTTTTCGGCAACACAAATACAGGATGCGATGCAGCCGTTGCTCACTTATTATCCCGAGCGTGACCGTGTCCTTATTGTTGATCGCGTAACAGAGTGTATCTTGACGCGGCAGAAAGCGATGTAGCCAGAAGAAGCAACAAATATATTGAAGAGGGACCCCCATGTTCTCAGGGACATGGAGGTCCTAATTTTTGTTCGTTTTTTCATTTGTGGCTGGGACCAAGGCCTTTTGTATGAGAAGAAGGAATTACAAAAATTGATACGTCTAGAAAAGCAAATAATTTTGGAATATTTCAACTGACACAGATGAGATTCACGAGTGACTAAACTGCCGCTACATCCACACTAGATTAATCTGGCCACCGTGCGGTCGCTATTAACAAGTAGGTAAATTTAAGAAAGCAGATACGACAACAGAACAAACCGGGACTATTCATCTAGAAACCTCTCATACGTTTCCAACTAACACTGCTGCGCGCTAAGAAGCTGTTGTGCATCCTATGTACAGCGGATATTCTGTGCAACGGATTTTGAGTCCGTTGAGTCTGTTATTTCTGATTTTTTTAGGTTTAAATTTATATGAGAACGCTTATGAGAAAAGAGTGGTTGAAATGGTTTCTGGACACCTACTTTTAAAACAAGGATACTGGTATATGGTGCTCCAAGTACGAGATGAAACAGGCAAAACAAAACCAAAGTGGATTGCAACTCATCTCAAGGAAATTGGCAATAAAAAAGCTGCGGAGGATATGCTGATTCAAGCAAGAATCCACTATACACAACAACAATTTTTCCGTGACCGAACAAAAGGTATTTATTTTGACGAGTTCATGGAAGATTGGGTTCGCGGTATGGAAAACACGGTAGCACCAACGACTTATAGTAGCTATTGCAATATTGTTCGCAACAGCATCTGTCCGTTTTTTAAGAATCATCCAGTTGCATTAGCTGATTTACGGCCTGAAGACATTGAGGAGTATTATGACGCATTACGCAGCCGCAACGTCTCCGCCAACACAGTCATCCATCATCATGCCAATATAAGAAAAGCCTTACAGCAGGCTGTTAGACATCAGAAGATACCCTGTAACCCAGCCGATATGGTTGAACGCCCCCGAAAGGAATCATATATTTCTCAGTATTATTCCGCGTTAGAGGCAAATCGACTTTTAGAATTAATTCGGGGTGATAAATTAGAAATAGTAGTTATTTTGGCGCTTTGCTATGGGCTCCGCCGTAGCGAAGTGCTGGGCCTTCGATGGGAAGCAGTGGATTTTGCAAATAATACTTTGATCATAAATCATACTATTACGCAAACGAGTATAGGAGGCACAAGCAAAATTGTTGCAAGAAACAAAGTCAAACGGCAATCCAGCTTTCGCACTTTTCCTTTGCTTGATTCAGTAAAACATCTTCTTCTGGCAGCAGGCTATAATCGCTATGGATTAATTTCACCGCCAGAGCACGATTATATATGTGTAGATCAGGACGGAAATCTCTTTAAACCGGAAACTGTTTCAAAAAGGTTTTCAAAGCTGCTTCAAAAGCATGGACTGAGGCCAATTCGGTTTCATGATTTGAGGCACAGCTGCGCCAGCATATTGATAGCCAATCGGGTGCCGCTTATTGAGGTTCAACAATGGATGGGACACTGTAATCTCGCTACAACCGCAGACCTGTATGCACATTTGGATTTTTCGTGTAAAGAAAAAAGTGCAGACCTTTTAAAAAAATTATAAGCATAGGAGATTCGACAGATGAGTTGCAAATTATCTAACTGTGCTAGCCTATTTGAATTGCAGGATTGGCTAAAAAACTGGCAGGAAGCACTAAACAACAGCAATGCTTACAACAAGTTCCAATTTGAATTGTTAGGGGAAATATCCGCATTTGCGGAATGGAAAGAGCGCTACATTCGAAAAGCCGCCGGGAATTCCTACGCTTTATTCTTGGAAGGGAAGGAAGCAGTAACCTATTTTGCTTATTTGTCTATTGCGTGTACAGATGACACAGAACTGTTTAGGGCATCCATTAAAAGCACATTGGACAGATTAGCCCTTATGAAGCCTACAACTAATAGACAACTGACCAGCAATAGTATAGAGGACATACTTTTTGAACTGGAATTTCAGATCGGTTTTTGTAATAAATTGCTTACAGAGCGACCAGCCGTTTTCCTGCAATTTGACTGTATCTCGTCCAGAGAGCTTATGGCATATATGCCGCGTATAGTGGGGGGAAAAGTTATGGATGACCCAATTCTTGTATATCAAGAAAATCCCAATCGCTCCGGGCATTTAGAATACTCGCTGCTCCACGAGCTGGGGCATTTAGTTCATACTAGGCTACAAAAGAAAGAAAATTGCATCCCACAATCAGTATATAATCTTGATCTCACTATCATTGAGAACCATCCAGAATTGGCCATTGAACTTCCGAGAGAACGTTTTGCCAACTACTTTGCAATGACCTTGGGACGGATGATAAACGCTTATACGCCGGTTGTGGAGTATCCTTTAAATGAAGCTGAAATCCTCATGCTTGTCAATTATTTTAAAGGATTGTTTTCCAAAATTCACAGTTAAAAGCCAATCTAAAATTTGTGCTTTCTTCGTTGTTTTGCAAGGGCTACCGACATTTAAACAACATTGCCGTGGTCGAACAGAGAGGCAAGTATTCCTATTATTTAATTTTTGATAATGGCGCTGGCCTGCCTATCTTTTCGGCAGCACAAATACGGATGTGATGCAGCCGTTGATCACTTATTACCCCTAACATGACCGTGGCCTTATCGTTGATCGCCTAACAGCGTGTATCTTGATACGGCAGAAAGCGATGCACCCTATAGAAACAACGAATATATGGAATTGGAACCCCCGCGTTCAGTGACATGGAGGTTCCAATTTTTATTTATTTTTCGGAATCCAGATTTTGGTATCTGGTAAGGTATCGTCCAAAAAGTTTCTTTTTGGGAAGAATCTAATACAAGTGGCATTTTACACCTTCCATATCGGCGAATCTTTAAACGAATAGGCATATGTTCACAACGAATAGCTCCATCCCAAAACTCCTTGGTTTTTTCGCCGTTACGGATAATGAAGCCATTCTTGTCAATTTTGATTTCGCTGTCGGAGTGCCAATCACCATCGGAAGATGTACAATCAAGGCCCAGGAACTCGATCAGTTCAAGACCGTCCTCGCTAATTTCAATGGGCTTGAACGGTTTCTTGGCGGAAGCATTCATTCTGGCCTTGTTGTTGAAGTCGGTTATTTTCTGTAGTACACGGTCGCTTACAAAGGTGTCAATTACGACCCGCCAGCCATTGAATAGTTCGTCATGGACTTCCTCGGAATGGAACTGGGCATAGTCCCCAATCACTACATCATCCAGAACAGACTTCAGGTCCCGAAGTTCGATTTCCACGTTGGTACTGTCATCCTCGGCAATAAACTTGTGGATCTCAGCTTCACTGGTGATGTCGATGTAGTATACAATGACCTTCTTAACATTTGAATCCAGGTCGGGGATCGCCTGGTGGATGATACGGTTCATCAGCACCACGTCTAAAAGTTTAGAATTGCTGTCCATCAAGTTTGGAACATAGACAGGGATCGTGCCCAGCTTGCTGTCGGAAATAGCCCCTTCCCAAAAGGAATCCAGCGAATCCTCATTCTTCAGGCCGGGGATGAGGGATTTAATTTTATCCATCGTCTGGACCGGATTGCGATAGAGCTGAACGCCATCCTTGATTTCAAACACATCGAATTCTGCGCCATCAGCAACGAGGCGATCACGGGTGGTCTGTATGGAATTGATGCCGATATCGCAATGAATGAATTTGCGTCCAAGTTTGTGAGCAACGGCGGCAGTCACACCGCTTCCGCCAAAGAAGTCGGCGACTACCGTACCCTCACCAGAAGATGCTTTGATGATGCGCTCAATCAGCGTTGCTGGTTTCTGTGTCGCATAGTCAACTTTTTCTATTGCCTGAGAATTTACTGGATTAATATCCGTCCACATAGATTGAACAGGCATCCCAGGAAGCTCATCGAGATATAATTTGCGTCGAATGCCTCCGGTTTTAGTGAAGTAAAGCCGTCCCTCTTTGTCAAGTTGTTTCATTGTTTCGATTGGGCATCGCCACAAGGACGAATAGCCTTTATACTCGTAAGAGTATCCTCCGCCTTGGAGCCCTTTTGCAGTTAGATCCCTATCATCCCATTTACGGCCATCAGGATCCTCTCGGCGAAAGCGTGCAGCATATTCTTCATCGTAATCAGTGTAAACTGTATTAAATGTGTAATTAAATGCTGAGTTAGTATAGAAATAAATGCAATCGAAATTGTTTCCATAGAATTCCGCATCGCTATGGGCGGTGGCTCTTTTCCATATTATTTCATTTCTAAAATTGTCCTCGCCAAAGATTTCATCCAAAAGGATCTTAACGTAGTGTCCGATGTGATAATCCAAATGAACATAGATTGACGCAGATTCACTCATAACACTCTTTATGGCACAGAGGTTCTCGTACATCCAGCTAAGGTACTTTTCCTTATCCCAGACATCGCCATACATCTTTTCCTCAAATGCCTTGAGTTCTTCGATATTTAATTCCTGCTCTGCCTCTGCAATTGCCTCTGCCACTTTAGGATTTCTGCGTATATAAACCTTTTTTGCATAATCTGCGCCGCTAGCAAAGGGAGGATCAATATACACAAGGTCAACCTGAATGCCGTGTTCTTTTAAATAAGCGCAAGCGGAAACACATTCGCCGCGAATGACCATATTACCATGGGCGTTCTCCCCTACGGTTTCCTGTTTCTCCATCTCATATAAAGGCATACCGCGCTGGAGCGTCATGGACATTTCGTCCGCACCTTTGTATCGAAGGATTCGGTTGAAATTACCCAGTACCGCCTGTCCCGCTACAGGCTCCGGGATAAACGGTACATATTTAATTGGCATGTACTACCGCCTCCTTAAAAAATTCACGGATCTTATCATGTGTTAGCCGAATACGTTCATTTTCAGATAACGTATCCTCTAAATACAGATAATCAAACCGCTTATAGCCAAAGGCCTGATTGTTGTGTAGGGAGAACTCCGTTTCCATAAAGGCCCGCTTATCCTTGAAAGCAGGGTCATTTGCATATATTTCGCCTTTCGTTTCCGTAATGATAGCTTTGTAGATTCTGCCATCTTTACGCTGGATGATCAGGAAGTCCGGTGTGTACATACCTACATATTTCAATCCAGATCCAAGACGCTTATAGCACTTGATCTTAAACTCCGTCATGGCGCGGTCGCCGTTGTAATAGACCTCAAGCCCCAAGCTTTCGATTTCCGGAAATGTCAGCACCATGTCCAGAAAGGTCTGCTCAAAGCTACTGTCCGTTCGATAGGGTAGATAGTGAAAGGAGTGATCTTTTTGTGGATGCGAAGAAGTTTGCTTGCGCAACATTTCCAGAATCGCGGATTGTCCTGTGGATTCTGCTAACTCCATCATTTTCTGAGTATTTTTGTCAACTTTGAGTTTTCCAGCATCGTCCTGTACAATACGCTCCACCACTTCTTGATTTGGATAATAATCAGTAGGCATAGCCGTGCGGATAACAGGAGTGAAATTTGCAATATTCAAAAGGCTGGCTTCTTGGGGAATCAATTCTTCCTTTGCATTGAAAGAACGCTTTTCACAAAATGCTTTTCGAATGTTTGTTTTGGCCATCACATGATCGTAGTGGGAACTGTAATACCGAAGACCGTCCTTTTCGTAGGTGATGGTGCGATACACAGCTTCCAACGCTTCTTTGTGAACACAAAGTTCCTGCATGGTAAGAAAGCCAAAGCTACCCTTGATAATGCTGTGCAGCCAGGTAGTAAAAGTGGCCTGTTCTGCTCCACGCTCAGTATCGTCTACCTCAGTCACCTGTGTTTCCATCGTTAAATCAGTGGTTTTGATAATGCTACCCGATCTCTTTGCCTCTGTCGCAACTTTGGGAATTTTTACTTCCGGAGCGGCCTCCTCTACGATTACTGTCTCATAATTGATTTTAAACTGATAGAAATCCATTTTGGGCAACTTCAAGTAAGCGGTACGATCGTACCGCTTGATCTCGGTTCTATCCTGGCGGGGTTCGGTAAACTCTTTCAGAGAGATGTGGTGCTGCTGTTGTAACTGTGCATTGAGTTTGTCTGCATTGCTGTCATTCAGGTAAATCAGTGCCGTTTCTGGCATGCCCCTATCAACCTGACGTAGGCAGCGGCAGGAGGTCTGGAGCACCATGTTTTTAGGACAGTCCCCCTCTTGGGAGAGAATGATTCCGGTCAGACTTCGGCAATCCCACCCTTCTTTGCCGATTTGGACAAGTAGGATGACCCGAATTTTAGAAATCGCTTTGTCCAATGTATCAAAATGCATTTGGCTGTCCACAGGCTGAGGATAGCGCTTATTGCCCTTATGGAATTTCAATATTGCATCAGTTCCAAGGCCGTATGCGGCAGTAAGTTCAGCCACCAGCGGATAGACCTGCTCTTCCAGTTTTTCGATACTCCCACAATAGATCCCCAGCTTGGCAACGGTGCCATCAGCGTACATTGCATCTTTATATGTATCAAAAAACTCACGAACACCATTTTCGATAATGCGGCCGCTGTCTGCGATTTCGGCAATTTTGACCACCGGACGCTTCAGAAAATTCCCGACACCGCTGATTAGCGGATAATAGTAAACGATGTTCGTGATTTCGGCGGTCGCAACAGACAGCTTGTCAACAATGGGTATTTTTTCTGCTTTCTCCAGATAAGGAGTGCCCGAGAATCCCACAACTGAATTGACTGTGTCATTCTGCGCCCAACGGGTTACCACCGCGCGGAGCTTGATTTCATCGCTGACTGCATGATGAACTTCATCAATAAAAATCGACAGGGAGGGGAGTTTTCCAATCAGATTGCGAAGCTCGTTGGCCTGTCGATCTTTTTCATCGTCGCTCTCTTCAAGGAAACTGAGTTGGCCGTCCTTTTCCTGAATACGGTCAAGAATGACCTTTTCGGCATTCGTAACGGTCACAAGGCCGAATAGTTCGGACAGCGGCTGATGGTTTGCAATTTTTTGAACATTGGGGTTTTGAATTTTGTTGGACTTCTTCGCTGTCTTACCCTGATCCAACACTTCAAAAGAAATACTGCGTTTGATCTCAGAAGCGGCTGGCTCTGGAATGACCCAGGATGGGTCAAAGTTCTGAATCGTCTTCAAACTGGGGACGACAGAGGATTTCAACCCGGAGGGTGCAAAAATAATGAAGTTATGTGCGAAGGCGGGATTCTGAGGTTCATTTTTGGCAAAATACAAATCCAAATAGATAAAGGCGGCCATTAGATATGTTTTACCCGCTCCCATTGGAAGGCTGAATAGATAATCTGTATAGGACAAACCATAAAATGCATTCCGAAAGAACTTAATGTAGTCTATGCTCTCCGGGTCTTTGCGGATTTGTTGCTCCAGTTTTTGAGACGTCTGTTCTCCAGTGTTATTCTTTAGGCAGGCATATTCAAATAGCGCCGCAGCTGCTGGGTTAGAAACGAGATAATTACGCGTTTGTGAGGACAGTTCCACATCGTCCAATGACAGTGTATTAAATGTGCCCAAGCAGAATAATTCAGCCAAGGGTTTACAGCCACAAGCAATTTTCAGAAACAAGTATGTTTTGATTGCATCAATCTGTGCGTCACGCATTTGGCCAGCATTTTCAATATGGTCGAAAATGCCTTTTACTGTACAGACATTGGACGCCAACCATTCATTGCGCTTGGCCTCTATCATCTTATAGAACATCAGGCGTCTTCCTCCACAGTTTCCGGCGCACGGATCGTTTCTTTGGCAATACTTTGAACGTCCCCGAAACACCTTGACATTATAATAATTTCTGCACTTAGTCCCACAAAATTTGCTCTTAGTATGGAAATAGTCAGACCAACGCACCCACATCGTATTCGGGGTTAGAACCATGGCCTTAAAATCCATGGTTAACCCCAGCGAAATTCATGTAATCAATTTACCATATTTCAGACTAGACCGCAACCGAAGGCCCGATTTTTTGCTTTATGTAGCAAATTTCTGCTCCGCTCATTTTATAGGCAGGTAGACGATTCAATCCGTTTTGAGACCTCTAGTCCATCATAAATAGCCGGAATTGGCATCCGGTCAAGAATCATTAAACAGGCATAGCACCGCCTCTGGCGACATAGCCCTGCTAAAGGATATCTCGCACGTTACGGTGGCTGGTCAGTTCCCATGCGAGCCACCTGTTTTTCATCTCCTATATCTCTGACATCACACGATGGTCAACACATCCCTTCGGTCATGATTGAGATGTCAGCCCTCCGAATCAATCAATTTTTTCAGATACAAGTCGGGCAAAAGGACGGCACACTCTTCGGCGTCTCCCTCTCCTTGCCAAGCTACCACAAAGCGGACGACAGCTTTATAGGGGTAGTAGCCTTTGTCTCTGAGTTCTGCCAAGCGATTCAGGCAGGCCTGGGAGTATCTCAGGACTCGGACCGTACGGTTATCCAACTCGGCGCTTAAACAGTTATCCGCCATATGCAGCACGGTCCCGCTGTGAATCCGAAGGATCAACTCCTTTTTACCCTTAAAGAAGTTTAGAACCACATCTCTGTGTGAAAGTGGCAAGATAATTTCCGTGGGTTCAGGATAATCCCTAGTGTCCTCCAGGCAATCTATCCCTGTAAGAGAAAAATTCTGGAAGAGATTATTGTTGTAGTGAATATAAAGCTCCCTTTTTGCCCGTGTCAAGCCTACAAAGAGCTTTCGCTTTTCCTCGTCTGTGGAGACAGATATTTGATCCAGCAGCATATACACACTGTCAAATTCGCGGCCTTTTGCCTTGTGAATGGTTGAAACTAAAATTTCTTTATACTGATTTTCATAAAAATCCTCGTAGTTAGACTCCTTGATAAACTCTTCAAGATCAGTGCGATATTTGGTGCGGTTAACGGTTTCAAAATCGGAGATCATTTTTTGGCAGACGGGAAGGCAGGTGCTGTCGTGATAGACAAGGGCAAGCTGCTCCTTGGCCTGTGTCCATATAGCATCCGAAATAACAGGTGACACCAATCTTTTGTCAATGCTCCGCAGAAAGAAGCGGATCTCAGTCAAATTATAAAACCTGAATCCATCGTTGGCCTGAATCAGCCTTGCGCGCAAACCCTGTTGGTTAAGTAGGCATAAGACCCGCAGTGCCTCTTCGTTTTTGCTCGTTAAAACACAGGCGGTTCCATCCTGATAGGTCGCTAAAATTTGATTGACAATCGGAGTTTCCAGATGGCGACCGGCATGGTGGACAAGCTGCACCAAGCCGTTTTCTTCTTGCACCGCTTGACACGGGACGGATTTCATGCGCTGGGAGAGGGTTTGGGCAAAGGCATTGGCCAGAGCGACGATATTCCTCCGGCTTCTGTAATTTTCAGTCATCTCATATACGGTTGCGCCATGGTTGAGGACAAGGGAACGCATATTCCGTGAGTCTGAGCCTCTAAACTCATAGATATTCTGGTCATCATCTCCCACCGCAATCACGCGCATATCATCATTGCGCCGCATTAGCGCCTCAATGAGTGCAAATTCGTGCGCGTCCATATCCTGCGCCTCATCAATGACCACAACCGTTTTGGTAATCCGACCCAGCTCCACTTCGCCGCGATCAATCATAGCTGCGGCGTCCCTTACGACATTATCTGCCCCCTCCAGACTGCCGATCTTTCCAAGCAGGTCAAAGCAGTAGGAATGAAAGGTTTTGATTTCAACGAAGCTCGCTGCATTTCCTATCAGACCAATGAGCCGCTTTTTAAACTCTGTTGCGGCTGAACGGGAAAACGTCACCATAAGGAGCTGCTCGTGCTTTACGTCCTCCAGCAGAAGCAGGGCGGCCAGCTTATGTACCAGCACGCGGGTCTTCCCGCTGCCAGGTCCGGCGGCAACTACAATATACCGGGATTCATGGTCGTTGATGATGCTCGCCTGCGTGTCAGAAAGCGCCCCAAAAAGTTGATGGTACTTTTCAGGCGTAATGTTGCGTTCTATCTCCGCCGCCCGCGCTCCTTGAAAATACCTGGAGATAAACCGTCGGAAATCCATTTGGAAATAGTCCTGCACAAACTGCAACGCGGCATCGTAATCCCGAACCATCAGATTTGCATACTCGCCTACAATATGTATTTGCTGAATTTTTTGCTTATAAAATTCACTGAGCAAACGAAAATCGTCAACCTTGTACTGAATCTTGTTGTTTGTAATCAGCCGCTTGATCTCCATGCCGTTGTAGAGGACAAGAAATCCGCCCTCCAGTGTCAACGCGCCAATCTTCGATAAATAGAGAAGCGCATCTTCTATATCAGCGGAGGTGGCCTGTTCTCGCCTGGAATCTAGTTTCAGCTGCTTACAATAGGCCTGATATAGACCAAGCAAGGAAAACTGTACCGGAATTTCTTCGTTCTCAGTCTCTATTTCTCGTGCCTTTTCGTATAGCGTTTCCACGAGAAAGCGGCAAATATCCACCCTGTACTCGAATTTATCCCGTAGGCGTTTAGGACTCATGCTCGGGATAACGTCCGTCCTGCGCTCAGAGAGCGCCTCGCCCTTTTGAATATACCCCTTGATCATCCAATAGTAGAAAATGGTGCGGATGCTCTGCACTGTTGCTGTTGCAATGCCTGCATCTATAGCACGCTGGTTGAGATCTTTGAGGTGAAAGCTACAGCCGTCTTCCGGGACCTGCGACAAAAGGAACCGCTCTAATTTTAAAAAACGTTCTAAAATCTGAGCCGTTTTGTTTTGAGAATCCGTGCGGCGTATCTGCGCGGACATATCCATGGAATCTGCCAACAGCCCCGCTTCCCGCAGGGTCTGGATGGTATCAATCACAGCCCTCTTTTCAAGTCCGAGTATATCCGCCAAATAGTCCACACGGGACTCCGCGTCGTCATTCCCGGCTTCTGCAATACTCCGACTGGAAATAAGGGATTTTATGATACGTTTTGCGGTTTGGCGTTGAGCGTCGCTAAAAAGCCGGGAGGCGTCAATGGCCGCCCCGGCCTCCTGCATGTTTTTTGCCAAAATGCTGGACGCGTAGATTTTCGGAACGTTTCTGCCGCGTTTGATGTATCCGGCGCTCTCCAATGCCGACACCGCCGTTTTGACGCGGGTCTCAATCTCAGAGACCGTGTCGTCCCAGCCGGCCTGTCGGGCAATTTCCAGAGGCGAACAGCAGACCCTCGGGCGCATTCTGGTCAGATCCTTAATCGCCTTCCAAACTTGTTGGATCTCACTAATACTGAGCTTGGTTTGGTTGAGCAGGATAAAATGCTTGTCCAAATCATTATCGTTGAACAGGACATAGCATTCCGCCTGGAGAGCCTGATCCCGGCCGGCGCGGCCAGCCTCCTGGACATAGTTTTCCAGCGAATCGGAGATGTCGTAGTGGACAACGAGCTTGACGTCTTTTTTATCGACGCCCATCCCGAATGCGGAGGTGGCCACAATGACCCGCACTTCATTGCGGATAAATGCCTCCTGATTCGCAATTTTGTCTTTGGGATCCATCTTTCCGTGAAAAGGCCTTGCAGGGAAGCCGTCGCTGGTCAGCTTTTCAGACAACTCCCGTGCGCGCTTCGTGCGGGAGACATAGACAATGGTCGGGCAGTCTTTTTGCTCAATAAGGGCACGCAGCGCATTATATTTTTCTTTCTCGGTTTCTTTGTGCAGCACGGCATAATGCAGATTTTCCCTGGCGGCGGTGGTAGCGTATAGCTCCAA
>OLSM01002421.1_pt1 | contig 12083 bp, 9 predicted proteins | sample 1672721 | NCBI WGS metagenome assembly OLSM01 (sample SAMEA3136717, study PRJEB25190) | human gut metagenome | reverse complement strand
CTCAGAAAACACCTGCACGGTCTGTTCTTTGAACCACTGTTGTACCAGCCGCTCCTTTTTTGTAAAATTTTCTGTTTGTTTTAAATATAGGCACAAATAGATTCCGTCCGTCTCTACCCGCTCGGTCTCTGCCTCTTTGACTTTTAAGCACAGGCTTTTCCCCAGAAAGCCGAAGGTTTCTCCGTCTACATATTGTTTTGATGCTAACTCCTGCGTATTCTTCTTCGAATACTCCCGGATTGCCCGCTCTATGTAGTCCTGCTTTTCTATAATAAAATCCTCGATCCTCCACACCGGGACTCTGTTGTTTGCCGACACGCAGACGGAGCCGTCGGACTTGATGCGAAGGTTGATGTTCTTTACCGGCTTACGCTCTAAGAGGTAGGTCAGGGTAGTGTTTTTTAATTGTAGGTTGTGATATTCTTTTTGGGTTGTCATGTTTTTTGTTCTATATTTGTCCATGGTTTTCTTGTTTTTGTTTCCTGGTATTCGTATTTATTATACCATTTTATCTTTGGAATGTCAGTGATGGATGTCTTTCCAAACTAATATGTATCTCCACCTTGACTTTTCAAAACGGATATGCTATATATGTTACCAATATACAATCTAAATACAAATTGCCGCCGGGTAAGCTCGCTTTACCTCATTCCGTTAGGCCTTAGAAGGAATGAGCGTAAGGCGTTTTTTTTGCTCTATAGGAAGCATTTATAAAAGGATCGTAACCTGATACTTTTTTAACCAGTAGTTGATCTGCAACAGATAAGCAGTCATCTGCGGTCCTGCCATAAGCTGACCGTACCATGGAGTACCGTAGTCCTTTGGATGATCTAAGAAAAGCAGCACTTTTTCTTTGTCCACAAGCTGTAAGAGCGGTTCGTTTGCGGACATCCTTTAAGCGTTCACAAAGCAGTGCTTCATAGGCAGGGTGGTAAGTCTTCGGATAAGGACTTTTTTTGCGGAAAAGGATCTCATCCGGCAGCAGTCCCTTAGAAGCCTGTCGGAGCACGTTTTTCACGGTTCCGTCTTTTGCTTTCATTTCCCACGGAACATTAAAAATATATTCTACAAGAGCACGGTCCGCAAATGGAACACGGGCTTCTAAACCGGAATGCATGCTGGTGCGGTCCATGCGGTTTAAAAGAGTCTGCATAAAATAACGGATATTTAAGTAACCGATCCTGCGGCGGTTCGATTCGATTTCATCTTCGGTCGGTAAAACCGCAATTTCAGATACCGAAGTATCATAGATTTTTTGCACATATTTTTCCATCTGTAAGGCATCAAGAAGTGAACCGGATAACAGGGACTGTCTTGGGGTAAGCGACGGAGTCCACGGAAACGTATTGCTCTTTAAGAATTCTTCACGATGGAACCATGGATAGCCGCCAAAGACTTCATCCGCACATTCGCCGGTCAACACGACCTTGTGGCTCTTGCTGACCTCCCTGCAAAAATAGAGAAGGGAAGAGTCAATATCTGCCATGCATGGGAGGTCATGGGCATCGACCGATTCATAGAGCAGATCCGCCTGCGTCCGGTTGTCACAGGTCAGATAGTGATGGTTGCTCTTTAGGAAATCCACCATTTTTTTCACAAAAGGAGCATCCTGGGACGGCTGGAAGCTGTTGGACTTAAAATATTTGTCATTGTCTTTAAAATCAAAAGAAAATGTAGTCAGCTGTCCCCCTTTTTTTCTAAGTTCTGCGGCACATACCGCCGAAACAACACTCGAATCCACGCCGCCGGAAAGGAACGTGCAGACCGGAACATCCGAGACAAGCTGACGGCGGATGGCATCGGTCAGAAGAAAACGCGTCTTTTCGATCGTATCTTCATAGGAATCGCGATGCGGCATCGAAGAGAGCCGCCAGTAATTTGTAAACTGCGTGCCATAGCGGTTATGCGACAGATAAAAGCCCGGTTTTAATTCGTGAATATTGTGAAAGACTGCACTGCCGGGACTTCTTGCAGGCCCCAGGGAAAAAATCTCGTTTAAACCATCAGAATCGACGGCAGCCTCGACACCCGGATAGCAGAACAATCCCTTGATTTCCGAAGAAAAGATCAAGGTGTCATTTAAAAAGGTATAAAACAGCGGTTTGACACCAAAATAGTCACGAAAGAGATAAATCGTTTCGTGACGTTCATCATATACGGCAAATGAAAAGATACCGTCTACCTGTTTTACAAAGTCAGGACCGTATTCTAAAAAAGACAACAGCAGAACTTCCGTATCCGAGGTAGTACGGAAAGTATAGCCCAAAGAAGCAAGCTGCTGTTTTAGGTCCGGCAGATTATAAATCTCACCATTGAAGATCATCTGATACAAAAATCCGCCTGTTTCATATACCATCGGCTGGGAGCCGGTCTTTAAGTCGATAATGGACAATCTGGTGTGGGCAAGACCACAGCGTTTTGAGAGGGTAAAGCCACATTCATCAGGACCTCTGTGAAAGAGAACGGTTGTCATCTGTTTAAGGATCTGCTGATATTCTGCCTGATTCGCAGAGTAGTCAGCATAAGGGTTAAAAAAACCTGAAATACTGCACATAGTCACTCCTGAAAAAAAGAATTTTCTATTAGTTTATGAAAAAATGGTGGGGAGTATGCAGTGGATTGTGGTATAATAGAAATACAAAAGGACACTATAAAAAAGGGATGATTGTATGATCAAATTAATCGCAACTGATGTAGATGGAACGCTTTGCAGAATCAGTACACCGAAGATCCATGAGGGATATTATGCAGCAGCACGGACACTTTTGGATAAGGGAGTAAAGTTTGTGGCAGCAAGCGGCCGCCAGTACCCGGCACTGGCACGTCTTTTTGAACCGGTACATGAGGAACTGCTTTATATAGCTGATAATGGAGCACATGTGCGGGTGGAAAATAAAGATTTGTATGTTTCAAAAATGGATTTAGAGACATCCCATGAGCTGGTACGGGATGTGCGGGCGATTGGAAACGGATGTGAATGTGCATACTGCGTTGCAGGAATCGCATATTTTTCACCGTTAGATCAGACGGTCTATCAGATTATGAAAGACAACATGCTCTATGAGTGTCGTATGGTGGATTCGTTAGAAGAACTTAAAGAGCCCTGTATCAAACTGACGGTTTTTCATCCGACAGATGCAGAAGGAGTGACTGCAAAGACCTTTGTTCCCAAATGGGAGGACCGCCTGCAGCTTGCATGCTCCGGTTTTACTTATGTCGATGTAATGAATAAGGGAACGAATAAGGGAAATTCCTTAAAAATGATACAGGACTACTATGGTATTTCACCGGAAGAAACGATGACATTCGGAGATAATATCAATGACTTACAGATGTTTGAAAACGCTTATTACAGCTATGCGGTGGGAGATGCCAGACAGGAAGTCATCGACAGTGCACGTTTTACGGCACCGCCAATGAAAGAGGACGGAGTCCTTCAGGTCCTTGAAAAACTGATCGATACATTATAGGGCGATCGGTTTGCAGATTATTAATAATAAATCGTATATTTGCCATCGATGGACTCGTTCAGAAAGGATGAGATCCATTCGGTGGCTTTATCTACGTCTCTTGCTTCAAAATAATTGCATAACGTATCGCTGTTAGAGTAGAGCTGTTCGATGCCATACATCCGGCAGAAACGTTCCCACAGTGAAATAACCGGTACTTTAAATGAAGTAAAGATCAAAGGGATCAGGGTATTTCCTGATAAAAATGCCAGTTCATGCTGAAAACGAAAAGCAAATTCTGCTGCTTCAGAAGTGGTTTTTGCGGTTTTCAGTGCCTCTACATAACTTCTTAGCAGATGGATTTCTTCATCTTTAGCTTCCGGCAGCCAGAGCTGGATCGCAAGGGAGTCTAAAGCAATACGAAGCTCTAAGATGGAGCGGACTTCCGCTTCACGGAGAATCCCACCATTATAATTCATGATCGACATCAGGGTATCCATCGTACCGTCTCTGCGGTAATCAGCAACAAAGGTGCCGACACGCGGTTTGATGATCAAAAAGCCTTTTCTGGCAAGTTCCGTAATGCCGGAATTAACGACAGCACGGCTGACCTGCATGGATTCTGCCAGTTCACGTTCCGGTGGAAGTTTTTCTCCAACCATCAGTCTTCCGGACAGGATCATCGTCTCTAATTCCTGTATAAATAATTCCTTTAATGAAGGTGCATTCAGTTTTGAAAATTCCATTTGTAAAAATCACTTCCTTTTCTGATTGTGGTATGACCACGTTCCAGATACCATTATATTGTAAATTATGACGGAAATCAAGAAAAAAATCAAGCAAAAATATGAAAAAAATACCGGAAATGTGACATGTTAACCTTGACGAACTTCAAGCATTCGTGTTAAACTTTTGGCAAAGAGCAAACTGTCATTCTGGTATGACCAGAGAAAAACAGGAAGATGGTACCATAGATGAAGGAGGAATAGAGAATGGATAAGTTCCGCGTTCTCGAGATTAAGAAGAGTATCTTTGAAGATAATGATCATGAAGCGGACCTTTTAAGAGAAGATCTGAAAAAGGAAAAGACATTCCTTTTAAACCTGATGTCCTCACCGGGCTCAGGTAAGACAACAACTCTTGGACGGACAATTGAGGCGTTGAAAGATGAAATGCGTATCGGTGTTATGGAAGCAGACATTGATTCCGATGTGGATGCAGATACGATTTCTAAGACCGGGGCAAAGGTGATCCAGCTTCATACCGGAGGAATGTGTCATTTAGATGCAGGTATGACAAAGCAGGGGATCGAAGGTCTTGGATGTGCAGATGTAGACTTGGCAATCCTTGAAAATGTCGGCAATCTGGTTTGCCCGGCAGAATTTGACACAGGTGCTTCTAAGAACGCCATGATACTGAGTGTTCCGGAAGGTGATGATAAGCCTTTGAAATACCCGCTGATGTTCAGTATTGTGGATGTGCTTTTAATCAATAAGATAGATGCAATGGATTACTTCGATTTTGACATGAAAGCTTGTGAAGAACGGGTAAAGAAGTTAAATCCGAATATTACAATTATCCCGATCTCTGCTAAGACCGGAGAGGGAATCGATAAGTGGGCTGACTGGCTTCGTACAGAAGTTAAAAATTGGAATGCATAGAGAAAGGAAAAGAGATGGCAGAACAAAGAGAATTGATTTTAAAATTAGGTCAGAAGATCACAGACCGAATCGGACATACCGTTACGGTAGATGATCCGGAGTACTGGGGACTTGCAGGAGTTGTTACAGATGAGATGGCAGAGGTTGCCCTTTCTATGAAAGTGCGTGTTCCGGCAACAGCAGAAGAGATTTCTAAAAAATGCGGTAAGAGCTTAGAACGTACAGAAGAATTATTAAAAGAGATGAGTGTGATCGGACTGATCGAGTATAACTGGGAAAATGCAAAGCATGAGAAACAGTACATACTTCCAATGTTTGTACCTGGCTGTGCAGAGTTCATGGTTATGAATACAAAACAGGTCGAGGAGCATCCGGAAATTGCAGATTTCTTCGAGCAGATGGCACGTCTTCCACTTGAGAAAGTAACACCAATGGTACCTCCGGGGGGCGCAGGAATCGGTATGCATGTTATCCCGGTAGAAAAAGCAATCCCAACAGAGCAGAAATCAGCCAGCGTAGAGCATATCTCTCACTGGTTAAAGAAATATCAGGACAAATATGCCGTAGGTCAGTGTTCCTGCCGTACACAGCAGCGTGTCAGAGGCGAGGGAACAGGCGATATCGAAGGAGAACTTTGTATCGGTGTCGGCGATATGGCAGATTACTTAGTAGAGACCAACAGAGGTCGTTACATTACATATGATGAAGTAATGGAGATTTTAGAGCGTGCAGAGAAGAACGGTTATGTACATCAGATTACAAACATCGATGGACAGAACAAGATTTTTGCTATCTGTAACTGTGCAGTTGGCGTATGTAACGCACTTCGTACTTCCCAGTTATTTAACACACCGAATATGTCACGTTCCGCTTACCGCGCAAGCGTAAATCCTCAGGATTGTGTAGCATGTGGACGTTGTGTAGAAGTCTGTCCGGCAGGTGCAGCAAAACTTGGACAGAAGCTTTGCACAAAAGACGGTGGAAAGATCGAATACCCGAAACACGAACTTCCGGACAACACAAAATGGGGACCGGAAAAATGGGATAAGAACTATAGAGATAATATCCGTATCAACTGCTATGATACAGGTACAGCACCATGTAAGACAGCATGTCCGGCACACGTTCCGGTTCAGGGATATGTGAAGATGGCAGCACAGGGAAGATATATGGATGCATTAAAACTCATCAAACATGAGAATCCATTCCCGGCAGTCTGCGGAGCAATCTGTAACAGACGTTGTGAGGACGCATGTACTCGTGGAACGATCGACCAGGCAGTTGCAATCGATGAAATCAAGAAGTTCATTGCAGAGCAGGAAATCAACAGTGCGAACAGATTCGTACCAAAGGTTGAGAACCATGAAGGAAAAGAATTTACAGAGAAAATGGCAATCATCGGAGCAGGTCCTTCCGGTATGTCAGCAGCTTACTATTTAAGAGAAAAAGGATATCCGGTAACGATCTTTGAAAAAGAGCAGAGAGCCGGTGGTATGCTGATGAACGGAATCCCATCTTTCCGTCTTGAGAAGAGCGTCATTGAAGCAGAAATTGATGTATTACGTCAGATGGGCGTAGAGTTCAAGTTTGGCGTGGAAGTTGGAAAAGACGTTACAATCCAGCAGTTACGCGAGCAGGGATATAAAGCATTCTACGTTGCAATCGGAGCACAGGGCGGACGTAAGACAGGAGTTCCGGGTGAAGATGCAGAAGGTGTTGTAACCGGAGTAGAATTCTTAAGAAAAGCAAATATCAGTGAAGATGCACATGCACTTTCCGGAGATACTGTAGTAATCGGTGGTGGAAACGTAGCGATCGACGTATCTAGAATGGCACTTCGTTCCGGTTCCACAAAAGTATCCCAGTACTGCTTAGAGTCCCGCGATATCATGCCGGCAGCAGCAGATGAGGTAGAAGAGGCAGAAGAAGAAGGAATCACGATCGGATGCGGCTGGGGACCGAAAGAAATCTTAACCGAGAATGGAAAAGTAAAAGCAGTTGTATTCAAGAAATGTCTCTCCGTATTTGATGAAGAACACCGTTTCAACCCACAGTACGATGAGAACGATACAATCACTGTAGAGTGTGAGAACGTGATCCTTTCCATCGGACAGTCTATCGAGTGGGGCGGATTATTAGAAGGTAGCAAGGTAGAGTTAAACAGAAACAATACAGCCGTTGCAGATGCCGTAACTTTACAGACTGGCGAAGAGGATATCTTCGTAGGTGGAGATGTATACACAGGACCTCGTTTTGCTATTGATGCAATCGCAGCAGGAAAAGAAGCAAGTGTGTCCATGCATCGTTTCGTACATAAGGGACACAGCCTGACACTTTCCCGTGACAGACGCCAGTTCATCGAACTTGACAAAGATAACATCAAAGTTGAGACATTCGACAATGCAAAACGTCAGGTACCGGGCAAGAAATCAGGAGTATCTAAAGAGACTTTCCGTGACCTTAGAAGCACCTTCACCGAGGAGCAGATCAAGACAGAGGCAGCACGTTGCTTAGGATGTGGAGCATCTGTAGTAGATCCGAATAAGTGTATCGGATGTGGTCTGTGTACCGTACAGTGTGAATTTGATGCAATTCACTTAAACCGTGAATTACCTGAGTGCAGCAATATGTGGAAATCCGAAGATAAGATGAAAGCGGTTCTTCCATATGCTCTGAAACGTAAGATCAAGATTACTTTCAGTGGTAACAAGAATAAATAGAGGTACAGTATGCACGAACTTGGAATTTTAGTTCATATGGCAAAGACCTTGAAATCTCTTGCAGAAGAGAATCAGCTTACCGAAATCGGGGGGATCACCCTCGAAGTCGGTGAGGTCAGTGGTATCGTGCCGGAGTATATGACCGATTGCTGGGCATATTACCGGAAAAAAGAAGATATCATGAAGAACTCTGAACTAAAGATAGAGATTACACCGGCAGTCACCATTTGTGAGAATTGTGGAAAAACCTATCAAACCGTAAAATACGGAAAACAGTGCCCACATTGTGAAAGCTATGACACATATCTCCTAGAGGGGAGCAATATAAAAGAAATAGAGGCTTGCTAAAAACGTAAAAATGTCTTAGAATAGACATCGGAATAAACTTGTCTCAAGAAGAGGACTATAGATTTTGCTGTTTCTGATATTAAACAGTAGATTTATAGTCCTTTTTATGTAACGGGAGATTTTTTGATACTATTTCCTATTACGTTCCGGCTGCCAAAATTGTATTTTCGAGATAGATTGGTCGAACAAGCTGCACAAGTGAAATATTTCGGGTTTCCTTGTGCAGAACATTCCAATGAACCTCCGAAAGCAGAAATCATGTTCGCCAGAGGGCTCCATGATTTCTTGAGTTTCATTTCCATTGCACAAAAAGAAACCTTCCATACTTCACTTGTGCAGCTTGAGGTAACGATCTCATAAAATACAGTTTTGACACCCGGATCACATGAGAAAAAAGATCAGGAGGAAACATGAACCAGGAATACATGAAAGAGAAACCGGTGCTGCCATTGATCCTCTCCATGTCAACACCGATGATGCTGTCCATGCTCGTGCAGTCACTTTACAATATCATTGACAGTATTTTTGTGGCAAAGATCGGAGAAGATGCCTTAGCGGCAGTATCGTTAGTTTATCCGCTTCAAAATCTGATCACGGCACTGACGGTAGGATTTGGAGTGGGAATGAATGCAAGGATCGCATTTTATTTAGGAGCGGGAGAAAAAGAAAAAGCAGATACGGCAACTTCGCAGGGAATTTTCTTAGGAACCGTGCATGGAATATTAGTCACGATCGCGGGACTTTTCTTTGCACCGGTATATTTAAGAATGTATACACAGGATGAGCGTGTACTTTCATGGAGTATTGCATATGCTAATATCATCTTTGGAATGTCGGCACTGTTAGTTGTCGGTGTAACGTTTGAAAAAGTATATCAGGCAGAAGGAAAAATGGTTACGACCATGACCGGCATGATGGCGGGCTGCATTGCCAACATTATCTTAGATCCGCTGATGATCTTTGGAATCGGATTTTTCCCGAAGATGGGCGTGCAGGGAGCAGCCGTTGCAACCGGACTTGGCTGGGTCGTAACATTGGGCTATTATCTGTGGTACTACTTCAGCGGCAGGGTGACGTTAAAGATACGCATGAAAGAGATGCGGCCGACAAAAGAGATCAGTGTCAGAATGTACCAGGTGGGAATCCCGGCAACCTTAAATATGGCACTGCCATCCCTGCTGATCTCTGCATTGAACGGAATGTTAGCCGTATATTCCCAGATGTATGTGGTCATTTTAGGTATTTATTTTAAACTACAGAGTTTTTTCTATCTTCCGGCAAACGGAATTGTACAGGGCATGCGTCCGCTGCTAAGTTATAACTACGGAGCTGGGGAAAAAGAGCGCGTACGGAAAATTTTCAGGATCTGTCTGGAACTGATCGCAGGAATTATGTGCATCGGAATGTTGGTATGCCTGTGTCTGCCGCAGGAACTGATGGGAATGTTTACAAACAACAGCCAGACTATTGCAGAAGGTGCAAAAGCGCTCCGCATCATCAGCCTTGGATTTGTGATCTCCGCGGTATCAGTAGTCTGTGCAGGAGCATTAGAGGCACTTGGAAAAGGAATGTCCTCATTAGTCATTACACTTTTAAGGTATGTAGTGATCATATTGCCGGCAGCCTATATCGGAAGTCATTTCTTGGGAGTAACGGGAGTCTGGAGTGCATTCGTGATCGCCGAAACGCTGACGGCAATCGTCGCCATATTAATATGGAAAAGACAGAGAATGTAGAAAAATGTAAAAAAAGTGTGAACGTAAGCATTGACAACCTTCAAATTAATGATATACTAGACAATGTGTTATAAACGAAACTTAGCCGGAAGTACCGGTGATGCAAAGAGGCATAGAGCAAAGCTATGCCTTTTGCTTACTCAAAACATGGAGGGAAAGAAATGAAGAAATTTGCAGCATTACTGCTTGCAGGGGCTATGGCATTTTCCATGATGGCATGCGGAAGCAGCAGTGACAAGAAAGCAGACGACAAATCATCTGACAGCAAAAAGGCAGAGTCTGCAAAGAGCACGTCAGCGTCAGACATCAAAGTCGGAGTAATTTACATCGGCGATGAGAACGAAGGTTACACAGAGGCACACATGAAGGGTATCAAAGAGATGAAAGAAGAGTTAGGATTATCTGATGATCAGATCATCGAGAAGACTCTGATCCCTGAAGATGAGACATGCTATGATGCAGCAGTGGATTTAGCTGAGCAGGGATGCAACATTATCTTTGGAACAAGTTTTGGACATGAGTCCTATCTGCTTCAGGCAGCAGCAGAATATCCGGATGTACAGTTCTGTCACGCAACAGGATATCAGGCAGCAAGCAGCGGACTTGACAATATGCACAACTACTTTACAGCAGTTTACGAATCCCGTTATGTATCCGGTGTTGTAGCTGGTTTAAAATTAAACGAGATGATCGAAAATGGTGATATCAAAGAAGACCAGACAAAGATCGGTTATGTTGGAGCTTACCCATACGCAGAGGTAAAATCCGGTTATACAGCATTCTTCTTAGGAGTAAGAAGCGTATGCCCATCCGCAACCATGAAAGTTATCTACACAAACAGCTGGGCAAGTATTGACCTTGAGAAAGAAGCAGCAGAGTCCTTAATCGCAGACGGATGCGTATTAATTTCTCAGCATGCAGATACAACAGGTGCTTCTACCGCTTGTGAAAAAGCAGGTGTTCCAATCGTAGGATATAACGTATCCATGATCGCAACAGCTCCTACACAGGCATTAACATCTGCATCCATCGACTGGGGCCCATACTACACATATGCAGTAAAGAGCGTTATTGATGGAACAAAGATCGATACAGACTGGTGCAAAGGCTATGACGATGGCGCTGATAAGATCACAGAGCTGAACGACAAAGCAATTGCAAAGGGAACAAAAGAGAAAGTAAAAGAAGTAGAGGATGCGATCAAAGATGGCTCTTTACATGTATTTGATACTTCTACATTTACAGTAGATGGAAAAGAACTTGATTCCTGGAAAGATGACAACGGAAATGAGTACATCAAAGACGGTTACTTCCACGAGTCAGAGTTACATTCTGCACCTGCATTTGCTATCAACATTGATGGTATTGAGAGCGTAGAGAAATAAATAGAGTGCAATCTATTTGAAAGCATCAAAGGGGTTGCTGCGAAATGATATTTTGCAGCAATCCCTTTCAAGGTTAAGGAGGTTTGGTTTTGGAACAGGCGAATGCGATCGAGTTAAAAAATATTACGAAACGCTTCGGGGAGGTTGTTGCAAACGACAGTGTGGACTTATCCGTAAAGCATGGAGAGATTTTATCCGTCCTTGGAGAAAACGGAAGTGGTAAGACTACACTGATGAATATGATATCAGGCATTTATTTCCCGGATGAGGGACAGATTTTTGTGGACGGCGAAGAGGTGTCTATCTGTTCCCCAAAGGATTCTTTTGCATTGGGGATCGGAATGATCCATCAGCATTTTAAGCTGGTAGATGTTCTGACGGCAGCAGAGAATATCATCCTTGGTTTAGAAGGAAAAAGTGTTCTGGATATGAAAAAGGTAGTTCAGGATATTCAGGAAGTGACCGAACGCTACGGTTTTGAACTGGATCCGAATCAGAAGATTTATGATATGTCAGTTTCCCAGAAGCAGACCGTAGAGATTGTAAAAATGCTTTACCGTGGTGCAAATATTCTGATACTGGACGAGCCTACGGCAGTTTTAACACCGCAGGAGACAGAAAAATTATTTACCGTACTGCGTAACATGAGAGATCAGGGGAAATCCATTATCATCATTACGCATAAGCTGAATGAGGTACTTGCACTGTCTGACCGTGTATCGGTTTTAAGAAAAGGAAAATATATCGGTACGGTAGAAACGAAAAATGCAACGGCAGAATCTTT
>OLSM01002420.1_pt1 | contig 12083 bp, 9 predicted proteins | sample 1672721 | NCBI WGS metagenome assembly OLSM01 (sample SAMEA3136717, study PRJEB25190) | human gut metagenome | reverse complement strand
GAAGCTTTCTTCGATTGGATGAACATTTTGCCCCGGTCATTTGCCCCGGTATCTTTCTGGTGGATAGAAACGCATTCGTAGCAATAGACACCGATGGAAAGCAGTGACAAAAGCAGGGTGGTCATTACCAGAGAAGAGGGCTGTAAAAATGCCGACCATGCCAAAAGAGCAAAGATCGGAATTGCCAGAAGCAGCGAACCGAGCAGATAACGCTTCGGATCAATCGGAATATCCGCAACGACCAGTCCGGTCTGTCCGTTGACCGTTGCATAAGCGACACGGTCTTTTTTGCGGTAGGATAAAAACCATACCGGAAACATGGTGCTGTCGATGGTTTCTGTTTTTGTATGGAGCTGTTCAGGACGGATGGTATCCATGGTAAAACCGGCAAATGTCCCGTCAGAAGCAATACGCTCGGTTGTCTCCGCAGATGCAGTGTATTCGGCATCGCCCTGATATACTTTTGCATCCACATCAGAAGTGTCCGCGTAAAATCCGCTTAAATAGGCGGGGGTAAAGGCTTTCATGCCTTTTAAATTATAAGGAGCCAGTTCTTCGCTGATGTTGTCATCAAAAGAGGATGAGGCATCATAGGAAAGACCTTTGTAGTAGGCATCCAGATCCCCGGTAAGTGCGTAGTGATCGGTAATAATATAATCACCGCGGCGGGAAGTCTTTTTCCCATTGAGCGAGAGAGAACCTTTCTGGGAGATATAAAACGCCCAGTAAGGCATGTAAATTCCGCGGAAACTATCGATATAAGAAGGATCGCGGAGTTCTTTTGGCGCAAAAATGGAATGTTTCATACGGCGTGCGTACGCTTCCTTACACTGTTCCTTTGTCTTCTGGAACGGAATAATATAATTGGGCCGTTTTTCGTGACTGATTCTGCTGTAAAGAATCGTGGAGGCTCCGCAGAAACTGCAGAAACCGGCTGCGGCATTGTCGGTGCTTAAGATTTCACCGCCACACTGTGGACAGGTAAAGATCGTGACCTCGTAATCTCCGTCGAATGTCTTTGATTCTTCGGCATCACTTGTTTTCCCGTCAAAATCATAAGGATCAAACAGTGTGTGACAATGCTCGCATGAGAGTTGCTGGGAAGGAATGTCAAATTTGAGATTTCCTCCGCAGTTTGGACATGATAGCATAGTGTTTTCCCTTTCCAAAACATTTTCCTTTGTAACTATTTTATTCTAGCATTGTGGAAATATTTTTACAATGGGTTTCATGCCATGGAACGTGAAAATACCGATTTACAGGGATTTTACAGACTTTACGCAAATTTACAGCAATTTTACAACATTACAGAAATTTTACACAGGGTTTACATACGGAAACGGTTTGATTTTACACTTTAATGTTACGATTATTACAATCTCAAAAATAAAGTATATGGAGTGTAAAATTTATGAAAAGAAATGGGGAGGAACCATAAGTGAACGAGACAATGAAAATTATTTTCGGACTGGTCGGAGGTCTGGCAATCTTTATTTACGGCATGAATATGATGAGCGAGTGCCTGCAGAAAGCAGCAGGGGAAAAGATGAAGAAAATCCTTGCCCTGCTTACAAAAAATCCGATTCTGGGTGTGCTTGCGGGAGCTTTGACGACCGCAGTGTTACAGAGCAGCAGTGCAACGACGGTTATGACAATCGGCTTTGTCAGTGCAGGACTGATGTCACTGCCACAGGCGATCTCCATTATTCTCGGTGCCAATATCGGTACGACCATGACGGCGCAGATTATTGCATTTAAAATAACGGATTATATTTATCTGTTCATTTTTGTGGGATTTCTTCTTTCTTTTATTTCAAAGAAAGAAAAGGTGAAAAATATCGGACAGACAATTTTCGCATTTGGTCTGTTATTCCTTGGAATTGAGACGATGGGCGATGTGATGAAACCGCTGGCATCCAGTGCATTCTTTGTCAACATGATCGGAAAAGTGTCCCATATTCCGATTCTTGGGGTATGCGTGGGTGCCGTTATGACACTTGTTGTACAAAGCAGCAGTGCAACGATTGCCGTATTACAGAATTTTGCATCCCAGGCAGGACCGGACGGTGTGACCAGTATCATCGGACTGGCCGGTGCCATCCCAATTCTGTTGGGAGACAATATCGGTACAACGATTACCGCAGTGCTGGCATCTATCGGACAGCCAAAAGATGCCAGAAGGACGGCGTTTGCCCATTGTGTATTTAATATTTCGGGAGCAATCTTATTTCTGTTTCTTGTAAAACCGTATGCAGCCCTGATTCAGTTCATTTCGCCGAAAGGAAACGAAATTGATGTGATTTCACGGCAGATTGCAAATGCCCATACGGGATTTAACCTTGTCATGACGCTGATCTGGATTCCGCTCATTCCTCTGATGGTAAAAATTGTGATGAAACTTGTACCGGATGGGAAGGAAATGGGAGCTAAAGCACTGGAAAATCCGAACTATCTGGATAACAAGCTGATTGCACAGCCGGCAGCAGCATTGCAGCTGGTGGCAAAAGAAGTAATGTACTGCGCAAAAATTGTAGATGAAATGATCGGAAAACTGCAGTACAGAAACGGAAAGATTGATAAAGAAAATGCAGAACTTGTAGAAGAAAAGGCGAAAATACTGCAGAAGCTGTATGCTTCGGTCAATGATTGTTTTGCATCACTGTATTCCGGAGGTGTGCTGACCGAGGAACAGGCATCACAAAGTGCCGGTATGCAGTACATTCTCTGCGATATTGACCGGATCGGGCAGCTGACGAGGGAAATCATGGAAACCGTGGCAAAACAGAATAAAGGAAAACATAAGTATTCCAAAGATGCTTTGAAAGAACTGAAAAAGGCAATGGAACAGATCCAGATGATTTACGGAAGCTGCATTCAGGCGATTTCCGGGGATGTGAATATGGATATCAAAGAACTGATGCGGCAAAAAGAAGACATCATGCAGCTGGGTGAAAAAATGCGCAAAAACCATATTGCCAGAGTGGGAAAGGGAAAGTGCGATTCCAAACTTACCATTCCGTTTAATGATGTGCTCCATAATATTGACCGGATTGGAAACAGTTGTGTAAATCTTGTGGAGGTAGCAAAGGAAAATGTAACTATGCAGGCATTTTTTGCAGAGGATTAGGGTATGCATATATGGAATCGGTTTCTGCATCAGCTGGCTGGGCAGCTGAAACGGGCAGAAAATATAATCCGGCAGAGGATAAAAAGACAGGAGACCAATCAAATGAAGAAGACCGAAAAATGTTATACAAACAGAGAACTGTCCTGGCTGCAATTTAACGAGAGAGTTTTAAATGAAGCGGGAAATCCGCGGGTACCGCTGGCAGAACGCATGACTTTTGCATCCATTTACCAGACAAATCTGGATGAGTTTTTCATGGTGCGCGTGGGCACGCTCATGATGCAGATGAATGCAAAAGAAAAGGTGATTGAAAATAAGACCGGAATGACCAGTGAGGAACAGGTAAAAGAAATTTTAGCCCGTGTCTGCCAGTTAGAAAAGAAAAAGGCAAAAATTTATGAACAGCTCATGGGAGAGCTTGAGCCAAAGGGAATCCGGATTATCAATTTTAACCGTCTTTCCAATGAAGAAGGAAGATTTCTCGAACAATATTTTGATGCACATATTGCACCGTTTTTATCTCCGATGGTCATTGGAAAACAGCAGCCGTTTCCATTCCTTGCAAATAAGCAGCTGTATGCAATCGTGCTCCTGACATCACAGAAAGGAAAGAAAAAGACCGGAATTGTTCCGTGTTCCAACAGTGTGTTCAAACGTCTGATTGAGATACCGACCAGACCGGGATGCTTTATGCTGTCTGAGGAATTGATTCTGCATTTTATTTCAAAATTATATCCGAAATATGCCATTCGTGAGAAATCCATTATGCGTGTGACACGGAATGCAGATATTGATGCGCATGATCTGTATGACGAAGATATGGATTACCGGGATATGATGGAGCAGCTTATCAAAAAACGTGTCCGCCTGGACCCTGTCCGGGTGGAATTGAGCCGTAAGATCAATGATGAAGCAAAACGGGAACTGTCAAATTTCCTCGAAATTGGAACCAGTCATATCATCAATGTAAAGACGCCTTTGGATCTTTCGTTTGTTTTTACGCTGCAGAATTATCTGCGCGATCAGAAAGAACTGTTCTATGAAAAGAGAAGTCCGCGGGAGACTCCGGCATTATCCATGCATGAAAGCATCCTGTCACAGGTGGAAAAAAAGGATGTTCTGCTTTCCTATCCGTTTGAGAGCATGAAACCGTTTATCAAAATGTTAAATGATGCAGCGGAAGACCCGGATGTGGTATCCATCAAAATGACATTGTATCGTGTTGCAGACCGGAGCAAGATCATTGATGCGCTGATTGAGGCAGCGGAAAACGGAAAAGAAGTGGTGGTACTTGTGGAACTGCGGGCACGGTTTGACGAGGCAAATAACATTGAGATGTCGCACCGGCTCGAAGATGCCGGCTGCCAGATTTTGTATGGACTGGGCGATTACAAAGTACATTCGAAGCTTTGCCTGATCACACAGAAAAAAGGGGACAGTTATGCGTACATCACGCAGATTGGAACCGGAAATTACAACGAGAAAACTTCAAGACTGTACACGGACCTGTCATTGATTACCGCAAATCAGGCAATCGGTGCCGATGCAGCAAAAGTGTTTCTTGCATTACAGCAGGGAGAAACAGTGGATGAGGTTTCGGAACTTCTGGTTGCACCGAAATGCCTGCAGAACAAAGTTCTTCAGATGATGGACGGGCAGATTGCGAATAAAAAAGCCGGAAAAGAGGCTTATATCGGGGTTAAGATTAATTCCCTGACAGATAAAGTCCTGATTGATAAGATGATTGAAGCTTCCCAGGCCGGTGTAAAGATTGATCTGATTGTGCGGGGCATCTGCTGCCTGAAGCCACAGATTCCGGGCGTGACGGAAAATATCCGGGTGATTTCCGTTGTTGGACGTTATCTCGAACATTCCAGAATTTATCGTTTTGGTGTGGGGGATGAGGAAAAGATGTACATTGCATCTGCCGATTTTATGACGAGAAATACGGTGCGCCGCGTGGAAGTGGCAGCTCCGGTTTATGATCCTGCAATCCGGGAGCGCATCCGGTATATCTTTGATACCATCATGAAAGATGATGAGAAGGGAAAAGAGCAGAATGCCGAAGGCATTTATGAGGACCGTCATATCAATGAGGAGCCGGTAAACTCACAGGAGATTTTCTTTCAGGATGCTTACGAGGCATGCAATAAATAAAGCGGTCAGTCATAACGGTTCGCGGAAATCTGCGAACCGTTATTTTTATACAGGTACATAACTCTGATCCACATGAATCATAAACTGGTAGTTTCCTTCGATTTCCTGAAGCTTGTTTTCAATTTTTTTCTTCAGGTCTTCCGGACGGATCCGCATACCATAGGGGATGACCGCGTCAAAGGCAATGCTGGTGTGGGTATCGCAGTTGATCAGGCGGAAATCGTGGATGGTAATACGGCGGTCAATTTCAAGAACCTTTTGTTCTACCTGCTGCTGCATCTGGGCAATTGCGGCATTATTGGTTTCAATCGGATCCATGTGGATGACGGCTTCACATCCGAGTTTCTGATCCAGCTCCCGTTCAATGTGATCGATCATGTCATGGAGCTGAAAGACATCTTCATCCCCCGGAACTTCCAGATGCAGGGTGATCATGCGGCGGCCGGGACCGTAGTCATGAACGATCAGATCATGGATACCGTGTACTTTGGGATGGGACATGACAATGGCACGGATTTCCCGGACAAATGTCTGGTCCGGAGCTTTTCCGAGAAGCGGATCCATGGTGTCTTTGACCGCTTTTATTCCGGCATAGAGGATGAAAATGGCTACCAGCAGACCACCAAATCCATCGACATTGATGGATGTCAGGCGCATAATAATCATGGCTGCCAGAACCACAGAGGTGGCAATGGTGTCGGAAAGCGAATCCATAGCGGTCGCCTGCATGGCATCCGAATCGAGTTTTTTCCCAATATAATGGTTGTAACAGTACATGTAGATTTTTACCAGAATGGAGCATACCAGAATTCCCATGGCAAGCAGACTTGTGTCTACGGCTTCCGGATGCAGAATTTTGGAAAAGGAAGTTTTTAAAAGCTCAAATCCCATCATCAGAATAGCAATCGCTACAACAAATCCCGACACATATTCAAACCTCCCATGTCCGAACGGGTGCTCCGAATCCGGAGTTTTCCCGGCATAAAGAAATCCGGCAAGTGTAATAAAAGAGGAACCGGCATCGGACAGGTTGTTGAACGCATCCGCTGTGATGGCAACGGAACCGCTTAACATTCCGGCAAAATATTTTCCGGCAAACAGGCAGACATTTAAGCAGATTCCAACAATACTGCACAGGGTGCCATATGCCTGCCGTTGTTCTTTTGCCGGACGGTTTTTGATAAAGATTTTCGCTAACATTGTAATCATGGATATCCCCTCCAAGAATCATACATGTCCATTGGTTTTTCCTATTATATGCTACGTTTGGGAAAAGGTCAAATTATATAAATTTTACCTGCATTTTATACATGCACCATCCCAAAATTTACAGAGCCGGCATATAATTGGATATAAAAATGACAGGGAAAAGGGGAGAAAAAATCATGCCGTCAACGTATGCACATTACCGGCTTGGACAGCAGGTCCGCAGGGAACTCGAAGGGAATGAGAGAAAAATCATTGAAAAATATCCACAGCTGTATCTGATCGGACTTCACGGACCGGATATTTTGTTTTACTATAAGCCATTAAGACCGAATCCGGTCAACCAGATCGGATATGATTTGCATGGACATTCCGGAAAAGAATTTTTTGAAAGAGCCAAAAATATAATTAATAGCCAGAAGGAAAAAGAACCATTTCTGGCATACACCTATGGAGTGCTTAACCATTTTGCACTTGATGTAAGCTGCCATGGGTATATTGATGAGAAAATTGCAGCAAGTGGTATTTCCCATACGGAAATTGAAGTAGAGTTTGACCGTATGCTTATGCTTATGGATGGGAAAGATCCGTTGCGGCAGAATCTGACGGAACATATTGTTCCGTGTATGGAAAATGCGGAAGTGATCCGCTGGTTTTATCCGAAAACGACACCGGCAAATGTCCGGGAAGCATTAAAAGGAATGATCACCTATAATAACATGCTGATTGCGCCATCCAGAATCAGGCGGTTCTTTATTTATGCACTTTTGTATGTTTCCGGGAATTACAAAGAAATGCACGGTCTGCTTGTAAATTACCGTAAAAATCCACAGTGTGAAGACAGCAACCGGCAGCTGATGCAGTATTACCGTCAGGCAAAACTCAGTGCCCTGCGGATGATCAGCCAGTTTGGCACTTATCTGGATGGGAGCAGGGGATTAGAACCTATCTTTGATTATAGTTTTGGATCACAGCTGGTTGGAAAAGAGGTTGTACAAAATGGAAAAGAGGTAAAACATGCAGTTTAAATTGACAAAAAAGGAGAAAAGCTGGATTCTTTATGATGTGGGAAATTCGGCATTTGTTTTGATGGTTTCCACAATACTTCCTGTTTACTTTAATTATCTTGCGCAAAATGCGGGAGTTTCGGATGTGGATTATCTGGCATACTGGGGATATGCGGCATCCATTTCCACACTGATTGTTGCAGTTTTAGGACCGGTTATGGGAACGCTGGCAGACACCAGGGGATTCAAAAAGCCGCTCTTTTTATCGTGTATTCTGGTTGGATGCGCCGGCTGTCTGCTGATGGGACTGACCACATGGTGGATTTCGTTTCTGGTAATTTTTATCATTGCAAAGGTTGGGTTTCATTCCAGTCTGGTTTTTTATGACTCCATGCTTTCGGATGTGACAACCCCGGAGCGGATGGATCGGGTTTCTTCTTCCGGATATGCCTGGGGATATGCAGGAAGCTGTATTCCTTTCGTTGTAAGTCTTGTTTTTGTGCTTGGGTATCAGAAAATGGGACTTTCTTTTGAAACAGGAATGATGATTGCATTTGCCGTGGTTGCGGTGTGGTGGCTTGTGATGTCGCTTCCTTTAATGAAGCAGTATCGCCAGGTTCATTATGTAGAGCGGAAATCGCATGCCATGAGGGAAAGCGTTGGACGTATCATAGAAACGCTGCGCAGTGTACGGAAACAAAAGAAAATCTTTCTGTTTCTCATAGCATTCTTCTTTTTCATTGATGGAGTTTATACGATTATAGATATGGCAACGGCGTATGGTTCTGCCCTTGGGCTGGATTCCACAGGACTGCTTCTTGCATTGCTTGTGACACAGTTTGTTGCATTTCCGTTTTCCATTCTGTTTGGCAGGCTTGCGGAAAAATACGATACCGGAAAGCTGATTTTAACCTGTATAGCTGCGTATATGGGGATTACTGTTTTTGCCGTGTTTATGAAGGCACAGTGGCAGTTCTGGGTGCTGGCAATCTTTGTGGGAATGTTCCAGGGGGGCATTCAGGCACTGTCCCGGTCTTATTTTGCAAAAATTGTTCCGCCGGAGCGTTCCGGAGAGTATTTTGGTCTGATGGATATCTGTGGAAAAGGAGCATCCTTTATGGGAACGACGGTGGTCGGACTGGCTTCCCAGGCTTTTGGGAGTATAAACATCGGGGTATCCGCTATCGTATTTCTTTTCCTTGCAGGAGCACTGTTTTTTATGAAAACAGAGCACAGTGGATCGGAAAGTATGAAAAATCAGGAGAACATTGTCATGGGACAGCAGATGTTCCATGATTAAAGTAATACAATATATGATGCGAATTTGTAATAGAAAATAATATAAAACTGTATTTAATATTTGATAAAATCTGAAGAAATCATTGACATATTTGATAATTGTAGTAAACTAATGTTAGTTGCAACTTACAAAAGGTTGTGCAGACTAAATTATTCTGATTCTTCTGAAAAAGTTCTTTTGAAAAAAAATGTTTCTTGGTCTAGGCGGTGGGGGCATTAAGAAAAATAAGGAGATTGCATATGAATTATGGTTTTGAATTAATGTCAGAAATAATTCCTCTTTGTATTGTAGCTGTGTTAGGAATTGATATGAAAAAGGGCGGAGAAAAAGATTTTTTACCATCTATTATTATTTTATCAATCATAGAAATCCCAACACTGATTGTAACACTTTTTTGTATGTTCATAAAAATTCCACAATCAAATAGCCGACATATAATGGCAACTGCTCTTTTTGCTTTCGTTGCGCTTATATATGTTCTTTGTCGAAAAAAAAAATAGAAATATTGTTCATTTAAACAATAGGGAGTAATTTATTTGAGTATTTGAAATAATAAAAGACCGTGTGGGCATGAGAGGATGCACACGGTCTTTTGTTGTCATAAAACGTATTCCATGTTAAAATGATAGGCGAATAAACGGATGAAGGACAACAGAATGGATTTTTTAAAAGCAAATTATCATGCACATACGTGGCGGTGCCAGCATGCCTATGATACGGAGAGAGAATATATTGAAGCAGCGATTTCCATGGGAATTGAAATTTTTGGATTTTCCGATCATGTGCCGTGCCCCTATCAGGACGGATATGTATCCAATATCCGGATGACCATGAAACAGGCGCCGGAATATGTGGAGACGATCCGAAGGCTCGAAGCGGAGTACCGGGATCAGATAAAAATATATGTAGGATTTGAGGCGGAGTATGTTCCGGAATTTTACGAAGAACAGATGCGGATGTTCCGCAACCTCGGATGTGATTATATGATCATGGGGCAGCATTTCCTGGGATCGGAAGAAAACGGACCATATACCGGTACAGAGACGGAGGATGAAAGCCGTATCCGCAGGTATGTGGATCTCGTAATCGAAGGGATGCAGACCGGAAGTTATGCATATCTTGCCCATCCGGATCTGATGAATTATCAGGGAATGGATTCGGTATACGACTGGGAGATGACCCGGTTGTGCAAAGAAATGAAGGAACTGGACATTCCGTTGGAGATCAACATGCTCGGCATGGGAGAAGGGGCAAGGCATTATCCGGCAGAGCGTTTCTGGAAGATTGCCGGGGAAGTCGGAAATAAAGCGATTCTCGGATTGGATGCCCATTGTGTGAGACATATTCAGGATGTGGATTCTTACAGAAAATGTATGGAATTGGCGGAAAAGTATAATTTGAACTTAATAAATAAGCTGGAGCTCTAGCGCATTTTTCCTGTTTCGTCAAGTGAAAATTTTTACAAAACAGGCAGGTCTATTTGTGAGATTTGACCTATGGTCTTTACCTACCATATATTGTATAATGAAGATCGTCGTGAACAAAACTTGGTAGTAATAAGGAGCAAAAAGAAGTATGTCAGATGAAGTTTTAGACGATGTCATGTTAAAGGGAAATTGTAAGGGGAAGGCAGATGCAATTGTAAACTGCCAGTGCAGCATTGAGACTGCACCAAAGCGCTGTGAGCAGGCGGAACACTGCATGTTTTATTCCTACTACAAATGTAGTAAGCAGTGGAAACGACTGGGATAGTCATCGCTGAAATGAGAAGGAGAAAAGACTTTTGCCTTGGCGAGGATGCCGGAGCAAAGGTCTTTTTGCTTTTTAAACGAAAAGGAGTATGTTTTATATGAAGAGAATTCTGGTGCTCAGTGATTCGCACGGAAATGTAAATAATATGGTTACGGCAGTCGGCCGATTACATCCGGATATGATCATTCATCTGGGAGACTGTTGGGCAGATGCAGAACAGCTGCACCGGAAATTTCCTATGACTGTGATGGAACAGGTGCCGGGAAACTGTGATTGCCGTCAGGAAGTTCAGGAACGGATTCTTCTGATCGAAGGGAAAAAAATACTGATCTGTCATGGACATACATTTAATGTAAAAGCCGGATATCTGAATCTGGAATATGCGGCAGAGGAGCGGAAGGTCGATGCCGCGCTGTTCGGACATACCCACCGGGTTTTTTATGACAAACACAACCGTATTACCTACATGAATCCGGGAAGTATCGGACAGCCGCCTTACGGAATACCGCCATCCTATGGAGTTCTGCAGGTGGACGGATCGAGTAATACGATCGCAACGGATGTGATCTATCTGGAAGAAAATAATTGACGAAAGCCAGACGGTAGAAGTATAATAGCAGAAGTTATTATTCTTGAAGGAGAAAAGTTAAAAATGGTTAAGGTTGTAAAATTTGGTGGCAGCTCGCTGGCGAGTGCCGAGCAGTTTGCCAAGGTTGGCGATATTATCCGTGCGGATGAATCCAGAAAATATGTAGTGCCGAGTGCTCCTGGAAAGCGTAATTCCAGAGATACCAAGGTTACGGATATGTTATATGCATGCTACGCGAAAGCAGAGGCAGGCGAGGAGTTCCGTGTTCCTCTCATGAAGATCAAAGAGCGTTATGATTCCATTATCAACGGACTTGGACTGAAAGTAACGCTGGATGAGGAGTTTAAGACAATTTCCAAAAACTTTAAGGAAAAAGCCGGTGTGGATTATGCGGCTTCCCGCGGAGAGTATCTGAATGGTATTCTTATGGCAGATTATCTTGGATATGAGTTTATTGATTCTGCAACCGTAATCTTTTTTGATGAAGAAGGAAATCTCGATGCAGACAAGACGGATAAGGTACTGTCAAAGAAACTTGCAGAGTGTGAGAAAGCTGTAATTCCTGGATTTTACGGAATTGGTGCGGATGGAAAGGTGAAAACATTCTCCCGCGGTGGTTCCGATATTACCGGATCAATTGTTGCAAAAGCATGTCATGCAAGTTTATATGAGAACTGGACAGATGTATCCGGATGTCTTGTGGCAGATCCGCGTATCATTGACAATCCGCAGCCGATCCATGTGATCACATACCGCGAATTAAGAGAGCTTTCTTATATGGGAGCTTCCGTACTTCATGAGGACGCGGTATTCCCGGTACGAAAGGCCGGCATTCCGATCAATATCCGCAATACCAATGATCCGGAGGCAGAGGGAACCCTGATCGTAGAGAGTACCTGCCAGAAACCGGAATACACGATTACCGGTATTGCCGGTAAAAAAGGA
>OLSM01002418.1_pt1 | contig 12084 bp, 8 predicted proteins | sample 1672721 | NCBI WGS metagenome assembly OLSM01 (sample SAMEA3136717, study PRJEB25190) | human gut metagenome | reverse complement strand
AGTCGATCTCTATCGTGTCATCTGGTTTTTGTTGGGACAAAAGAACAACCGTCTCCACATGGCTCGATTGCTTCATCTTGATGTCGAGTGTGTAGCCAAATTCGCGCTCGTTCGCGGGAATTTATCAAAACGTGTTTTTGCCGTAAAACACACCGATTTTTACCCCTGTACGTTCTCGGAAACAGGTCAAAGGCCATGCTCCTACCTATATTATGCAAATCCACAGATTTGCCGACCGCTTCAAGACTTCGCTCCGAGGGAACAAGTCCGAAATCCCATCGCCTCAACATTAATTCTTCCCGTGACAGAATTTGTACTTTTTTCCGCTTCCGCATGGACATGGATCATTACGTCCTATCTTCTTTGGCCAGTTTGCTCTTTCCTGAACCATAAGTGGTATTTTGCCATCATACATAAGAGAAAGCTCTCTTAGTCGATACAGGTATTCTGAAACACCCAATAAGGCCTGAAACATGTGCATCGCTTCGTTTTCAAATTCGAGAAGATATTCCGTTTTCTTTATGGTTCTGTCTTTCGGATTCGGAATGTAAGTAATGATCTGACTCACTGCGTCATATTCAACATCATTATGTCCAATTGCATTTCTTAGTTTTGCATTTACTACAACACGCAAGAAATCGGTGTATACCTCTGTGTTCAAGCAGAAATGATACCTCGATGCCTTTGTGATCTTTATAAAATCCTCCAATGAAGACACATTCGCTTCCAAAGGATTCATCGAATTCGCGTCAGCCCTGTATTTTATGTTATTAAGAGCGACTGGGATAATGAGCAGATTTCCAAGGGCTTCATAGACATTCAAATAAAACTGCTTTACACTATCAAAGCTACTCGTTGTCGAACCTTCAACTTCAAGATCAAAAGCATCCTCTTTGCAATACTGTATTGCAAGCGCCGGAATAAGGCGCTGGTATATTTTTACGAAATCATCGTAGGCCTTATAAATTAAATCCTGTAGCTCATCAAGATGGTAACCATCATGTGTATTCAAGAAGGCCACTAAACTCTTAAGCTGAGCAGGGTCCAGTTTCATAATTCCTGCGCTAAAAGAAAGATCGTCTAAAATTTCTTTTTTCAGCGCAGAATAAAAACCATGAACCTCAATCATATGAACCGCTCTTAATACTTCAGACTCATCTCTGCACTGAAAGTATTGTCCGGAGAATTCCTTTTGAATCTCCTGAACAAGGTATTCACTTTTGCTTTTGAATAGGTCAATGATTCTCTTGTAGTTCTTCCATTTCTTTTCTGTTGCATTAAGCTGTGATACCGCTTTTCCGAACTGCTCATATGAATCATCCGTCTTCATACGATTCATATAGCGGATAAACGGAGTAATGACGACTTCTTCCAACTCCGCTGCTTTGCCTTGTTTCACGGTCGGAAATTCACCAGAGCATTCAACCATGTAATCAGCTTCAGCATCCGGGATTTCATCAGCATTGTCGAAAGAAAACTTCAGCCCCGGTCGGTCTTGTCCTATTTTAACGTTGCCAGATAAGGAAGTACCACATTTACCGCAAGCCACAACAATAGGATGTTCTTCTTGCCATCCAACCTGTAATCGGACTCTGGTAATACTTCCGCAAACCTGACATTTTATAAATGTATTAAAAACCATGCATTCCCTCGCTTGTATTAATCAAGTTGAAGCACTTCAACTTGTGCTTCATCATTCATCCGCCTGAAGACGATAGGACTGCTCCACGATCTCCATGATCTGATCGACGTCCGATGTGTGCTCCATATATAGCTCAACATCGCCGTTGCCCCATCTGCCAATACCGGTTATATCTCGGCAGATTCCATTCGGATCAATCACTTCTGAGAACTTCATATTCACTGAAATACGAAGTCTCTGTTTCTGGAATACGATATCCACGAAATTGGTATCCAGCTTATAGGCTACATACAACTTTTTGAACTCACGCTTTACATCGGGTGAGAGGTTCTGAATTCTGCGATCCAGAACTTCAAACAGCGTTTTCGTGAAAACGTTCGTATCATAAGTTTCAAGGCTGTAGCGCTCTGCCGGTTTCTCCACGGTCTGATACGGAGCAAGCTCTGCAGCTGTCATATCCGGATAAGCCCAGATCTGCTTAGCTTTATCCGCCAGCAGCGCAGCACGCTCTTTTATCGTTTGCTCATTCCATTCATTAAGTTTTACGACATAAGCATTCAAGCGGAGTGCGCTCTCTTTAAAGCCGCCCTCCATATCCATCTTAACCATAAACGGATGGTCGCTCATTTCAGAATTATACGCAGTGAGCGTCAGGTTACCGATAGTGTGCAGATAAGTCTTTTGCACCTCACGCCATTTCGCGCCAAGCATCTGCTGCCACTCTGGGCTTAGACTGCTGTTTTGCGGCATTATATGTTCAATCGTATAGTTCTCGATGATAATCGGCGCTTTGTTGCCGTAGTTCTCCAAATGGCTGAGGATAAAGTTACGGGAGCGCATGGTGTAAATATCTCTCGATACAAAGGCCGCCGCAAATTTATCATCATCTGGGAACTCTTTATAGTCATTACGCATAACGAAAAATGCCTTGATGGAGTTGACATAGTCATCAGGCTTGATTTCATTTTTCAGCGTGGCGAACGTCTTATTCAGAGAGTTTGTCGGTATATCACAGATGCTGCGACGGAAAACATAGCTGATACACAGTCTGATGATCAACTTCAGGTCATCCTCAGAAATGATACCCTCGGCATAATCATTATGTACTTTAAGTAGGAATGGATAAGATACCTCCATTCGCAGATCGTTGATATCTTCGTAAAGAGACTTGAGTGCTGGATTGCTGCTCCGCTTGAATACCATATCCGTATAGTATTTAGCATAAGTGAGCAGGTCCTGACATAGCTCCCTGATAGTGCTAAATTCGCAGTTCAGGTGGTAGAGCTTGAATTCCTCATATACACGATCCTGCTTCGGAATGCGTGTAATCTTCATGGTCAGATAATCTCTGAAGAATCTGTCCATAACGGAGTCTTGCGTCTCATAAACGAACAGCAATTCCATCGGACGCCAGAGGTGCTCATAAACATATGTCTGCTCAGTAGGCTCCAGACCCATAAGAACATAGTTCCGAATCAAATCGGATTCAGACAGTTCTTTACCTGTGGAATTCAGGCTCTCAAAAATAGCCTGCGCATCATCCACAGATCGATCCAGCGTTATATTTACGATCTGCAGCTTGCCTATGGATTCGTATACCTCAGCAGGCTGTAATTCTTTATCCGCAATCTTTCCGGCAAAGAATTTATAGTTGTCCAGCAGCTTTGAGCGAGTGTCATCCGGAATAGGCTTTTCTTCCACAAGCCGCATCAGGATATCCCGGTCAGTTTCCGTCAGAAGCAGTTTATAGCGTTCATCGCCGCTTTCGTACTCATTTTTCAAAAGCATATTATCAATGCGTCGGGCATTGATGGTGGTGTCTTCCGGATTATTGATTGCGTAGTCACGCAGGGCAAGCAGGAGTAATGACAACGTGGTCATTCGCTGCTGGCCGTCTATAATCATATATTTCTGGACACCGGTCGGCATTGCTTGTTCCGCAATATTCACGATGGAACCTACAAAATGGCCCACTTTGCCCTTTTTCTGCATCTCAACGATGTCATTCCACAAGCGTTTACATTGTTCGATATCCCAGCTGTAATACCGCTGATAAACCGGAATCAGAAACTGCTTGTTTCCGTTTAATATCTCGTAGATGTTACCTTTACGTGCGTCCATATTCTACCTCCAAGAATCAATCTTTCTTTCCATATGGCGCAGGTTCTTCAGCAACCATACTCAAATTCTGTTCATGGCGAAAGGAATAATTAACCGCCTTATGTTCGCGCTGTTCCATATCTGCGTTATCCGTCCACAGCTCACACTGTGTCATAACGGTCTGGACTGCGTCGTCCATGCCTTCAGGTGGGTAGCGATGTTTCTTCAGGAGCTTCTTAATCATCATCCGCATTTTTGCTCTGGCGGAGTCGCGTTTCTGCCAATCAATCGTGCGATTCTTACGAAGCGTATCCGCCAGCTCTTTTGTGATGGCAATCAGTTCTTCATTCTCATAGAAGTCCTTAATCGCCTGCGGCTTTGTTAAGGCATCATAGAATGCCAGCTCATCCGCTGTTAGGCCAAGCTGGTCACCTTCTTTCTGTGCTGCAGCGATCTGTTTTGCCAGATTGAGGAGCTCTTGAATGACTTCTTCGTTTGTGAGCATACCGTTCAAATAACGGTTCATTGCGCTTTGTATGATCTCGCTGAATTTCTCAGATTTAACCACGTTTGTGCGACGATAAATTTGTACCTGTTCCGCTATCAGCTTCTTCAGCAATTCGACCGCGAGGTTTTTCTCCTTCATCTTGGATATTCCCTCAAGGAACTTTGGATCAAACAGGGAAAACTCCTCGGATACATCGGAGAAAAGATTAATGACGCCTTCGCTCTTTACGCTCTGACTAAGAAGCGCGTTAATCCTTGCGTTCATTTCCGGCAGAGAAATTTTCTTACCCTCTCCTTGATTCATAAGACGCATAACAAGTACGCGTACTGACTCGAAGAAGGCCGCCTCGATTCTCAGGGCTTCCTCCACCAATGAAGAACAGAGCGACAGAGCCTGACGTAGCATAAGCGCTTCCTTCAAGAAATCCTCACGTTCACGTTCTTTATCAACCGCAACTATAAAGTTGACCGCGCCGCTGATGGCTCTTGAGCGCTCAAGGTCGGTGCCGGTAGTAAACTTGGAATAATCGTATCCGTGGAAAATGTCGCGGCAAATGGACAGCTTCTCCAGGAACTTCGGATAGGCCACTTTTGCAACATCAGTATCGCCGTAGTTCTTTTTATCACGGGATGTGTAGTCGTTCATTGCCTCTTTCAGAGCGGAAGCAATGCCTACATAATCAACAACCAGCCCACCTTCCTTATCAGCAAACACACGGTTCACACGGGCGATGGCCTGCATCAGGTTATAGCCCTTCATAGGCTTATAGACATACATAGTCGCAAGGGACCGAACATCAAAGCCCGTCAGCCACATATCGACCACGATAGCGATTTTCAGTGGGCTGTCGTTGTCTTTGAACTTTTTCGCCAGTTCGTCCTTGTGACGCTTGTTTCCGATAACCGCACGCCATTCCTCCGGGTCTTTGTTGCTTTCTGTCATAACAACGGCGATCTTCTCCGTCCACGACGGGCGCAGTTCCAGAATACGGTTATAAATCTTCATGGCAATAGCGCGGGAATAGGCAACAATCATCGCTTTGCCTGTCAGCAGGTCTGCTCGGTAATTCTCGTAATGGTCGAGGATATCGTCCACGAGGGACGCTATGGTCTGATCGTTTCCAAGGATAGCCTCCATCTGCCCAAGTTCTCGCTTGCTCTTTTCGATGACTTCCGGGTCGGCATTGTTCGCCATAATGTCGTATTCGGTATCGATCAGTTTCAGCGTAGCCTCGTCCAGTTTCAGACGGATCACACGGCTCTCGTAGTAAACCGGACGTGTAGCTCCGTCCTCAACGGCCTGGGTCATATCGTAGACGTCGATATAGTCACCGAAGACCTCGCGGGTGCTCCTGTCCTTCATGGAAATCGGCGTACCTGTAAATCCGATGTATGTAGCATTCGGCAGGCTGTTGCGAATGATTCGCGCTGTGCCGATCTTGATTTTACCTGTTTCGGCATCGACCTTTTCGGAGAGTCCGTACTGTCCGCGGTGTGCCTCGTCTGCCATGACCACGATGTTCCTGCGCTCGGAAAGCGGCTCGTGGGATTCCTCAAATTTCTGCATCGTGGTGAAGATGATGCCGTTTGCCTGTCTGCCGTCAAGCAGGGACTTCAAATGCTCCCGGCTCTCGGCGTGCATCGGCTCCTGACGCAGGAAATCCTTGCACTTGGCAAACTGTCCGAAAAGCTGATCGTCAAGGTCGTTTCGGTCGGTCAGCACAACGATGGTCGGGCTATCCAATGCCTCCTGCAAACGGTGTGCATAGAACACCATCGACAACGATTTACCGCTGCCCTGAGTATGCCAAAACACACCGCCTTTGCCGTCCGTTTCCGTGGCGTGCTTTGTGGACTCCACGGCCTTATTGACAGCGAAATACTGGTGGTAGCCCGCGAGTATCTTGAACTGCTTCAATCCCTCGTTGGAGAAGCAGATAAAGTTCTTGATAATGTCCAGCAGTCGCTCCCTCTCAAAAATACCCTCGAAGAAGGTGTCGAACTGTGCGTACTGCGTGTTTTCATAGTTTCCGTCCTTTGTTTTCCATTCCATGAAACGATCTTCGCCGGAGGTAATCGTTCCCGCCTTGGATGTCAGATGATCGCTCATGACGCAGATGCAGTTATAGATGAACATGGAGGGAATCTCATGCATATAGTTGCGAATCTGCGTGTATGCCTCGGACGCATCCGTCTCTTCTCTGGACGGGGATTTCAACTCTACCAGCACAACGGGCAGACCGTTGAGGAACAGAAGAACATCCGGACGCTTGTTGCTGTTCTCAACGAAAGTCCATTGATTTGCAACGATGAAGGAGTTGTTGTCAGGATTCTTATAGTCCACAAGGTACACGAGGCCGGAGCGTTCCTCGCCCTTGACGAAGTAGCGCACTTCGATTCCATGCTGAATGTAGTCCATAAAGACAGCGTTCTTCTGAACCAGTTCGGCATTTTCAAAGTTTTTCAGCTTGAACAGCGCATCTGCGATGGCGTCCTCCGGCATAGTCGGATTCAGACGACACAGAGCGGCGTTCAGTTCTTCTTCGTAGAGAGGACTGTTAAAATCCCTGTCCACATCGGGACCGTAGACATAGCGGTAACCCATGTTCTGGAACAGTTCTATGATGGAATTCTCGTAGTCCGCTTCGGTATAAAATCCTGACATAGTTTTCACTCCTTCTGTTTATTTTACCTGACATCCCTTACGGGAATTTTCGTTTATTCACACCTTGCTCCGATTCAAACGAGAATTTAGCAGCTTAGAGCTGGATGTCAGAAACATCAATCTCACCGGACATGAGTTTGGGAAGTAGGCTGTCCCTTAAAGCCGTTAATGATTGATTCTGCTCTTCCAATATTCTCTGCTGAGCGAAGATAGGAGCGCAGAAACCATTAAAACAAGCAAGTGTTTCGGTGTCTGGAATTACCGCAGGAACATTTTTCATGGTGCTCCCTGAGACTTCTTTGAATGTAGAGCCTGATGCCATACCTTCAATAATCGGGAGGTTATGCTTCAGGAAATAATACACATAAGCTGTTCCTATCTCTGGTTTTGGGACAACGGACTTGAATCCTTGATTAGTTGTCACCTCACCAGAAGCAATAGCAATATAGCCTATGGGCGCACGAGATGAAAACAAAACTGTTCCTTCTGGCATAATAGAGGCGCTGCTATTCTTTAAGCCAAGTTTTGTGATGTCATTTTCTCCATGAGAGACAAACTTCGCCTTATTGATGGATAAGTCTTTTGGCGTAATCCATGCGATACCGTCCTCAGTGTAGTATTCCGGCTTGGCTTTTGAAGGTGTACTACCGCCAACAACAGCACCGAGATCGCTAACAGTTCCCAAAGTCCATGCGGGGTCAGCATTATCAATGAATAGCTCTTGAAAATAAGCCTGAGCCTGCTGCTCTAAATTCTCGTTTACCTCCGTATTCTTCTCGATTTTATCGTCCAGAGCAGAAAGCACAGATGCAATCCGCTGCTGCTCCTCTATGGTTTCAGGCACACGCACTTCAATGCCGCGCATCGTGCTTCCAGATACCTCTTTGAAAGTCGTGCCGCTTCCAAGGTTTTCGATTTTCTCCTTGTTGTATTTCAGCAGGTAGTATAGGAACATATAGTCCGTTTTCTCGTCAGGAACAACGCTCTTGAATCCCTGATTCGTACATACTTCCTGCTCGGCGATTGCGATATATCCGATGGGCGCTCTCGAAGAGAACAGCACCGTATGTGCAGGCATTAACTGCGTGGAGCAGCTTTTTAAACCTTGCTCTGTAATATTCCTTTCGCCACGAGAGATAAAGCGACCGGAAAAACCCGCTAAATCTTTCGGGGTAATCCACGCAATCGTCCCACCGTCATAGTTTTCTGCCTTTTTAGTTGAGGGCGTGGCTCCGCCTACAACTCTTCCCAGATCACCTATAGTGCAAGTTTTCCAATTGCCCATCATGTCACCGTCCTAACCTATATATTTCCTATGAGCCGTTTTCACATTGCTCTGTTTGACCATAGCATACTGCAAGGTCGTATCTATCCGTTGATGCCCAAGCAGCCGCTGTAGCTGCTCAATAGGCATCCCTTTGTCAATCGCCATTGTTGCCAATGTCCGTCTGAACTTATGTGGATGCACTTTCGGGATGTTCAGCCGCTTGCCCATCTCCCGGAGCCGATGTTCGATGCCGCCGATCTGTATCCGATCGTGCGGAGCCCTTAATGTTACGAATAGCGCCGGATTGTCATCCGTGCGGCTGGCAAGGTACTCCTGCAGGTGCAGCTTTGTTCTGGCATCAAAATAAACCATTCGCTCTTTATCTCCTTTACCGAAAACCTTACATTCCCTCTCGGCAAAATCAATATCATCCCGATTTAGCAGAACCAATTCCCCCACACGCATTCCCGTTGAAGCAAGCATATCGATCATAGCCAAGTCCCGCAGTTCCTCGCAGTTATCGCGCATCTTCTCCAAATCCTCGTCCGAGTAGGTTTCCTTGATGCTGCTTGCCGTTTTAACCTTGTGGATACGGCGCACCGGACTTTTGATAATGTAATCCTCATCCTCAAGCCATGAAAAGAAACTGGAAAGGATACGGCGTATGTTGTCAATGGTTACCCGGCTTGACTGATTCTTGCTCTGGTAATCGGTAAGGTATGTCCGCAAATCCTCCGTAAGGATGTGACGGACATTCTTTCCGAGAGATGAAACCATCGCATCAATCGTAGTCTGATAGTATTTCAGCGTTTTCTCCGAACATCCCTCAATCCGCTTAGCTGCTATAAACATTGCTATAAGGTCATTGCTATCGTCCTCCTCCGGCCTTGCCTCTGCACCGGTCACTTCATAGTGATAGAGTGTCTGTTCCATCACCTGTCTCAGCTGTTTCAGCTGGGCATTGTCGAGGTAGGGCAGCATCTGTTGCATTACCTCTGTCATCAATTCTTCTTTCATGTCGTTTCTCCTTCTATATTGATAATTCCAGAGAACGACATCAACGGCAGTTCCATTGGCTTGGCTCTCGCCGTTGGTGAGAGTTAATCGTACTTAAACGAGAATTTAGAGCAGCAAGCTCAGGCACTTTTTAAGTCATGGTTCCTTGATTATGAGCCTTGGAACGGTATAGTCCCTGATTCTTGGATTAATGGCAAGCTGGGTGATTTTGCTGATATAAAACGTGGTGGTTCGCCCAGGCCAATTCAAGAATATCTATCCGAATCAGGATTACGCTGGCTTAAAATATCGGATGTAACAAGCCTTCAAACTCCGTTCGTCATAGATATCAAGGATCACATAATTGAGGAAGGACTGAAAAAAACAGTCTTTCTCAAGGCGGGATCACTTGTTCTTTCCAATAGTGCGACGCCGGGTGTACCCAAAATCCTTGATGTCGATAGTTGCATCCACGACGGATGGCTCTATTTTCCAGAGTCCAAGTTTTCCAAGGAATATCTGTATTTGTTTTTCAAATACATCCGGCAGCAGCTGGTTAATCTCAGCAACGGCAGTGTCTTTAACAATTTAAAGACCGATATCCTCAAAGGATATCCCACAGTATTACCGGACGAGGAGACGCTTACACGCTTTAATGAAGTCGTGCAACCAATGTTCCTCCAAATGCAGAACCTCACTCGTGAATCACATAGGCTCGCAGATGCACGGGATGCCATTCTGCCACAATTGATGTCCGGCGAACTGGATGTATCTGACCTTGCTCTCTAAGCCGCTAAATTCTCGTTTATTTCTGCATTAAGCTGTATTTTTTTGTCAAGCGCCTCCAATAGTCCTGCGATTTTTTCCTGTTCTTCATATGTGAAATCAGGAACCTGGTATTTCATAATGGCTGCTTTATCCCCACGTGGCATCTTTGTGCCTTTTGAGGTGGCCATCGAGTAATTGAAAAAAGTATCATCTGCAAGCACGTAGTATAGAAACCGCTTTGACACACCCTCCTTAGTTCTGAACACAAGAACATCGTTAGAGCATCCGCCGTCAAACTCTGCAAACCATATCTTCTTAAAGTATGGTCTAATATTGGAAACGAGGACATCCCCGGCAGAAAAAGACTGTGTTTGCGCTACTGTCGGTAAAGAAGACGCTCCGGTGATTCCACCTTTATTGGGCATCATGTTCTCCGTAGAGATATATGTATCCTCATCCAGTACAGAAACATTAATCTTGCCCTTGGCGTAGTCGCATATATCCGAAAGATTATATTTCATACCCAATCGCCCTCAGCTTTCTCCTGATTTCCTCTTCCAGTTCACGGGACTTGGCAAACATACCAGACAGTTCCGATGTCAGCCTTGCCATTTTCTCTTCAAACGGCTCGCCGTCATCTTCCTGCTCTTCAATGCCGACATAGCGTCCCGGTGTCAGAATGTAATCCTGCTTTGCAATATCCTGCAGGGTAGCGACAGAACAAAAACCTTTCACATCCTCAAGCGTTCCGTTCTGGAAGGCCTCGAAAGTATCCGCCAGTTTTTGAATATCCTCCTCGGAGAAATCCCTGTGTTTTCTATCGACCATGTGTCCCATCTTGCGGGCGTCGATAAAGAGTGTCTTGCCTTTCTGCTTCTTGCCCTTGGTAATGAACCATAGTGTAACCGGGATGGTTACGCTGTAAAAAAGCTGTGTCGGCATGGCGATGATGCCTTCAATTAAATCATCCTCTATGATTTTCTTGCGGATTTCACCCTCACCGCTTGACTGCGTGGAAAGGGCTCCGTTTGCAAGCACCAGACCAATTTTGCCGTTAGGCGCAAGGTGATGAATCATGTGTTGAATCCATGCATAGTTGGCATTGCCCGCAGGTGGAATACCATATTTCCAACGCACATCTTCCAGGAGTTTCTCCTGATTCCACGGATGATAGTTGAAGGGCGGATTCGCAAGAATAAAGTCCGCTTTCAAGGTCGGGTGCAGATCGTTCGTAAAGGTATCTGCTTGATAAGGACCAAAGTCAGCATCGATGCCACGAATCGCCATATTCATCTTCGCCATCTTCCATGTGTCGGCGTTTGCCTCCTGGCCGTAAACGGCAATGGCTCCACGCTTACCGGAGTGAGCCTGAATAAATTTTGCACTCTGTACGAACATACCACCGCTGCCACAGCAGCAATCGTATACACGGCAGTTGTCAAATGGGCGAAGGATAGAGACGAGCGTCTTAACCACGCTGGAAGGAGTATAGAATTCGCCTCCGCCGACACCTTCTTTTTCTGCAAACTGTGCGATGCAGTATTCATAGGTACGGCCAAGAAGGTCTTCACTCTCCGTGGTGTTGCTCATGTCGATGTTATTAGTAAAGATGTCAACGACATCACCCAGCACACGCTTGTCCAAATCTGGGCTTGCATAATTTTTCGGAAGGACATTCTTCAGAGTCTTGTTCTCAGCTTCAATGGCTCTCATAGCCGTATCGATAACCGTTCCAATTTCCGGAGTATGAGCTGCTGAAGCAATTGTGCTCCATCTTGCTTCTTCCGGCACGAAAAACACGTTCTCCATCGTATAAGCATCACGGTCATCCTCGAATCCGTCACCCTCCGCAACAAGCTCCTGATATCTCTTATCAAAAGCTGCAGAAATATAACGCAGGAAAATAAGACCGATGATTACCTTCCTGTATTCTGCTGCGGGAATATGTCCCCACAGGACGCAGGCCGCATCCCACAGTTGTTTTTCAAAGCCGATGTTGGCATTGGTTTTATCAGCCATCTGAATCTACCTCCAAGTAATCACATGTATCCATGCTTATTCTATTCTTTCTGTTGTACCAAAAAACGGACTCAGTCTTCATCGACCATTTCCATTATGTCGCTGACATCGCATTGCAAA